>ENA-OPAL01001229-OPAL01001229.1-human-gut-metagenome-genome-assembly--contig:-NODE-1229-length-16029-cov-1.969513_pt1 | contig 16029 bp, 10 predicted proteins | sample MGYA00241057_ERZ501430 | MGnify/ENA primary metagenome ERZ501430 (study PRJEB25962, sample SAMEA2042506) | human gut metagenome | biome: human gut; feature: human-associated habitat; material: faeces...
TCCCGACGAGCTAACGCTACGCAGCTAAGGTACTGCGCTAGTCGCTCTTTCGGGAGCACCTCTGCCGGGCGGGCCAATATTATTAATTATTATGCAGCATCAGGAGCCACATACGAGTATGCATTGGACATCTTTGCAGCATTGTTTGTCAGAGTGACAGCCTCTCTGTAGTAGGCAACAACAGGAGTGCCCTTATCCACAGCATTGAACAGCTGCTCTGCAAAAGCAGGAGGCACATTGATACATCCGTGTGAGCCCGAGGTTTTGTAAATGGTTCCTCCGAAGGTATCACGCCAGCTGGCATCATGGATACCTATATTGTAGGCAAACGGCATGAAATAGCTGACAGGAGAAGAGTATCCCTCGCCGACAAGAGTAGCATTTCTCTGCTTGTAAACAATCTTGTATACACCATCTACTGAGCCATTTTGACGGGCGAGATTACCTGATACGAAATCAGACTCCATCTGGAGAACACCATCTTTGTAATACCACATGTGCTGCTTTGTGTAGTCAATCTCTATGTATGTATTACCTATGTCGTCAGCACCGCGGTGAAGAGCAGTCTGCTCGTAAACAGGCTCTCTTTCTACAGGCTTGCCTCCCTCTAAATCTGAAAGGAGCTGGGCTTTCTCATTTTTCTTGCTGACTACCCATCCGTAGTCTCCACCACCTATTTCAATAGTGTCACCGGACGATGTCTTGAATGAGCGTTTGCGGCCGAAGGTATTGTACTTGGAAGCAAGCTGCTGGACATATTTAGTGACCTTGGCATCATCTATGCTCACGCTGCCGTCATCTGAGATGCTTAGCATATCAAGGATTTTGGCTGAGTCAAGCTTCTCGTCGGCACCTTCAATTTTGTAAGTGACGGTTGAAGCAGTGTATTTGTCGAGGGCTTCTTTTTCATTTTTGATAGTATCACTGTTTTTTGTGATTTTTGGAGCTTCATAACAGTCATCACTTAAGGTAAGCTTTGGAAGCTCATTGTCCAGGGCGTCCTTTACTTCGGCAAGGATGCTGTCATATATCGGCTTGCAGCCATTTTTCTCTTCAATCACATCGTATTTGCCGTCTTTTATCTCGATGTGTGCATCCTCCGGATTTTCAATGTAGTCATCACTGAAAATATCAAGAGCCTTGAGCTTTTCAGCCAAAGCGGCATCGTTATATTTGGACGAACCCTTTAGAGTATAGTTTTGAGCTTTGAAGAGACTGACAGGCCATGTAAAAGCATTCTGCCTTTTTAGGATTTGCTCCTCGTCACCGTTTGAGACATATTCATAGGAAAAATCAGGTCCCTTAAGTGAAAAGCTGTTGCCTTTTCTATCAGTGATTGTGAGCAGATAGTCGCGGCTTAGGGCTGTATTTTTTTCTAATGCCTCTTTTGCAGTTTTCCCTGCGTATTTTACAGAGTTAATCTTTGTGTTGAACAGATAGTGGCTGCTAAAATAAAAGGCAAAGCCAAGATAAACAGCCAAAAGCACACCAAGTATAACGGCACAGGTTATAAGCACTTTTTTCTTCATGTAAATCGACCTCCTTGGAGATATGCTGTTGCTGCCTACATCGGGGTGTAGGCGGCAGCTAAAATCAGTTACATTTGTGAAGATGTGACACATCCATATAGTCAGGCAGACCATTCTTGTAGGCTACAGCGGTTTCTCCCTGAATAAGTGGTTTTAAGTATTCGATAAGCTCAGGCTTCACATCATTGCCCGCATCATTGATCCACTCTCTTGGCACAGACTTGGCCTCGTTTGCGATATCCTTGATAGCAGAATATGTGTATTCCACCTGATAAGGATCATTTGAGATGCGCTTCAAGCATACCATTGATGCGGTCACACCCTCTGCTGCAATAGTGACACCCTTTTTACCCTGAGCAAAAGATTCCTCGATATCGGTTAATGATGCAAGGTGTGAGGCACAGCGCTGGAGCACATTTACCTCTACAGAGCGCACCTTGACACCGATGTTTTCCTTTACGATGAACTCAAGAGCTTTTCCGGCACCGCTTAGCTGCTGGTGTCCGAACTGGTCACATGCGGCCTTTGATGATGTAATGTATGAGCCGTCTGCGTCATGTATTCCTTCGGATACGGCAACTATTACATTGTTAGTGTGCGCAAGGGCTTCTTTTATATCGGCAACAAATTTGTCCTTGTCGAAATTCACCTCAGGCAGATAGATGAACTGAGGCGCTGTATTGTACTCATTACGTGCGAGAGCGGAAGCGGCAGTGAGCCATCCTGCGTCACGTCCCATGATTTCAACGATTGTCACACTCTTAACAGCATAGATAAAGGTATCATGGGCTATCTCAAGCATGCTTGATGCGATATATTTGGCGGCAGAGCCAAAGCCAGGCGTGTGGTCTGTCATGCACAGATCATTGTCGATGGTTTTTGGAATCCCTATAATTTTCACATCACTGTTGATTTTTTTTGCATAATCGGATAACTTTAATACGGTATCCATCGAATCATTTCCACCGATGTAAAAGAAAGCTTTTATAGAAAGCTTATCGAACTGGTGGAAGATGTATACATATGGTGAATCATCATCCTTGTAATCAGGGAGCTTGTGGCGGCATGAGCCAAGATACATGGCAGGTGTGGTCTTAAGCTTTTCAAGATTAGCATCATCTGCAAAAATATCTGACAGATTGAGATAATTCTCATTTAATATGCCGAGTATTCCGTTTACGGCGCCATAGCAGATATCGTATTTCTCAGAGCTTTTTACTCCTGCGATGACTCCTGCAAGGCTTGCGTTGATTGCAACAGTTGGGCCGCCTGACTGGGCGACGATACAGTTTGACTGATTCATTGTAATCTCCTTATTGTGTATTTTAACTATTCTCTGCTGTAAGAATAGTTATGGTATAGTTTAAAATGATTACTAAAGGCGCATGGCATATGCACCGCATAATCATATAGATTGTAGTATCAAACATTATTTTTAGCAAGGGTTAAAATGAAAAATATGAATAAATACGAGAATTGCTTATTGTGTCCAAGAAAATGTGGCATAAACAGAAGAACCGGACAAACAGGCGTATGTGGCGTTTCATCTGAAATAAAGGTGGCGCGAGCAGCGCTTCATTACTGGGAGGAGCCGTGCATATCAGGAAAAAGAGGAAGTGGAGCAGTTTTTTTCTCAGGCTGCAGCCTGCACTGCGTGTTCTGCCAGAACAGGGAGATTTCTGACGGAAAAGCGGGAAAGGTGATCAGTAAAGAGCGGCTGAGTGATATCTTTATGGAACTGGCGGTCAAAGGCGCAAATAATATCAATCTGGTCACACCGGGGCAGTATATCCCTGATATAGTGTGGGCGGTAAACGATGCAAAAAGCCGCGGCATGAAGCTTCCTATTATATACAATACGAGCGGATATGAAAATGTGACAGAGCTAAAGCTGCTTGAGGGCATAGTGGATGTGTATCTTCCGGATTTTAAATATATGGACAGTGCGCTTTCGGCAATGTATTCAAGGGCAAAAGATTATCCGTCTGTCGCAAAGCAGGCGCTTTCAGAGATGGTCAGGCAGCAGCCGGATGTCGTGATTGACGATGCGACAGGACTCATACAAAAGGGAGTTATTGTGCGACAGCTTCTACTGCCGGGACATGTGAATGATGCAAAGGCTGTACTTAAGTACCTGTATGATACATATCATGATCACGTATATATAAGCATGATGAGCCAGTTTACGCCTATTGCACTAAAGGATTATCCTGAGATAAACCGCACAGTGACAAGGAGAGAGTATGAAAGACTTGTTGACTATGCCCTCGAAATAGGAATCACGAATGCATTTATACAGGAGGGTGACGTGGCAAAGGACAGCTTCATTCCGGCATTTGACTGTGAGGGAGTATAATATTTACCGTTTTTCTTAATAAAATAGTAAGAATTGGCAGGCAAAAATGACTGGATTTTGTGACGCCGGTGTAGTACTATGGTTATGTGATATTTTTTAACTGTGAAGGTACTGAACAGTTACGATATTTTGTTATTACTCACATCCCGGTGTGACAGACGATAATATTTTTAATCACACAGGATACATCATTCAATAGAGGATACAGTGATGAAAAATATAGAAGAACAGCAGATAATAATTGAATGTCCGAATACTATCTTTCATCTATACATTGACAGTGAGGATGAGCTTTCAAAGGTTAAGGTGTTTATGAACAATATGAAGAATGTTGATTCGATAAGTCTGCATGATATATACAACTGGTGCAACAGACAGCATGTGCAGTACACGACGACATTTAATTATGACAGTAAAATGACCTTGACAGAAATGATAAAATCCTACATATTTTACTTCAGACAGAAGCTTAGATATGTAAATAATAGTGATAGGATGATAGAAACATGAGATACCCTGAATTTCTAAAGGATAGAGGAACAATAGGCTTTGTGGCGCCTTCGATGGGCTGTACAACAGAGCCGTACAGGAGTGCCTTTGACAATGCTATTAAAAGGTTTCACAGCATGGGTTATAAGACGATAGAGGGACCTAACTGCAGGTGCGACAGTGGCATAGGTATCAGCAATACACCTAAGAAGTGCGCAGAAGAGCTGAACGAGAGCTATGCTTCTGCTGACAGTGATGTGCTTATATCCTGTGGTGGTGGCGAGCTGATGTGCGAGGTAGTGCCTTATATCGATTTTGAGCGCGTGAAGCAGTCAAAGCCGAAATGGTACATGGGCTATTCCGACAACACGAATTTCACATTTTTGGAGGCTACTATTGCAGATACAGCAGGTATTTACGGGCCGTGTGCGGGCAGCTTTGGCATGGAGGTGTGGCATGAGTCACTTACCGATGCATTTAATCTGCTTTGTGGCAGGAAGCTTTCATTTACCAATTACCCTATGTGGGAGAAGGAATCGATAAAGGATGAGAATGCTCCGTTTGTGGGCTATAACCTGACTGAAAAGTCGTGTATCAGCTCTATTCCTGCGGTGGCAAAGGAAAGCAGGCTTACCATGAGAGGCAGGCTGCTTGGTGGTTGCATGGATTGTCTTATCAATCTGCTTGGTACATCGTTTGACCATGTAAGGGAATTTAATGAGCGCTACAGTGATGATGGTATCATATGGTTCCTTGAGGCTTGTGACCTTAATGTGATGGGCATGAGAAGGGCTATGTGGCAGATGAAAAATGCAGGATGGTTTTCAAATGTAAAGGGCTTTCTTATTGGACGCCCGGCGCACTTCGGAGAGGAAATGTTTGGCATAGACCACAGACAGGCGCTTTCATCACTGCTTAGAGAGTTTAATGTGCCAATCATCATGGATCTGGATATAGGTCATATGTCGCCGATGATGCCTGTGGTATGCGGAAGCATGGCAGATGTCAGCTTCGACGGAAGCAGCTTTACAATTTCGTATGATATAGAGCAGTAGATTGGAGGAAAAATGATTAGATTAATAAAGAAAAAAGCAAAGAGTATTGTATGTAGCGTGCTTGCTGCGGTGACATTGTTTACAATGAATCCGGCAGTATTTGCAACAGAGACAGCTACGCAGACTGATACAGTTTCAAGCGTTGATGTATCAGGCAGTGACAGCAGTGACGCAGCTGATAAGAGTAACACAGACAGTACTGCAGACAGCACAACGACAGCCGGCAGTGAGGCAAACGACAAGGTGACCATCAGCAAAAATGATAAGCCATACTTAAGTCTTGGAGCAGACCTCACACCGGATCAGAGAGCGACAGTGCTTGGATTTATGGGAATCGAGCTCACTGATCTGGACAATTACGATGTGGTCTATGTAAATAATGATGAGGAGCACAAGTACCTCGATTCATACATCAGCAAGAGCGAGATTGGCACAAGGTCACTTTCCTCAGTACTCATTACAGAGGATAAAAAGGGTGCGGGTCTTAGTGTTTCCACACACAATATCAATTACTGTACGGTAGGGATGTACAAGAATGCGCTTGCCACAGCAGGCATAGCTGATGCTAAAATCATAGTCGCAGGTCCTTTCCCTATTTCCGGAACGGCAGCACTTGTAGGCACACTAAAGGCATACGAGGAGATGACAGGCAAGAAGCTTGACGACAAGGTGACAGATGCAGCGATGGATGAGCTTGTCACAACAGGAGAACTCAACAAGAGCATTGACGGTGATTCGCAGGATATCGAGGCAATGATTGCAGACCTAAAGAAGCAGCTTGCCGATGGAGGGCTCAAGGATGAGAGCCAGATAAAGGATGCGATAAAGGAGGCTGTAAAGGATTACGACCTGAAGCTTTCTGACGATGATATTGCAAAGCTTACATCTCTTTTAATGAAGCTAAAGGATGCCAATATCGACTGGGATTCAGTCATCAACCAGGCACAGGACTGGGCATCAAAGCTTGGCGACAAGATAAATGACCCGGGCTTCTGGGAAAAGATTGGTAACTTTTTCATGGATTTATGGGATAAGATAAAATCCCTGTTCAGCTAGAAAAGCTACAGGAGACAGTAAGAATAAGCAGAATATGAATCAGGCAACTCCCTGAAACGTAAGCATGAGCTGCACGTTTCAGGGATTTTTTTATCATTAATAAAAAAATAATAAATTTCTGCCGAATACATTGATACAAAGGTCATATTCTATTATAATTAAATGGATAATGGATTAATGTAAACAATGCACATAAGAAAGATGGGATTTGATGATAAAGATAAATAAATTTCTGGCAGCCTCTGTCGTTACATTGTCATTAGCCGCATGTGACCTGGCACCATACAGCAGCATAGCAGTCTATGCGGATCAGGCGGCTAAGGTTGTGTGTGATGAGAGATACTGGGTAGCGGCGAGAAGCGGACCGGGCACAGAGTATGAGCTGGAGCACAAGCTTTCAAACGGCAAGGATATTACTATTCTTGAGCAGACCACAGGTGCAGACGGCAAGGTGTGGTACAAGGCGAAGTACAATCTGGCAGCAAATAATGAGGAGTGTGTCAGCTATATCAGGTCTGATTTTGTATCAGCAGGTACCGGCACAGCTGCATCAGACAATGCGCAGACAGGGGGTGCTTCGGCAGACACCGGCAATGCGGATGCCATACAGCAGAATAATGAGGAGCAGCTTGCCCTTGCAACCGCATCGGGAGCATATGCTACAGGTACGATTACAGGTGGCAATGTGTATGTCCGCAATGCAGCAGGCACATCCGGCACTACCAAGGTTGTCTCACTCAACTGGAACCATCAGGTTGACATAATAGGAGAGACCAGGGTAAACGGTGTGGTCTGGTATAATGTCAAGGGTACTTTAAACGGCAAGGCATTTACAGGCTGGACTATCAGTACATACATAAAGGTGACATACAATAATAGCGGAGACAATACTGATTTTGTCACGGCTATGAAGAATGCAGGCTTTCCAGACAGCTATATCCCAAACCTCACGGCTCTTCACAATAAGTATCCAAGCTGGACATTTGAGGCTGTAAATACAGGTTTGAATTGGGATACGGTGATTGAAAATGAGAGTGTAAACGGACTTAATCTGGTATCCAAATCAGCAGACAATGCCAAGAAATCCACAGCTGCCGGAGCATATAACTGGTCAACAAATACGTGGGTTGAGTATGAACCGGGATGGGTGTCAGCAAGCAGTGCCTATATTGCTTATCTCATGGATCCAAGGAATTTTCTTGATGAGACCAATATTTTTCAGTTTCAGAGTCTGGCATACAGTCCGAATGAGGCACTTGAAGGTGTCAAGTCCATAGTAAAAGGCACATTTATGGAGGGAACAAAGACATATTCCAACAATGGTGAGAAAATCAATTATGCAAGCACATTCATGGATGTGGCAAAGAGCAGTGGAGTAAGTGCATACCATATAGCATCGCGTATAAAGCAGGAGCAGGGACAAAAGGGAACGAGCCCTCTTATTTCGGGTACATATTCCGGATACGAAGGATATTATAATTATTTTAATTTTAGCGCAACCGGAAGCACGAAGGATAAGATTTATAAAAATGGTCTGTCTTTTGCCAAGAAGCAGGGCTGGAATACAAGGGTAAAGTCCATAAGCGGCGGAGCTGTAAAGGTGGGCAGCAATTATATAAATAAGGGTCAAAATACACTGTATTTTGAGAAGTTTAATGTAGTAAATACAAGCTCGCTGTATTTCCATCAGTACATGGGCAATGCCACAGCAGCTCTTACTGAGGGACAGAGTATGGCTAAAGGATATTCAGACAAGAATCAGGCTTTTGTATTTAAAATACCTGTATACAACAATATGCCATCGTCAGCAGTGGGCTTCGATAAAGCAGGCGATACCAATAACTATCTGCAGTCGCTTGCGATAAGCGGTGTAACACTCACACCGGCCTTCAATGGAGCGACAACAAGCTATTCAGCAGTTGTTTCAAATGCTATAAGCTCAGTGACTGTTTCGGCAGATGCAGTTTCAGGAAACAGTGGCGTTTCAGGCACAGGAAGCTATTCTCTTGCTGTCGGAAATAATACAATTAGGGTAAATTGCAAGTCGCAAAGCGGTGATACAAGAACATACACTATCAATATAAACAGGCAGGCGGCATCTGCAAATAATGCAGGTGGCAATAATAACCAAAATAATACAGATGTAAATATTACATCAGGTAAATACAGTATAGGTACTTACATTAAAGGCATTGAGCCGGGAACGGGCGCCGCTGATTTTGTGAAAAACATAGCCGTATCAGCATCAGGCCGCGTAAAGCTTCTGACAAGCTCGGGCTCAGAAAACAGTGGAAAAGTTGCAACAGGCAATAAAGTGGCTGTTTATGATGCTTCAGGTAACCTGAAAAAGACATATGATATTGTTGTATATGGAGATATCAATGGTGACGGTGCTGTAAATGCACTTGATATGATTAAGCTCAACAGACATATTCTTGGTAAGGGAACACTTACCGGAGCTCATCTGGAGGCGGCTGATGCGAACCGGAAGGGCGATGGCGGAAATGCTCTTGATATGATAATCATGAACAGACACATACTGGGCAAATCAAAGATATCGCAGAATTAGAAATGTGAGGAAAGATATGAAGAAATTATTTGGATGTATATTATCACTTGTTGTGGCAGTGATGCTTGTTTTCACACCTGGCGAGCATGTATATGCGCAGGGACTTGGATTAAGTGTGAGCTCAAGCTCTGTAGCTGTTGGAAAAACAGTCAAGGTGACGGTTTCTATGCCGTCTGGATATTTTGGTACTGTAGTTATCTCGAGCTCTGACGAGAAAGTGCTGAGTAACGGAGGCGATGGTGTGGCCAATATTGGTGATGCTGTTGAGGGATATCCGACATCACAGTCATTTTCATTTACGGCGAAGGGCGCAGGAAGCTGCGCTATAGAGGCGTATTGTAGAGTAGTAGGAGATGCAGAGGGTAACAATGCCGGAGGCACAATTACCGGTGCCAGCACGAAGGTGACCGTAACAAGTCCTTCATCAAACAATGATTCAAACAGCAACAAGGATAACAAGGACAATTCCGGCAGCAATACCGGCAATGACAGCGATGCAAATAAAGATAATGAAAACAAAGAGGAAAAGAAGTCCTCAAACGCATCTCTTGGCTCACTTGTTATTTCTGCAGGTACACTTTCACCTGAGTTTTCTGCTGCGACAAAGGATTACACAGCTACTGTAGATTACAGCTGTTCAAGCCTTGCGGTTACAGCAAATCCGGCTGATTCCAAGGCGAGTGTGACATCTGTCACAGGCAATGATTCACTTGAGGTTGGAGAGAATACGGTCAGCATTGTTGTGACAGCAGAGGACGGCAGCACAAGCACATACAATATAGTTGTTACCAGAAGAGCCGAGGATGATCCGGAGAATGCAGATAAGCAGGATAACTGGAAGAAGTTCGATATAAATGGCACAGAGTGGACTATGGTAAATGACATTCCGGAGGATGTTGTTCCTGAAGGCTTTGAGCACTCAAAGACAGTGATTGACGGACTTGAATACAATACCCTTCATGGCACCTTTGGTGATATCACGCTTGTGTATTTACAGTCGGAAAGCGGCAATGGGCTTTTTGTATATGATGCAGCACAGAATACAGCATATGAGTTTGTCCGTATCAATTCAGAGTCACATTTTATAGTGGTTTTACTGCCTAAGGTGGATGATGTGCCTGAGGGATATAATGAGATATCGCTCTCCATAGAGGGCAAGGGTGTGGCAACAGCCTACCAGACCAAAGCCGAAAAAACCGATGATCAGACAAAGGATTTTTACCTCGTATATGCCATAAATGACAATGGTGAGAGTGGCTGGTATACATATGATAGCGTAGATGGCACATATATGAGAACCGAGCTCAGTACACCTACAGTGGCACAGGAGGAAAACGATACAACAAAGAGCGAGCTTGTCCCGGGAATTGCCAATAAATATCTTGTTTTAGCTGCAATACTGGTTCTTATTATCATTATTCTGTTACTGTTGCTTATTGTATCAGCTGTGAAAAACAGAAAATATAAGGCAATGGACTATCATGATGACGATGATGATGTAGATGATGCAGCAGAAGATGTATCAAATGAAGCTTTGGAAGAAACAACTGATGAAACTGCGGACGAGATAGCAGATGAGCTGGAAGAAGAGGTTACAGAAGAGCCGTTAGATGAAGTGGCAGAAGAAGCTGCAGAAGAGTCGGTGGATGAAGTGGCAGGAGAAGCTGCAGAAGAGTCGGCAGGTGAAGCCGCAGAAGAAACAGCGGAAGGTGCTGCAGATGAGCAAAAGATGGCTACGGATGAAAATATATCAAATGCATCCTATGTCGGAAGAACCGTAGAAATTACACCTGATTCTAAGAAAGCTGTTGAGAATGAAAACTCTGAGTTTGATTTAAAAGACGATTCAAGGCAGGAAAACGTTTCTGACACAGAAAACGATGCTGATGAGGATGCTTTAAAGAATCAGCTTCAAATGGCACTTGATGGCTTTGTCAATGATGGAAATAAGCCGTCTGAGACTATAGACAGCAGTGCAAAGGATGATAATGAAGATGACAGCGAGGATGATGATTTGCAGTTCATCGACTTAAATTAGTGAATATGACTGGAGGATATGACTTGAAACCATATACAAGTAAGGCTAAAAAAGCAATAGATTTGGCTGCACGTATATCAAAGAAAATGAATTACAGCTATGTTGGAACAGAGCACATACTGGCTGGCCTTATAAAAGAGGGCACCGGTGTGGCAGCTGAGGTTCTAACAGCCTGCAATGTGGAATATGATAAGCTTATTTCGATGATTGAAGACCTGATTTCACCGGGGGATAACATCGAAGTGATGGACAGGGATGGCTATTCACCAAGGACACAGAGAGTATTGGAGCGTGCATCGGAGGAAGCCGATAGATTTGAGTGCAATGAGATAGGTACAGAACACTTGCTGATGGCTATAGTACTGCAGGGAGACTGTGCAGCTGCAAGACTTTTAAACACCATGGGTGTTAACAGTCAGAAGATGTTTATAGATATTCTTGGTGCGATGGGTGAGGATCCGTCTGCATACAGGGATCTGATGAAAAGCTATGGTACATCATACAATTCTGCGACTCCTGTATTAGATCAGTATTCCAGAGATTTGACAGATATGGCAGAGGCAGGGCTTCTTGATCCTGTTATAGGCAGAAAAAAGGAGATGGAGCGCGTTATCCAGATACTTTGCCGCCGTGGCAAAAACAATCCATGTCTGATTGGAGAGCCGGGAGTGGGCAAGACCGCTATAGTAGAAGGACTTGCGCAGGATATAGTCAGTGGCAATGTTCCGGATATTCTTTTGGGAAAGAGACTGGTTTCCCTTGATATGTCCGGGCTTGTAGCCAAATCAAAGTATCGTGGTGAGTTTGAGGAGCGTATCAAGAAGGTGATAAGCGAGGTTTCAAATGCCAAAAATGTACTGCTTTTCATTGATGAGCTTCACACTATAATAGGTGCAGGAGGAGCAGAAGGTTCGTTAGATGCATCTAACATATTAAAGCCTGCGCTTGCCAGAGGCGAGGTACAGGTAATCGGCGCCACTACCATAGAAGAGTATCGCAAATACGTGGAAAAGGATGCTGCGCTTGAGCGCCGTTTCCAGCCGGTGATGGTTGAGGAGCCGGGTGCGGATGAGACAATAGAGATACTCACAGGATTAAAGGGAATCTATGAAAAGCATCATGGTGTCATCATAACAGATGAGGGTGTGAAAGCAGCAGTAAACCTTTCTGCACGATATATAAATGACAGATTTTTACCTGATAAGGCGATAGACCTGATGGATGAAGCGGCAGCCAGGATAAGGCTTAAGAATCTGACATCATCTGACGAGTTGCTTGCTCTGAAAAAAGAGATAACAGATAAGCAGAACCAGGTGGAAAATGCTTTATCGAATGGAGATCTCGCAGCTGCCGGCGCGCTTATGTCAGAAAAGGAAGTACTTGAAAATAAACAGCAGAAGCTTATGAGAAAGAACCGTCGCACAGGAGCCAAAAACCAGCCTGTAGTCGGCGAAAATGAGATAGCGGATGTAGTATCGGGATGGACCAAAATACCTGTAAATAAGCTTACAGAGTCAGAGGCAGGACGACTTGCAAAGCTTGAACAGATACTTCACAAGCGTGTAATAGGACAGGAGGAGGCTGTTTCTGCTGTCGCAAAGGCAGTCAGACGAGGCCGTGTTGGTTTAAAGGATCCTAAGAAGCCGATTGGCTCATTCCTGTTTTTGGGACCGACAGGAGTAGGTAAGACGGAGGTGTCAAAGGCGCTTGCTGAGGCTGTCTTTGGCAAAGAAGATGCCATGATACGTGTTGACATGTCAGAGTACATGGAAAAGCATAGTGTTTCAAAGATGATTGGTTCACCACCGGGATATGTGGGCCATGAGGAGGGTGGACAGCTCTCAGAGAAGGTCAGACGCAATCCTTTTTCTGTTATACTGTTTGATGAGATAGAAAAAGCACATCCTGATGTGTTCAATATACTTTTACAGGTGCTTGATGATGGTAGAATCACTGATTCACAGGGGCGCACGGTTGATTTCAAGAATACAATAATCATCATGACATCAAATGCAGGAGCTTCTTCTATTATAGAACCAAAGCGCCTTGGCTTTGGCGCTGGTGAGGATGAAAAGCAGGATCACGAGCGTATGAAGAACAGTGTCATGGAGGAGGTACGCCGTATATTTAAACCTGAGTTTTTGAACCGAATCGACGAGACTATTGTATTTAGAGCTCTCAACAAGGATGACATGAAGCATATAGTGACACTTCTTGTAAAGGAGCTTAAGAAACGCTGTAAAGAACAGCTTGATATAGAGCTCACAGTGCGCGACAGTGCAAAATCCTTTATCGTGGACAAAGCCTATGACAGAAAATATGGCGCAAGACCTCTTAAACGAAAACTTCAGGAGGAGATTGAAGACCGTATGTCAGAGGATATTATTACCGGCAAAATTAAGCGCGGCAATAAGGTAATAATTTCTACGAAAAACAAACAAATTTCATTGACTGTTGAGTAGAATTGGATTTATAATTAATATATCAATATAGCTACGGGAGGATAAAAATGGCTGTAATAAGTGAATTAATCCGTACTGAGGAAAACGGAAAGCTCAGCTTCGGAGATTATACATTGGCTGCAAAGGCAAAGCTTGACAATTTTGAGAAGGATGGAGATATCTACAAGGTAAAGACCTTTAAGGAGATTACAAAGCTCGAAAGAAACGGACTCTTTGTATACGAGTCTGTTCCGGGAACAGCGGTTATGGATTTCGAGGAGACTGCTGATACAGTGACATTTACTGTGGAGGGACCTGAGGATGCTCAGATTACTCTTGGCCTTGAAGAGGAGACAGAGTACGAAATTGATATAGCTGGAGCTGTTGCAGGTACTATGAAGACAAATCTCGGCGGCAAGCTCAGCTTAAGCGTAGAGCTTGAGGGTGTTGATTCAGTCGATATCAAAGTATCAAGAAAATAGAGCATATTTTTAGCCCGGTGAAAGCCGGGCTTTTTGTATTTTATAAAGGAGAACAATATGGCAAAAGGAAAGACCTCTGTATTTTTCTGCCAGGAATGTGGTTATGAATCGGCAAAATGGATGGGACAGTGCCCGGCCTGTAAGGAATGGAATACATTTGTAGAGGAAACCGTAGATAAAAAGTCGATAAGCTCGTCGGGAAAAGTAAAAAAAGAATCAAAGGCGGCACAGGTTCTGCCTCTTTCGGCAGTAAAAAGCGAGAAAGAGGAGCGTATAGTGACAGGTATAGCCGAGTTTGACAGAGTGCTTGGTGGAGGAATTGTGAGGGGGTCACTTGTGCTTGTGGGAGGAGATCCGGGTATAGGAAAATCCACGCTACTACTTCAGGTATGCAGGGAGCTTTCACAAAAAAAGGTGCCATTACTTTATGTGTCAGGTGAGGAATCCCTGCATCAGATAAAGATGCGTGCCGACAGACTTGGCGATTTTACGGATTCACTGGAGCTTTTATGTGAGACAAGTCTTGATATAGCAAAAGACGTGATTCAACGAAAAAAACCGGAGGTTGTTGTAATAGATTCCATCCAGACTATGTACAATGAGGAGATAGCGTCGGCACCGGGCAGTGTCTCACAGGTCAGGGAGACAACCGGAGTGCTTATGCAGCTTGCAAAGACTCTGGGTATTTCTGTCTTTATAGTAGGACATGTGACAAAGGATGGTGCGGTTGCGGGGCCGATGACGTTAGAGCATATGGTTGATACTGTGCTTTATTTTGAGGGTGACAGGTATGAGTCGTACAGGATACTTAGAGGCGTTAAGAACAGATTTGGTTCGACCAATGAGATAGGCGTATTTGAAATGAAGGCGGAGGGACTTGTTGAGGTGGAAAATCCGTCGGAGTATATGCTTAGCGGTAAGCCCGAGGGAGCATCAGGATCAATTGTCACATGTTCCATAGAGGGAAGCCGCCCGATACTTCTCGAGATACAGGCTCTTGTATGTCACAGCTTTTTTAATAATCCAAGGCGTACAGCAAATGGTACAGATTATAATAAAGTAAATCTACTCATGGCGGTCCTTGAAAAAAGAGCCAACCTGTCACTGTCAGACTGTGACGCTTATGTGAATATAGCAGGCGGTATAAGGATGAACGAACCGGCGATAGACCTTGGGATAGTGCTTGCAATCGCATCAAGCAAAAAGGATATTATAGTGCGTGAGGATACCATATGCTTTGGAGAGGTGGGCTTAAGCGGAGAGGTACGCGGAGTTACCATGTCCGAGCAGCGTGTGGCTGAGGCAAAGAAGCTTGGCTTTAAAAAGTGTATTGTTCCCAAAGTGTGTCTTGCAGGAGTGTCACATATTAGTGGAATTGAGATTGTCGGTGTGGCAAATATCAAGGAAGCGATAGAGGCTGTCAGATAGTAATTGTGAGAATTGCATATAATAAACAGACAATTTAGAAAATTTGTGTTTTTTAAGATAGTTTTACTACTTTAATTAATTGCAGTAAATCCGTTGACATATGTGTGCCGGGATGATATTATATCAAAGCTGACTCGCGGGACACATTGAGTTGTAGAGCTTGTGAGTTACAATTTACAAACATGACTTTATAAATATTGCTTTGAAATAAGCTGATTAAATAAGTTATGAAAAAAGTTCTTGACAAATGAAAAACATTTTGATAGAATAAACAAGCTGTCGCAAGACAGAGAACTTAAAACAGAGTTCAAAAAAATAAAAAAGTTCTTGACAAACGAACAGCGATTTGATAAAATAATCAAGCTGTCGCAAGAGAGCAAAACAAAGAACATTGATAACTGAACAGTGAGAAACCTTGAAAGATTTTGAGAATCAATCAGAACGCTTCAATGAAAATTGAAGACCTTTAAAACAGTAAATTCAGATTCTATCTGAATGAACGAATTAGCCAAGTTTAACTTGACTGAGATCAACTTTTAACATGAGAGTTTGATCCTGGCTCAGGATGAACGCTGGCGGCGTGCTT
>ENA-OPAL01001230-OPAL01001230.1-human-gut-metagenome-genome-assembly--contig:-NODE-1230-length-16021-cov-5.341538_pt1 | contig 16021 bp, 15 predicted proteins | sample MGYA00241057_ERZ501430 | MGnify/ENA primary metagenome ERZ501430 (study PRJEB25962, sample SAMEA2042506) | human gut metagenome | biome: human gut; feature: human-associated habitat; material: faeces...
CCTCAGCAAGCTCTACGTTCTTGCAGTTGGATGTGATATACCAGGAAGAACCACCGTTGTTCGCATAGTTTGTAGCTGTGTCAACACCGTCAACTTTCGGCATTGTTGTGATCTGCCACAGACCCTTCTGATCCTCTGTTCCCATCAGTGTAGCTGTGATCCAGTTACCGTTAACGATACCTGCTGCCTCACCGCTTGTGATTGTGGAGATGTACTCATCCCAGTTGTTTACTAATTTAACAACATCGTTCTTTACAAGGTCTACATAAAGATCTACACATTTCTCAGCTACATCATTTCCTACAATGTAAGCTTCTCCATCCTCATTTACGAAGTTTGCTCCACAGGACTGGATCATCATCATCAGAGTATCGCCGCCTGTTGCCTCACTTGTAAGGAGGTATTTACCGGTTTTCTCATGAACATCTTTACCGATCTCCTCGAATTTACTCCATGTGATATCTGTAAGGTCATCGATGGTGTATCCTGCCTCTTCCAGGATATCGGTACGGTAGCAGGCGATTGTTGCACCATTATCAAATGGAACACCGTAATGTGTATCATCTACCATGGAGTAGGACTGTTTCAGTTTTCCAAAATCATCCCAGTTGATGTCCATGTCTTTCAGATCTGTGAAAGCGTCCGGATAGCTCTTCAGATATTTCTGGTAGCTGTTGTCCTGCATCAGAACGATGTCCGGAAGTGTGCTGTAATCTCCGGCGTTTGCAGCTGTTGTAAGTTTCGTCTGGCAGTCATCGGAAGATGTCTCAACTACATCTACTTTAAATCCTTCATGATCCTTTGCATACTGCTCACCTGCAATGTTCATAGCCTTGATGTTAAAGTTCTGGTCCCATGCCCATACGGTCAGTGTATTGTCATCGTCACCTTTTGCATATACTGCTGTAGTTGTTGCAGCGAAAGACATTGCCATAATGCCTGTCATTAATACTGCGAGTAATTTTTTCTTCATTTACTTTTCCTCCTTTATTAAGCATTTCCCGTTTGCTTATGAATGTATTATAGCATCCGTATTCCGGCCATAGTTTGCAGAACCGTTCATATAATGTGCAATTTCAACCATTTTATTGATTTTGCACTATTTCATGATTCAGGCACCTGCTTTTTTATGCATTTTGAGTGTTTTTCATTTTTCTCATTGGTCATCATGGCAAAGAAAAACCTTCTTTTTCGACATTCTGCGAATATTTTTCGCCAAAAAAGAAGGTTTTTGTTTCTATTTCATAAAAATATATGCTATTTTTTATACATATTTCACAAACATTTTAACATATTATGCAAAATAAACCTTTTCCGGAAACTGCGTTTTCATCGTATGCAGCATTTCTTCTGTCAGATCCAGAAGAAGTTTTATTTTCCGTCCATCTTCCCGGATGATCATGGTATAGTATGGTACATCCTCTTCATAAGAAGTATAATCATATTTTTTCAGCTTCTCTGTACCGGAATTCTTTTTGTATTTTGCCACTTTTTCGTGGTAATGAGGTGCGGTCACCTCCATCTCCTCGAGATTCAGCACATGAGCTGTTTTCCGGTATTTTTTACCATAGATCACATCAATGGTCAGCTGCCCGTTCTCCAGTATATATTCATAATCTCTCTGACTGAAAATATCATACACAAAATAAAGCAGCGCCAGCAGAAACCCCGGAAGCATAAACGCCTGGGAGATGGTGATTCCCATCAGTACAAAAAGTACCGCAAAGATCACCATCACTTTTCTGAGGGCGCCTGACATATGTTTCTTTTTTCGGGAGACCTGCTCCACAATTCTGTAGTCGTACATTTTTTCCTCTTTCCATCTGTCTGATCCGGCATATAGTACGATATTTATTCTGTTATGCCAGATTCTCAGATCTGTTTTTGTTATTTTACCAGCCTTCCTCTGAATGGATATCAAACTTAAGGAGCTGCTGTTCGTAATTCTCAGGACGTTTTCTCCACTCCAGAGGTGTCATCCCCGTAACCTGACGAAAATTCCGGTTAAAAGTGGAATTCGTCGTAAAGCCACACTTATGTGCCACATCCGCAATGGGCTGATCCGTCTTTTTCAGATAGTCACAGGCCGCCTGAATCCGGATGGTATTGATATATTCCAGCGGGCTCATCTTCATGTAAGTCGTAAAGATCCGGCGCAGATGTGTCTCGCTGATGTGACAGTATTCTGCCAGCTCATCAATCCGAAGATCTTCCATGTAATGATCAGAAATATAATCCTGGAATCTAGAAATCATATCCATGATTTTTCCTCTGCCCTCACTGTAACGTTCTTCCCCAGAATCCCGGTTGATCCTTGCGATTTCCACAAGAAGTGATGCCAAAATCCCCTTGGCTTCTTCCAGATAAAATTCTTCCCCGTCCCGCATGATATCCAGGATCTTCCGAATCTTGTCTGCCATAGAACGGTTCTCCTTTTCATTCAGAAAAAGTGCTCTGGAATTGATACGATGAACAATCTTTTCTTTTTTTACCGAATTATCAATGAATTTATCCAGAAAGCCTTCCACATCAATAAAAAGATATTCCCAGCGGCTGATGGTGCCAAGATCACTGTTTGTGGTGTGGGGATAGTTGGGCGGGATCACCGTAAATTCCCGGTCATGAAACCGTACCTTGTCTTCTCCAAGAACCAGAAATCCCTGGCCTTCATAACAGAAACCAATCTCCAGATAATTATGAAAATGAAGATAATCTACATCATTTCCGTAATTTTGTATCCATTTCTGGCCCAGCAATGCAAGGATCGGGCTACCTTCCGGCATTTTGTAATACCGTAGCTCCATTTTGGGTTTTCGTTTTTTTGCCACAGATATTCCTCCGTATATTTTTCCTGTGTCTGCATGTCAGGCAGATAAAAACATCCGCACTCGCATAAAGTCTTTGTTATCTTACAGCTATCTGCCAAAAAAAGCAACCGGCAGAAAGCTCTGATCTGTTGATATCTGTGCATTCTGCAAATTGCTTTTTTATTTATTTTCTTTGTTTTATTTATTGTTCTGTTCCGATCATTCACCGATCACCCGATAGGTTTTCCATTTGCCCTGGCGGAAACGGATCCAGAAGATCACTCCACGGACCGTCCAGTCCAGACACATAGCCAGTGCGATTCCGATGACTCCCAGATTCAGGACGATTCCAAACAATATGGAAAAGATCAGTCTCACACCAATGGTCGTAACCAAAGAGATTCCCATGGTAAACATGGCATCACCTGCTGCCCGGAGGCCTTTTCCCAGAGGATCCGCAAATGGAAATACCACTGCATTGGCTATATTATGGATCAATACCAGATAGAGGATCATCTGTCCTGTCTGCCTGGAAACCGCAAAAATTTTTATGAGCAGTGGTGTTATCAGAAAGATCAGGATATTCCATCAGGAGTGGAAGTATCATATCTTTTAACTGTTTATCAGAAAACATTTCGGCGCCTCTTATTTCTTCTCATCCAGAAGGATCACACCTTCTGCCGGATTTTTGTCGATTGCGCCTACGATGGGATGGGGAACGTACATCTCTTCCAGATATGCAATGTCTTCCGGAGAAAGTTTTACATTCAGTGCATTTGTCGCATCATCCAGATATCCTGTCCTGGTAGCTCCAACGATTGGTGCTGTTACTCCTTTTGCCCACTGCCATGCAATGGCAATCTGGGACATTTTACAGTTATGTTTCTCAGAAAGTTCTTGAACCCGTTTTACGATCTTAATATCCTGCTGTTCCATACGGTCGTATTTTCCCACCGCAACCCGGTCTGTTTTTCCTCTGAGGGAATCAGACTTCCACTGCGGCCTTGCCAGATGTCCGGCTGCAAGAGGACTGTATGGCATCCGTGAAACATTCATCTGGTTACAGATCGGGATCAGTTCTCTTTCATCTTCCCTGTAAAGAAGATTGTAATGATCTTCCATTACGGAAAATGGTGTCCAGTTATTGTCCCTGGCTGCAAGCTGCATATTGTAGAACTGATATCCGTACATAGCGGAAGCACCCAAAGCGCGTACTTTTCCGGCTTTTACCAGATCATGGAGTGCTTCCATGGTTTCCTCTATGGGTGTTTCATAATCAAATCTGTGGATGATATACAGATCCAGATAATCCGTTCCCAGACGTTTCAGGCTTCCGTCGATTTCCCGCATGATGGCTTCTCTGGAAAGACGGCCCGGGTTAAAATAAACCTTGGACGCGATCACAACGTTATCTCTGGCAATGTTATCTTTCAGCGCACGGCCAAGATATTCCTCGCTGGTTCCTGCTGAATATCCGTTAGCTGTATCCTGTGCTTTATAACGCCCCCAAAAATTTTATCGAGAAGCCATTTCGCTTTCAAGAATTTTTATTTTCTGTTTCTATTGTAAAGGATTCCTTATGCTATGTAAAATACCCAGTTTATAAGTTTTATTATGCCTTTCAGGCATTGTTGTCATTCGTTCCATATCATAACCCACTCTGCACACAATTTACATCAAATCCGTAAATCTCACAACATATCTCAATGATCATAAACAGAGGAAAGCATCATATCCACTCCGATCAGAAGAATGATCACAACCGCCCACGCACCAATAGCAGATACCATTTTCAGATATGCTTTTTCACTCAGAAACAACAGCACCAGCAAAGTTCCTGTATAAGTGGCTGCAACTTTCAATGTATTTGTCAGAACAATCTTCAGAAAAACAAATCCAATTGCTCCGGCAAGTCCTATTCCCAGTACAAAATACAGGACACCAACAGCCCCACTTACTGTGATCAGGGTAACGAGAACCGAAATAATCCCCTGAACCGCTTTGGGCAGGGAAACCAGCTGCCGGCAGAGAACATTCAGGATAATGGATGCAGCAAACGTGGAAAGCAACGCAGCTACCATTCCACTGATCATCTGCAGGAGAACATTATAGATTCCGCCCTTTTCTTTCACACCCATAAGCACCTGTACAAAATTATTGACCGCCTCAAAGCACACTGCGGTCAGCAGCAATATTACAACATCCTGAAAAAAATCCAGCATGGTAAGTGCTTTTATACCGATCAGATATTCGGACATATTTTTTCCAAGATTAAATGATTCTGAAAAAAGATCCACACATAACGGCGCCAGCACGTTTCCAAACGGGATATATCCGATCATGGCATACCACGCATCCAAAATCACCCCATCATCTGCCATACTGCCCAGACCAACGGTAACCGCAGTTACGATTATAAAGGCCAGCAATGCAGCAGATATCACTTTTGTTACTCGATACATTTCATATCTCCTCCTTCCGTATGTGATAAGTATATCAAATCACTCCGGTTTTTGGTATAAAAAATCGGAAAAGGAAGGTAAAAAACATGTCGAGAATTGACCTTTTTTCCACATTGGTATACAATAAAAAGCAGCTTCATACAAACTATATTTTAAGGAGGATATCGCGTATGTCTCAGGGAACAAAATTTTGCAAACATTGCGGTCAGATCATTGATTCCGACTGTGTTGTCTGCCCAAAATGCGGAAAGCAGGTAGAAAATTTAAATTCTTATGGTGGTAATGGCAATGGTCCTATTATCATTAATAACAATAATAACAACAACAATAATAACTTTATGGGTGGTTACAATAGTGTGGTCAGCCCAAAAAGCTGGCTGGTAACTTTGCTTTTATGTCTCTTTGTCGGTGTATTTGGAATACATCGTTTTTATGCCGGAAAGATTGGAACTGGAATCATTATGATCCTGCTTTGCTGGACCGGGATCAGTGCGATCTGGGCTCTTGTTGATCTTATCATGATCATCCTGAGTAAATTTAAAGATGGCCAGGGACTTTTAATCCAGAGATAAGTTTTCTGTAAGCAGGCAGCACAGCCGGGTGATCTCCGGCTGTGCTGTCTTTTTTAACTGCATCAGGCTTGTTTCCGTTGACATCCCGTGCAACCATGAAACAGTCGCTGCTCGATCCTTCCGCATAAAGTTCAGGATGCAAAAAATAAAAAAACGCCGGCGCCATATTTCAGTTATTGTTTATTTTTTCGGAGTTACCCGGAAAGTTCGGATCTCATAAGGACGTACCGTTACCTTAAGTTCTCCTGTCATTTCTTCGCCATCCGGATTCTCCATCAGATCCGTCTCCTGCCAGGAGTCTACCGGAAAACCAAAATTCAGCGTTACCGAGCCACGCATGCCTGCGTACTCGTGGAAACGGATGATCAGATCTTCGGAATCTTCTGCCTTCTTTATACAGTCAATGGCTACATGATCTGTATCTGCCTTGCAAAATGCAGACTGTACCTCTGCATCCACTGCCCCTTCCACAGTCCAGAGCGGATTGTTCAGTCTCCAGGCTTCTTTCTGCACACCGGATTCCTGCCAGCTACCACTGTGTGGATAAAGTGCATAGGTAAAATCATGGATTCCCTGATCTGCCGCATAATCCGGATGGATTCCACATTTGATCAGCGACATGCCAAGAACATATCCTTTGGCACTGTAGCCATATTTGCAGTCGTTCATCAGGCTGACTCCGTATCCGGTTTCGGAATAATCCGCCCACTGGTGAGCAACGGTTTCAAATTTTGCCATATCCCAGCTGGTATTCTCATAGGTCGGACGTTTTACATTTCCGTACTGGATATCAAAAGTTGCCTCGCTGGTACGGATATCCAATGGGAAAAGAACTCTCAAAAGCTGCTGATGCTCATGCCAGTCTGCATGAGTGACAAAGTCGATCCTGCGGTTGTCATTATAAAAACGGATTTCCTGTGAGATCGTGGAATCCTGATAATTCCAATCCATTTTTACTTTTGTCATCAAAGAAGATTTTTCCACAGAAACCGTTTTCAGATCATCTACCTCGTATCCTTTTTCCTGGTAATAGATATCAATATCCCAGGCATCATACTTCATCGGACGATCTTCATAAACTACCAGGTGGTTTCCTAATTCACCTGCCTTCAGGATCTCGCGGTCATTTTCCTTATCAAAAATAGAAGTCATACGGCCCTTTTTATCCCAGACAATATGATAAAATGGCGTATCCATTTCCCCAGTCCATTCTTCTGTGCAAAAACATTCCGCCTTGGTTCCAATTTTATAAGTCAGGGTTGTAAATCCGGCAGGCTCTATACCAGAAACTTTTACAAACCAGCCATCTTCCGTATATACAGCAGGCAGCTCTTTTCCATCTGCGGAAAACCAGCTTCCCTTTCTGCCCTCGTAAGCTTTTACTTTTACTGTTACAATTCCTTCACCTGCAAAACTGCTGTTATTTACTACAGTTACAATGGAATCTGATTCTCTTACCAGAACCTTCAGGGCATTTTCCTCGATGGTATCCAGAATTTCATTGGCTTTTGCATACTCTGCCGTGGAATCCTCATATACTTCATGAATGGAAGATCCGGGAATGATATCATGAAACTGGTTTCTCAGTGCGATCTTCCATGCTTCATGAAGCTCTTTTTCCGGATAGGAAGAAAAATCTCCGGTCCTTATGGCTGCTTCACTGGCCAGCCATTCTGCCTCCCGCAGTTTCAGTTCGGTTTTACGATTATTTTTCTTATTCCGTGCCTGAGAAGTGTAGGTTCCTCTGTGATATTCCAGATACAGCTCGCCATCCCAGGTTGGTACATGACGGTCTGTAGACGCAATGGTCTTCTGAAGATTTTCGAAATAATCATAGGCCGTTCCAGGAATTACTTCCGGAAGTCCTGGCATAGCCTTCAGATGGCGTCCCATCTCCAGCATATCACGGTTCACTCCGCCGCCTCCGTCTCCGTTTCCGTAAGCCAGGAGAAGATCCTGATTGATCTCTTTATCATGGTAAAGATCCCATACCCCTTTTACAGATGCCGGATCGATAAGCCCATTATATGTATAACCACCATCATCGCCAAAAGTCGGAGTGCTCATAAAGTGCGTCAGTACTTCGGAACCATCCACACCGATCCAGCGGAAAGTATCGTGAGGCATATGATTATACTGGTTCCAGCTAATCTTGATCGTCATAAAGCTTTCAATACCGGAACGCTTCAGGATCTGAGGCAGGGCCCAGCTGTAACCAAATACATCCGGAAGCCAGAGAACATTGGATGTTACGCCAAACTCTTCTTTGAAAAAGCGCTGACCATTAAGGATCTGGCGTACCAAAGCCTCCCCGGAAGAAATATTACAATCCGCCTCTACCCACATAGCTCCGTTTGGTTCCCAGTTACCGGTTTTTACGGCTTTTTGTATCCGTTTATAAATATCCGGATAATCCGTCTTAATATAATCATAAAGCTGTGGCTGGGACTGGACAAAGGTAAACTCCGGATACTGCTCCATCAAAGTGCACATCGTTGAAAAAGTGCGGGCTGCTTTTTCCCTGGTGTGTTTCAGCTGCCAGAGCCAGGCTACATCAATGTGTGAATGTCCCACAGTATGGACTGTCACCGGGCTGGTCCACGAGATTCTGGAAACCTCCTTCTTCCAGACTTCCAGAGCTTTTTTCAGAGATCCATAAAAGGCATCAGAACCAGGCCTTCTCCAATCTATAGCCAGATGTGCACGATCCATAGCTGTCAGAAGATCTCTTCTTATGGAATCGTTCTCATCCAGCATACGCACAGTCTCAACAACCGCTCTGCTGCTGTAATAAAAATCATCCGCAACCTCATCCAGAACGGCAAGCTCTGCCTGTTTGAACTGATGAGTCTGTTGTGTTGGTACTCCGCCGCCTTCCAGTCCTGCCCAGAGGCGGATAGCCAGCTCCACTTTCGTACCGGCAAGCTCTGAAGGAAAGATCACTTCTTCATGATAGGAGCCGGTTTCGCAGTATGGCGAACCATTGACGTAGATCAGTCCCTCGAACCCGGAATTCAGGCCCTCGCCGGTTTTTCCCATATTAAAAAGCCCGGCGATCTTTTTCCCCGCCCATTCTACCGGGATCTCTACGGACTGTCGGGTCCACAGATAAGTGCCTCTTCCGATCCAGAAATCACCTTTTTTCAGAGTTCCCGTATAGACCACGCTTTCCGGCCGTTTCCCCACCGGCTCCTCCTCCGGCGTGCTCGCGTCAAATGACGGGATCTCCATCCGTTCTCTGTAACGGAGATCTTTTAACTGTTTTGTGTTTCTTTCCAGTTTTTCCAGTGTAAAAAACATTTGCTACATTCCCCCTTGTCTGCAACCTGTTTATTTCTTGTTTTTCCCTATCTCCTCATATACCCCATATCCGAGAAATAAAAGTCCGACGATCAGTGCAACAGCAGAAGCGATTGACAGGAAAGGCCCCACATACCCCAGTCCGGCAGCAAATAATGTGGCATCCCAGGTATTCACACCGCTCATAAATATCGCAGCTGAGATGTATTTTGCAGAGATCAGGATTGCCGATATCAGACAGAAAACTGCGCCGATGCCTATATTATTCATTTTTTGTTCCTCCTTTTCTTGTGGTTGATAGGTAGAGCATATCATATATGTAGGGTGTATTGCTACTCTATTCAAATTTTTACCTATTTTTTCATACGTGCGAAATAAACAGACCAATCATCCCAACGCCACATCTAATATCATCATAAAGGAAAAACCTGTTGCAAAAAATATGGTTCCAATATTCGAATGCTCCCCTGTTGACATTTCCGGGATCAGCTCCTCAACCACTACATAGATCATAGCACCGGCAGCAAGACTGAGTAAATACGGCAAAACCGGAATAATAAGATCCGCTGCCAGAATTGTGAGTATTGCTCCAAAAGGTTCTACAATTCCTGACAGCACACCACTTATAAATGCCTTTCCTTTTCCCATGCCTTCAGAGCGAAGGGGCATGGAAATGATCGCACCCTCCGGAAAATTCTGAATTGCAATTCCTATAGAAAGTGCCATCATTCCCTTAAATGTGATATGAGTATTTCCTATGAGATATCCCGCGCAAACCACGCCAACCGCCATTCCTTCCGGAATATTATGTAACGTTACTGCCAGGACCATCATTGTCGTTTTCTGAAACTTACTCTTCGGACCTTCGGCGCTGTCACTGTACTGGTGAATATGTGGAATCACATGATCCAGCAAAAGCAAAAACAACACTCCTGCCCAAAAGCCTGCCACTGCCGGTACAAAAGAAAATTTTCCCAGTTTCCCCGACTGTTCAATTGACGGAAGCAAAAGGCTCCAAACAGAAGCAGCCACCATAACTCCTGACGCAAAGCCAGTCAGTGCCCTCTGCACGTGTGCATTTAAATTTTTTTTCATAAAAATCACACAGGCCGCTCCCACAGAAGTACCCAAAAACGGGATCAGAATTCCATAGAATACATTTATGTTCATTTTAGCGTTCCTCCTTTTTGTCATATGTTAGTTATAGCTAACTTATTGTTTTAAAAGAAGCCATGTGAATTTCTAATATTCTTATCCACATGGCCTTATTTGTTTAAGTATAGCACTTTCATTTTATTTCCACAAGACACTTCTTAATTTTCTGAACTCATGCTTGTGTGTCAAGCGGATATTCGCAATCCGCTTCGCTACTTGCTCATAACCAAATATATTATTATCTCTCCGCTCCATATTTATCTTTTCTCGAAATCAACGCTATCGTCTCAACATGGACTCCCTGCGGAAACATATCAGTAGTAGAAACCCGCACCAGTTCATAATCCTCCGCACACAGCACCTTCAGATCCCTCGCCAGTGTCGCACTGTCACAGCTCACATACACAACCCTCTCCGGCTTCATTTTAAGGATCGTATTCAGAAGTACCTCATCACAGCCTTTCCGTGGCGGGTCTACCACGATAACGTCTGCATAAACGCCATTCTTCTCATACTCTCTCGGCAACACTTCCTCTGCTTTTCCGACAAAAAACTCTACATTCTCAATGCCATTGAGCTTCGCATTCTCTCTTGCATTGTCAATGGCCTGTGGTACGATCTCCACGCCGCGAACGAATTTTGCTCTCTGGGCCAGGAACAGGGAGATAGTTCCGATTCCGCAGTACAGATCCCAGACAGTTTCATTTCCCGTAAGGCCGGCGTACTCCAGAGCCTTTCCATACAGTTTTTCAGTCTGGATGGGATTGACCTGGAAAAAGGACAGGGGAGAGATCTGATAGGAAATATCTCCGATGCTGTCCGTTATATAGGACTGTCCCCAAAGGAGGCGAAGCTGGTCGCCCAGGATCACATTGTTTCGTTTTTTATTGACATTGATGGTGATGCTGGTCATTTCCGGAATTTCACAGAGTGATTCCACAAGAGCCTTTTCTGCAGGTATCTTATCTCCATTTAAGATCAGACAGACCATCATCTCATCTGTATGGAAGCCATAACGAATCATAATATGACGTACAAGACCTTTTCCCGTGGCCTCATCGTAGGGCTGTACATGATATTTTTCCATGTGTCCGATCACACGGTCCAAAACCTCTTTATTCTGTTTCACTCCCAGAATGCATTCTCGGTTATCAATGATGGAGTGGGTTCTTCCTGCATAAAAGCCTGTGATGATCTTTCCGTCTTTATTTTTTCCTACCGGGAACTGTGCCTTGTTGCGGTAATGGTAAGGCTCGTCCATTCCCATGATCGTCTCCATCGGGAAATCCTTAAAACCGCCGATCCGCTCCAGATGGCCACGGACTTTTTTCTCCTTGAATTTCAGCTGCTGCTCATAGGATAATGCCTGAAGCTGGCATCCTCCGCACTGGCGGGCAATGGAGCAGGCCGGTTTCACACGATACGGGGACGGTGTGATCACCTCCATCAGACGGCCATAGCCGTAGTTCTTTTTTGCCTTGATGATCTTGGCGCTGATCCGGTCTCCGATCACGGCGTCCTTCACAAAAACGGTGAAGCCATCGGCTTTCCCGATACCTTCACCGTCAACTCCGCAATCCTCTATATCCAAAGTCAGTATATCGTTTTTACGGAATTCCATCTATTAAATATCTCCTGTTCTTCTTAAATTGGACTCAAAAAGACGGTTATAACCGAGCCATTCTTTTTTGCCCTTGTCTGCGTGGAAAATCTCTGTCAGTGTCTCCATTCTTGCATCGGTATTGTCTGCCAGATTCAGAGCTACTGCCTCTGCAAGTGCCGGTTTCTTGGGAGAACCGTACTCCAGCTCACCGTGATGGGCAAGGATGCAATGGATTACCTGATTCTCAAGTTTCTCAGGAAAATCCGGGATCTCTTTTACCAGGTCGTGTACCATCTGTGCCCCGATCACAATGTGTCCCAGAAGCTGTCCCTCGTCTGTATAATCATTCATCGGAAAAGCTGAAAGCTCCTTGGTCTTGCCCACATCATGAAGAAGAGCGGTTGTGATCAGAAGATCACGGTTTAAAACCGGATATGCATTTGCCATGTAATCACAGAGACGGGTCACTCCAAGAGTGTGCTCCATCAGTCCGCCGATAAAGCCGTGATGTACGGTCTTCGCTGCAGAATGTCCCTCAAATATCTTCATAAATTCCTGATCTTCCACAAAGAGCTTCTTAAGAAGCTGGGAAAGATAGGGATTCTTCACACTGTTGATAAGCTCTCGCAGCTGGCTCTGCATATCATCCACACTGTTCTCACTGGTAGGAAGATAATCTGCCGGATCATACTCCCCTTCTCCTGCCTTGCGTGCTCTCTTGATATTCAGCTGCATGGCACCTGCAAAACTTGTCACATCTCCCATGATCTCAATGTAATCCAGTGCATCAAAATCATCGATTCCCAGAGAATTTGGGTCCCAGATCTTACCATCGATCACACCTGTTTTATCCTGAAGGATCAGATTCTCATAGGGTTTTCCATTCTTCGTTGTAGCTGCCTGTTTCTGTTTACAGAGATAGATTCCGTTTACTCTGTCTCCCTCATGTAATTCATTTAAAAAACGCATAAAATTCTTGCCTTTCTGTTCTTTTTACTTTCAAAGCGGACATGCTCACCAAACAAAGTATCCACTTCACACTTTGTATTCACAGCCAGCCTTTCTTTACGATCTCCGGCTGCATCCCGGTCCGGGCTTTCCCTGCATTTTCGCACAGTCTCCCCTTACATCCGGGCTTTATTCAGTATCATAACACATTTTACTTTCCTTTGCTATGGAAATCATGTAAAATAGGAAACGAAGTGTTTTTTTGCATATCCTGTGTTACGCAGAAAAACACGAGATCAACAGAAGTAACAAAAAGGAGTAACTACAGCAACAATGAACAAAAAAGCATACAAAGCACTTGAATACTATAAAATCATAGATCTGCTGACAGACAAGGCTTCCTCCCCCATGGGAAAAGATCTCTGCCGGAAGCTTACCCCTTCCACGGATATCGAGGAAATCCGGTCCATGCAGCTACAGACCCACGATGCCCTTGCACGCCTGTTCAAAAAAGGCGGCATTTCCTTTGGCAGTGTCAAGGATATCCGTGGTACACTGAAACGTCTTACTGTAGGCAGCGCCCTGAATGCGCCGGAGCTGCTTTCCGTCTGCAGTCTTCTGGAAAACACCGGCCGTGTCAAAGCCTATTCCAGAAATGACCGTGACGATGGAATGACCGATTCCCTTGACGGAATGTTTGCGGCACTGGAACCTCTCACACCTCTGAGCACAGAGATCCGCCGCTGTATCCTTTCCGAGGATGAGATCAGTGACGATGCCAGCAGCACCCTTCGTCAGATCCGCCGCAGCATCAAGGCCACCAACGACCGGATCCACACCCAGCTTTCTTCTCTGGTTGCAGGAAGCGCCCGGAATTATCTTCAGGATTCTGTCATCACCATGCGTGACGGCCGCTACTGTATCCCGGTAAAAGCCGAGTACAAAGGTCAGGTAGCCGGTATGATCCACGACCAGTCCGCCACAGGTTCCACTCTTTTCATTGAGCCTATGGCTGTTGTCAAACTGAACAACGACATCCGCGAGCTGGAGCTGAAAGAACAGAAAGAGATCGAAGTAATCCTTGCGTCTTTAAGCCAGCAGGTAGCCGCAGAGCTGGAATCCATCCACGCAGATCTTTCCATCATGGTACAGCTGGACTTTATCTTTGCCCGTGCCGCTCTTGCCATGGACATGAATGCCAGCGAACCTATCTTCAATACCGAAGGACGGATCCGCCTGCGCCAGGCCCGTCACCCGCTGATCGACAGGAAAAAAGCCGTTCCTATTGACATCCGCCTTGGAGATGATTTTGACCTCCTGGTTGTCACAGGACCAAACACCGGTGGTAAAACCGTCTCCCTGAAAACCGTAGGACTTCTCACTCTTATGGGCCAGGCAGGCCTTCATATCCCGGCACTGGACCGTTCCGAACTTGCACTTTTCCGCGAGGTCTATGCGGATATCGGAGATGAGCAGAGCATTGAGCAGTCCTTAAGTACCTTCTCCTCTCATATGACAAACGTGGTTTCCTTCCTGAAATCCGCAGATCAGGACTCCCTGGTCCTCTTCGATGAGCTTGGTGCAGGTACCGACCCAACCGAGGGTGCCGCTCTTGCCATTGCTATCCTGTCCCATCTTCACGAACAGGGCATCCGCACCATGGCGACCACCCATTACAGCGAGCTGAAGATCTATGCCCTCTCTACCCCGGGTGTGGAAAATGCCTGCTGTGAATTTGATGTGGAAACTTTACGCCCCACCTACCGTCTCCTGATCGGAGTTCCCGGAAAAAGTAACGCATTTGCCATTTCTTCCAAACTGGGACTTCCGGATTTCATCATCGACAAGGCAAAAGAGCAGATCAGTGAGCAGGATGAATCTTTTGAAGATGTTCTGACATCCCTGGAGCAGAGCCGTGTCACCATTGAAAACGAACGTGCGGAAATTGCCCGCTACAAAGAGCAGGTAGAAGAACTGAAAAAATCCCTCCAGGAAAAAGAGGAAAAACTGGCCGAACGAAAAGAGCGCATTCTCAGAGAAGCCAATGAACAGGCACATGCAATCCTCCGTGACACCAAGGAATACGCAGACCAGACCATGAAGCTTTTCCATAAATTCCAGAAGGATCATGTAGATACCGCTTCTGTGGAAAAAGAGCGCCAGAACCTGAAGAAACGTATGTCAAAGGCTGAGAAAGGCATGTCTTCCAAACAACAGAAGCAGAAACCAAAGAAGCAGCTGAAACCATCCGACCTTTCTCTTGGCGATACTGTAAAAGTTCTCAGCCTGAACCTGAAGGGAACCGTTTCCAGCCATCCGGATTCCAAGGGATATCTCTTTGTGCAGATGGGAATCATCCGTTCCAAAGTACATATCTCCGATCTGGAGCTTGTGGACGAGCCGGTGATCACCACACCGTCCATGCAGCGTACCGGTGCCGGAAAGATCCGCATGTCAAAATCTGCAAGCGTCTCCACCGAGATCAACCTTCTCGGCAAAACCGTTGACGAGGCCATGGATCTGGAACAGACATTCCACAAGCTGATGGAATCGCGCGGTGCCGGTCTGGACGACGAGAACCTGGAAGAAAAGCTCGGCGACGCCGTGGTATTCCAAGGCGTGTCGAAATACCCTATGCGCATCAAATGCGCTCTGCTAGGCTGGGAAGGGCTGAAGGACTCCATCGCCAAAGCCCTCGCTGCAAAGAACTGAGGAAATATGTCCAACGATAATTTGGTTCCCGAACCACAGCCGTCCGTTTTCGATGCTGTCAACGGCGTCCTGCAGGACGAGGAGGCCGCTCGCCGCGTGATGGCCAACCCGGCCTTGGCCAAGGGCTTCCCGAACGGACGCCCGATCGAGCACTCTGCTGCGTCCGGCGATGACACCTGTGCGTGTGGCGGTCACCACGGCAAATGCGGTTGCCAGGATGACGAACAGTCCGATGGCAGCGAGATTCCGATCAAGGCTGTCAAGTGTGCACACTGCGGTTCCGATCAGCCCAAGGGATAATTACATAGCCGTGCGAGGGGCGAACCGGTCGGTTCGCCCTTTTTATTTGCCGTTACGGCTCTGTCTCTCCGATGAGCAGGCGCAGCACCATGGTTCCCTCGTGTGCCGAGCAAACCGCTACGCGCGGCGCCATCAGACCGAGACCGTCGGCTACATCGCTTG
>ENA-OPAL01001231-OPAL01001231.1-human-gut-metagenome-genome-assembly--contig:-NODE-1231-length-16019-cov-2.006264_pt1 | contig 16019 bp, 18 predicted proteins | sample MGYA00241057_ERZ501430 | MGnify/ENA primary metagenome ERZ501430 (study PRJEB25962, sample SAMEA2042506) | human gut metagenome | biome: human gut; feature: human-associated habitat; material: faeces...
TGGTGTTGTAACGAAAGACATTGCCGATTACCGTGTTCCGTTGTATGTTTTTACGGGAAAGATATACGAGTACATGGACTACAATGTGCTCTATGATGCCGTAGACAGGTGGCTTGAGAAAATGGGTGTTGCCGCCCGTGATCGCACTAATAAGATTATGTATTCTTACATGAACCGGATAATCAATGTCATCAGAGACCATGAGCTGCAACCCGACCTTAGCATTATGTGCTTCACTAATTGCGTGGTTGACATGAATACTTTAAAGACTTACCCGCACTCTCCTAAGTTTGACTGCGTAAAGATGTATCCTTTCAAATATGACAGAAAGGAAATATTCAACTGTCCTACCTGGAGAAGCTTTCTTGGAGAGAGCTGGATACCTACGGAAGAGCTGGATGGCGTATTGCCGGAAAAGCACAAGCGCAGGATATTGCAGATGTTCCTCGGTGCTTGCCTTGTCAATAGGAAAAATATAAGCTTTGAATATTTCCTTATATTGCAAGGTACTGGTGCGAACGGTAAAAGTGTTATTTACCGGGTTCTAAAGGATATGTTTGGAGAGGATGAAATACTAAATATAAAGATGAGCCAGTTTGCAAGAGGTGGGGATGAGCAGTTACGCGCCGCCTACTCTATGTCAAGGAAAAGGCTTATGTACTGTACGGAAAGCAACCGGGGTGATTTCAAGGACATGAGCATTATAAAAGCTATATCCAGCGGAGAGCCGATTGCCTGCCGAGGAATAGGCGGGAATATCACGATGATGCAGAGACCTCCTATAATGCTGTGCAACTCCAACTACCGCTGGCAGCCGAAAGATTTCCTGAACCGTGACGACCCTGACGACGAGAGTATGCAGCGCCGCGCCCTGGTGCTGAACTTTGACAAGACAATACCGGTGGAAAAGAGAGACACCATGCTTGCAGAAAGAATGAAAGCGGAACATGCCGGTATAATGGCTTGGATTGTGAAAGGGCTGTGCGAACTTAAAAAGAACAATTGGCGGATGCCTGAGAACTTGGGCGGGAAGATTGATTTGAAACTGGAACGGATACGGTCGAGTGTTACGGGAAAGGATGGGAAACTCGTGGACGGGAGCATTTCGGAATATTTCAAATACAAAGAGTGCCAGCCGGAAGAATTTGAAGGGAGCGGTTCCATAGAGCTGACATCCTCGGATATATACAAGAACTATGAACGGTTCTGTAAAAAGAACGGGGTCATCCCGGTTTCGCAAAGGAAGTTGGGCATTGACATGCTTTCACTCGGATACGCACGGGAAAAACGCGCAGATAAGGGATACAGCAATGTCTATACGCTGTGGTGTGGCAACGAGGATATTGTAAATAACTTTATGAGACACGTGCCCAATATTGCGGAAGAGGCGAAGACCAATCTGTTTGAAGGTTGGGAATATTCGGACGAAGATTTCCTGAATGAGGATTAAATATGAAGAATGATACGATACTACATATCACAAAAAAAGAGATTGAAAGAGGTTGTATTCCGCCTGACTGCGATTTTGCAAAGGAAATAGGTTTTACTTCGGACAAGTTTTCAGGCTATTTATGGAAACGTGGCAATGCCATATTAGTTTCTTTAATAATAAGCCGGGAAGAAAGAAGAGGCAACTTTTTACATCTGCTCAATGCCTTAAAGGAAAAGGGATGTGACATTGTCGTCCCCAATCCAAGCAGCCGTATGGCGTTGATATGTGACAGGTTCGGCATGGAACTCATACAACACAAAGGGGAAGAATATATGTTTTACAACAACAAAATAAAAAAATAAGGATTATGGATTTCGGAAAGACACAAATCGGGAACATGACTTTTGTCAAGTACAAGAAAGGCAGTTTGCCTTTTATTAAGGTATCAACCGTAAGCGGGGACTTCTCTGTTGAATATGGGGCAGGGAGCGTGATGTTCATGCTGCTCGACAATGCCCCAATAGAAGATAAGGTAGACAATCTGCCGATGCTTATAATACGCAATACGCAGTATGTGGCAAACTGCATTGACGCAGAGTTGCAGGTGGATGTGTTGAAAGCAGTCGGAAACGCCCTTGACCGTGCGGATGCCAAGCCCATATCCGACGAGGAGGACGCCAAGATTATTGAGGAGGAAAGGCAGATTTATGAGATGAAGAAAGAAATGGGAGAAGCTGACAGTTGACTTTTTAGGAATTTTATATAATATGCAACAAATACATAGAAAACAATCAAAAGACTATCAATTTCCAGATAATTAGTTTGCATTTCAAGGATTATGTGGTATCTTTGCAGTGCTTACAGTTCGACAAACTTCATTGTCTCGCAGGGCAGCGGTTAATTGCTCAATGGTTATTGGGCATTTTTTATGCTCGATATTTAAGGATATTAGGCGGTTGTCTATACGTAGTCATTGTTTTGTTCTTCGGGGCAAAGTATGTTGGACTGTAAGCAGCGTATATGGCAACCGCTTTTTTTTGTTGCCTATAATGACTTAAATGCTTACAGTCATGGAGAATAATTTAATCTTATCCAAGGAGAGTAGCGAAAGCGAAATCAAGCGTTATTTTAACGCAGTTCTTGAATTGTCAAAATCTGACAATGAGTTCCCAATTAACATTGACGAAGTGTGGATGCTTGTGTATAGCCGCAGAGATTATGCGACAGATGCACTTAAAAAGGATTTCATTGAAAATGTGGACTATAGATGCACTTCGGTAAAAACCGAAGTGGGTAGTACAAGGATTGAATATGAAATTTCCGTTTCCTGCATGGAGTTCTTCATCGCTCGTAAGGTTCGCCCAGTGTTTGAGGTGTACAGACAAGTGTTTCATAAAGTTGCAAAGCAGGAACTTTCCCGAAAAGAACTTGCCTTAATGGTGGTTCAAGCCGAAGAAGAGAAAGAACGCCTTTTATTAGAGAATAACCATCTTTCTGAAACGGTTGAGTTGCAAACAAAAGAGTTGCAGAAATCCGCTCCGAAAGTAACCTACTACGACACGCACCTGCAAAGCGTGAACGCTCTTACCGCTACCCAAGTCGGAAAAGAGATAGGGATGTCGGCAGAAAAACTGAACAACAAACTGAAAGAACTTGGAATACAGTTCAAACAGTCGGGGCAGTGGCTCTTAAAATCACCATACGACAAATGGGGTATGCATGAAACGAGAACCAATATTTTCACAAGTGAAAGAGGTAATACCCATACCAACACATATACTGTATGGACGCAGAAAGGTAGACGCTTCATTATTGCTCTATATGAAAATGATTGGGACGTGAAGAAAGCCATCAAGCAGATAAAAGGAGAATTAGAACCCGCTGCGTAATCTAAAGTTTATAAACCAAATACTTGTGTTATCCGCATTTATGCGGACAGCTATAACTATACCCAAAAATATATTGCCACGTAACCAAGCATAGATGCACGTTGAGGTTTCGACCAACGTTCACGTTATGATACCCCGCCAGTAATACGGCTGGCGGGCAGATGGCAGGAATAACGACTAAAACAAATATTCATCATGGAAGAAAAGATATATAACTTGCAGAAAGAGAACAAGCTCCTCAAACTTCAATTATTGCACTTATCCGAAGATATTGAACTGATGTACGAAAGGATGGAAAAACTTGAAAAGAAGCTCAAAGAGAAGCGGGTAAAGAACCCCTACATGAAAATCGTGTCACCCGACAGATAGTATTCATTACAAATATAATGTAAGCCGGGAAACCATATCAATTTTCTAATATTTTACTTGATTATTTAGAAAATATACCATATATTTGCAGTATTGATAATACAAGCCAAAGAGCTGATTAACGGATATGCCGTTGATTGGCTCTTTTTGTTTTTTTACAACACAAACTCAAAATAACACATGGCAAAGCCTTACAGTATCTATTTTCAGAAAAGTAAGCTGGGGAGTCCTGTTATTGACACCAAATCCCAATGGGGGATTGTGTGCAAGGACTTCCCTTTTACTGTATATGGAGATATTAAGGGTTTGCCCAAAAGGGACTGGATAGACCAAGACGGAGAAGACACCTTTTTTCCCGAAGAACTCTACATGCAAGCCTATGATATAGAAATAGAGTTCGCCTATAAAGGTGATATGGGAACAGCCAATGAAAAGATTGTCGCCTTCCTGGACTATCTGATAGGAAAAGACGGTTACGGAACAGAATTAAAGGTTTATGACACCTATACCCAAATAGGCAGGCAGGGGGTTTATTTTAAATCTATAAAATCCGACCTTTTTGTCCGCAAGACAGATGAGGGAGATGTCGTAACTTTCAACATTACATTTCGGGTAACTGACCCTAAAACACAAATTATTCTTACGGCATAATGGGACGGTTTATAATATACAGCAAAGACGGGCAGACGCAACGATGCGTCGCTAACAAGTTAGAGTATAACGGAGAGTTCATGGGAGCTTGTTCCGTTAACATTACCGTTACGTCCCCCACTCCGATTGATTTTACAGTCGGGGACTATCTGATATACCGCGGAGAAAGATTTGAAATAAACTACGACCCGACTGAATTGAAGCAAGCCTCCAAAAACACATACGGAGAGGCTTTCAAATATGAGAACGTAGTTTTCAATTCTCTTGCAGACGAACTGACAAGATGCGAATTTTTGGACTATGTAAAAGAGGATAACTTAATTCACTACTCTTCCCTGCCTACATTCAGTTTTTACGCTGAAAGTATAAATGCTCTCGCGGAAAGAATACAGGTGAACCTTGACCGTATCTATAAAGGAGAACAAAAATGGACAGTTACAGTACATCCGGAATATGTTAATGAGGCTAACAAATCCATATCAATAAGCAGTATAAACGTTTGGGACGCACTCGCTTTGGTAAATAGCGAGTTTAAGGCAAACTTTATCATAAAGGAGCGAACGATAACAATAGGCACTGCCGGAATTGCAGTAGGAAACATGTTCGGGTATGGAAAGGGCAAAGGGCTGTACTCCATACAAAAAACCGCGGATTCGTCACAGAAGATAATTACCCGCCTAAGAGCATATGGTGGTACCAAAAACTTGCCGTACAACTATTATACAACATATGGAAGTCCTATTGTCGAAGCTCCCATCGAGGATGTATCTTACGGATATGACCCTAATACACATTTGATAGACGGAGCTGTTGTGACGCTTCCTTTTTACATGGAATTCCTATCTGACACAGCATTGTATGATGTGACAATTAATGGGCACTCTTATAAAATGAGAAGAGGTAGCTTTCTTGGGAAATGCTACGTTTTGTTGAATAGCGAAGCCGACAAGGACAACGTCCGCATAGGCGCAAAGATGCGGATAGAAAAAGGCATTGAGACGGACAATGTTCCAAGAAAGTACAAAAGACCTTCCGGAGCATTAGTCCCCAATAATATGGCTGTTAAAAACTTGATGCTTCCTGATTTTCCGGAAAAGACACTTGACCCATACCTTGATAGTAAAAACATAGATATTATCGGAGTTCGGGAAGGTTCGGTTTTCTTTGACGGGAGCGATACTTCTTTACCGGAAATATATCCGTCTATGGAAGGAATGACGGCACAGCAGTTGAAAGACGCGGGAATAATCGTAAATGCTACCGGAGCGTTGGATGAAATCGCTTCCGATTCTGTGAATAAGGATAATACGCCAATCGCGGATGATGGTTACTTTGAAGAAGGGGAAACCATCCCACCGTTCAAAATATATCTCAAAGACATTGGATTTGACATAAACGATTATCTAACAGGGGAAACCGCCACCATATCCATGAAAAGCGGAATGTGTGGTGGACGTGAATTTGAAATACTTGGAGATGCAGACAAGCCCGTAAAACAGGGTAATATGTGGGTCTTGACATGCAACAGAGTCTATGATGAAGGTTTGAATCTTTATTTCCCATATAAGGATTTTACTATCAAGGCCGGAGATAAATTTGTGCTTTTGGGCATTGATATGCCGGATGTGTATATAAAAGCTGCTTCCCAAAGATTGCTAACAGCTTCCAAAGAATATCTTGCAAAAAATGATTATGTAAGATATACTTACGAGCCTAAAGTAGACGAAATATTTATGGCGCGTCACCCGGAACTGCATGACAGTATAAAGGAAGGTGATTTAATGTTGTTCGAGGATGAAGACTTAAACATCAACGGGAGCATTATTATTGACAGTCTTACAATAAAGGAAGGAGACGCTCTCATTCCAACGTATGATATTACCCTTCGCAATGACAAAGCAGTAGGAACTTTAGAAAAGATACAGAATCAGATAGATTCAATAGTAGGCGGGCAAGGCGGTGGCGGATTGACTACCCAACAAGTGGAATCAATCATTAAAGCCTTTGGAGAAAAGCTGTTTTTGAATAAAACCAAACCTGACCAAACCAGCTATTTAATAAAGTTCTTAGGTGGATTATTTTCAGACTATATCCAGTCCATGAACTTTTCTTCTGGTGCTCTCGGTGAAGGCTTTGTCATTAAAGTAGACAGCAAGACGGGTAAATCCTACATTGAAGTGGACGAACTCTTTGTGCGTATCAAGGCGATGTTCTCCGAACTGGAGATAAAGAAACTCTCTTATGCAGGCGGAAACTACATGTTTACTGCCGCCGGAATGAAATGCGGCAAAGTAGAAGAACATGGAGGTTTTTGGCGATGCTATCTGTTGGTTGATGATAAAGAAACAGCCGTTGAAAACCCGTTCAAGGAAGGAGACCAAATACGTTTCCAGGAGTTCAATATCAAACCGGGTGTCTATGAGAATGTATCCAACCGTTACTATTGGCGCTTATGTGTCGGAGTTGGCGAGGATTATATAGATCTTAGCAAAACGGACTGTGACGCAAACAGCGACATACCACAGGAAGGCGATAGCCTTGTACAGCTCGGTAACAGAACAGACAAGAAGCGTCAGAACGCAATCACCTTGTCCGTGTATGGCGATGATGCACCGAGTATCCATCAGTATGCCGGGATAGATTCCTATTCTTTAGCAGGCAAGGAAGTGACGGTTATCAGTCCGCAAGGCAACAAGTTTATGGGAGACTTTATCTTGAAAACAGGGATAAACATTATGACCCAGTTCAAGATATTGGAAGACTTGATTTACTCTGAAATCTCCAAAGTGCTTGACGAGGTGCAGGCAGAGGATAATTACCTGTACAATGCGGCATTTGCAAGCAATACGAACGGTTGGGAAACAAAGAACGATGTTCGTTTCTTTACTGTGAACGGAAAGTTCTTATTAGTGAATGGGGAGTTCTATTCCCGCAAGGATGCCATGGCTGCCGTTATCAGAGACGGGGATAGAAACGTGCTTCGTATTCTTTCTTCCGGAATTAAACAGTCAAATGCTGATTTAGCCAATAAACCGACCTATGAGGAAGGGGAAGAACCGGGAAAGTTCTTTATCTCTTTCCGGTATAAGGTAGCTACAGCCGGAACGCTGACAATAGGATTTCCCGGTCAGAACCTGCATTTCACCGAACATCTTGAACCGGGCGAGGAATACGCAATGAAGGAGTATTCCGGCGCATGGGACGGAACGGGCGATTTCGAGTTGAAGTTTACGGGGGATATATATATACATTCGCTGGCTCTTGCCGAAAACGCATTTGAGGATTTGTATACTAAATTAAGTTCCGAAATAAAGCAGACTGCGGAAAGTATCAGGTTGGAAGTAAAAGAACTCTCGGAAAGTAACAATCAAAGGTTCTCACAGATTGAGCAGACAGCGGAAAACCTCAAATTGTCTGTTACAAAAATAGAGGAAGATGTAACGCAGTTGGGACTGGATATCAATGGGGTTACCGATGAACTTAAATTATATGTCAAAAAAGACGGATTAGGTTCAGAAATCAATGTGGCACTTGATAACATTTCCGTGGTTTCCAAAAATATATACTTTACCGGAAATATATCCGCCAACGGGAATGTGTCTATTCAGGCAGACGGGACAATAAAGGCTATTGGTGGAGAGTTTAGCGGGGAGTTGAAAGGGGCTACCGGAGAATTTAACGGAAAAGTGTCTATTGCAAATAATAAAATTTTATTAGACAGCGATGGAAGTGGACATCTTGCTAATGGGAATATTAATTGGAATAAAGATGGAAATTTAAATATATCAGGCTCTTTTAGTACTAATAATTCCGGTGGGAATAGGCGCATATTTATAGGGGACGATTACAATGAAAGTATTGGTAGTAATGAGGGGGTAATAAAAATGTATAATGACAGAAACGAGACTGTATTCACCCTCAGCTCATCTACAAGTAACCATGCCATGATTTCTATGTTTGGAGACGACTCTTTTAAAAATGTGTTTATCCAGCCCGGAAGCATATATGTAGGTAGTCCGACCCAATCCGATGGCTACTCATATGAAACGGAAATAACTGGGAAGGGAATAAGATTGTACAGAAGTGGAGTTCTAATGAAAGAATTTAAAATTTAAATTAAATCGTTATGAAAAAGATAAACTTTGAAAAGATGCTTGTAGCAATGGACGTAGCGCGTAAGCATTGCATAAACAGAGATTATAGAGAAGATTTTGCGAACGCAATATGGCAGAGTAACTTCGGTATCGCCGCCTTTGTGCTTGCAGAGAAAATATACAAGTCAGAGGGAGAAACGGAATATGACGAGAAAGAGGTGAAGATTATACAGCAGGTAGCTAACCGACTCCCGCCTTTCTTCATTGACGCGCTCAATCGTGCTATCAACAATCAATCGGAAGAAGTAACCGATAAACAGGAATAATTATGGCTTGGACAGAACAGGATTATCAAGAAATAGTTGCCCGTCTTATGGCTAACTCCATAGGGGTTAATGAAGTACCGAATGCGGACAAAGCGGATGATGTAACATCATTACCTGCATTTAAACCTTCAGGAAGCAACAGTGAAGCTTCTGTGGTCAATTATCCTTTAGAATTTTTGAAAGGAGAAAAAGGCGAGCCAGGTATACAAGGAGAACCAGGAAAGTCATTTAAGGTAGCCGGCGAATACGCCACCCTTGAAGCCTTGAAATCCGCTGTTCCCGATGGTTCGGCAGTTGACGGGTTCATGGCTGTAGGCACGGAAGCCCCTTATGATTACTACGCATGGGTGAACGGTGAATGGGTAAGCCAGGGGAAGATTGGCGGCATAGATGAAGCGCCAACTGATGGAAAGGCATACGGTCGTAAGAATGGGGATTGGGCGGAAGTCTCTGATAAGAAGTATGTCGATGACAGCTTTTCAAGCGCTCGTAGTTTTGGCTACATGATGGGGCTTACAGAGATTGACGCCTCCGGGTTGGATGAAAATACGTGGTATCCGGTTACAATTGCTGCTGGAGAAAGAATGAATATACGAGTAGAAGTGCTGGTATCATTAGATAGCGGTACAAAACCGTCATGGTCTCAACATGAGAGAGGTTTTTCTACTCGTAAAATTTGGGAATTTGCTCCGAATGCTTGGGGCGTTAATCGTGATAGCAATATTACTATATACTTATCAGATTTCGTTCATGCAGATATAGACCCTGTGAGGGGTTTAGGTAATTTGAGCCACTTTGATACATGCTATGTTTTTGTACGAGGTGGTGGCAAATACCACTTTTATGCTTCTCATGAAGCAAAAGTTATTCTTCATACTGATACATATGCACCAGGCGACCAAAGTGTTAGTCCAACTACTGAAACCCCTGCGGAAATAGTGGCGAATATAGCGACGAAGGAGTATGCGAATAATATCGGTTATGGTAAAGTCATTGACGTTCCTAATGGTTCTTTGTTAACTATCAATAAAAATATACAGGGTACAGAAGCTTATGATTATATTGTTAAAATGTTTGGTTCTACCAATGTTATTAAGAATACGGTTATAGATATTTGTAATAATCATACTAAATATCATATACATAGTTATTCCAGTCCTAAAAATTGTATAGAGCTTTCTTCTGTTTATTGTTATTATACCGATACAGAAAGGTATGAAATACAATTTAATATTAGTTATTATACTACAAGTAAACCTGTTTCTAAACGAATAGCAATAGCATTAGACTTATCCGATGATATTGATAAAAGTGATGATAGACTTTTTATTGAAGACATTCTCGTTTCCGACAACCTCGCTGCCATCACCAAGAAAACCTCTGCTGAATACGAGGGTATTGGTTCTAAGGATGCCAATACAGCATATTGTGTAACCGATTAAAGGATAATGATTATGTTAAAAATAGGAGAATTGACCTCAGGGCTATTTGCTGGAGATAAGCTGATTGCGGGCAAAGAATTTGATATTAAACAACTTGTTGATAATATTACATTTGCAGATGATTTAGTACATGAAGGAATTAATACACAATATGTTCTTATTTGCAATCTTAGTAGTATCCCTGTTTATTTATATCGAGATTCAGAAAGAATTGAAATAAAAAAACAACATATCGTATGGTATTCATATAAAGCACCTACTGCTATTAGTCTTTTTAACGAAGAAAATACTCCAATAAGAGCTATTACACAAAAGGAGTCTATATCCAATAATTTTGTTACAAAAATAACTGATTCTGTCGTTAATAATGGCGATAGTGTATTTGATATTGCAGATAGTACAGGGATTTTCGGTTTGGGTTGTGTTCTAATGAATGCGTAAAACAATAATATTAATAAAATAACAAAGTGTTGACTTTTTTGATTATGAGAGTAAAAGTATTTTATGAAAACTGGTTTGCCAAACTTATCCTATTTGGCGACTACACAACAATCATGCTCTTCGGCTTCATCCTTACGAAGTTGAAAGAGTTGTCCGAAACAACCATACGCCATGAACGTACACATCAGAAACAGTTCTTCGAGTGCATGGAGATAGCGGCTATCCCGTCTGTATTGCTGGCATTCCATGTCAGTGCATGGTGGCTGTTACTTATCCCGCTATTCTACTACATTTTGTATTTGACAGAATGGTTTGTGAGCTTCGTATACCACCTGTTTACAGACAACAAGATTGGGGACGGTAAAGTAAACGCCAACGCCTATCGAGCGAGCGCATTTGAGATGGAAGCCAAACTCAATCAAGACAACCCGAACTACTTGAAAGAACGTAAATGGGGAGCATGGTTCAGATACTACGGTAAGATATGAAAATCCCGTCCTACTCTCACGAGCAAAACGGAATGACAGTAGTTCGCTTATTTGATAAGAGACACAAAGATATGAATAATTGACAAATAACGATAAGATGAAGAATAACATTATTACCCAAAGCATACCGGGTGGTTTCTCGGTAATAGCAAGCAGTTTTATTGCACAGTCATTGGAACACATGATACCGTGGCTGATAGTAACATTTTCAGTCGTTGTATGCGATTTGATGTTCGGGATAAGGAAATGCTTGCTATTGGGTGAAGAATTTCGGTTTTCAAGTGCCGTGCGCCGTACTATGGGTAAAATGGTGACATACTTTGCCTTTGTCTGTATGGTGGTGATGATAAACATCGCTTCCGGTAATAAATGGAATATTGATGTGTATTCATGCTTGTTTGTCTGCTTCATAGAGTTCTGCTCTATCATAAGCAATATCTTGAAGCCAAAGGGATATAATTTCAACTTGCTGAAAGCGTTGGGATTGTTCGGAAAGAAAGTGCTCGATGTCGAAAAAGAAGATATGAATGAAATAATAACTAAAGATAAGGAGTAACAAAATGAAAAAGAAACTGATTATCGCAGCGATTGTTATCGCTATCATCGTGGGAGTTATGCTTTACATGCACTACACCCCGTTTTGGGTGAACTTGACTACTGTTGTATCATTCGGTGTCGGTGTTGTTGCCGGATGGGTGGCTCGTGTGGTTTATGACAAATATTTCAAGGAGGACGTGCAGAATGAAAATATTGATTGACAACGGACACGGAAGTAACACTCCGGGCAAGTGTTCACCGGACGGAAGATTGAAAGAATATGCGTATGCCCGTGAGATTGCCACACGTTTGGAAGCGGAATTGCGCAAACAAAGCGTTGATGCCGAACGTATCGTCAAAGAGGAAATAGACGTTCCCTTATCGGAGCGTTGCCGCAGGGCAAACGAATACAAGGCAAGTGAAGTAATTCTCGTATCCATCCACTGTAATGCAGCGGGAAGCGGCTCTGAATGGATGCAGGCGCGTGGTTGGGAAGCGTGGACTTCGGCAGGTCAGACGAAAGCCGATAAATTAGCTGATAGCTTATATGCGGCAGCCGGACGACTTTTGCCGGGTATGAAGATACGCAAGGACATGACGGATGGCGACCCTGATAAGGAAAGCGGGTTTTATATCCTGAAGCACACGAAGTGTCCGGCAGTCCTTACAGAGAACCTATTCCAGGACAATAAGGAAGATGTTGATTTTCTATTATCGGAAGAAGGAAAACGGGCAATAGTAGACTTGCATGTGCAGGGAATTGTGAACTATTTGAATAACTCTAAAAAGTAAACATCATGGCAGCAGAAGTTTTATCATTTCAAAAAGAAGAAGGCAAAACAGCGTATTACGCAACGTTTGTCAGTGACGGTAATCCCGTTACCATACAGATAAAGAACAAGGGCGGAATGGTGACTGTATTTGCCAATATCGAGGGCATGAATCCTATCCCGCTTTCCCCAAATGCCAATCAAGCCTTAGGTCCTTCCAATGTGATATTTCGTCTTATTGGCATAGCGGCAGGTATGGAAATTACAATAAGAAGTGCTACGAAAGTGTCAGAAGCCAAAATGATTAAAGAGGGATAGCCTTATGAAACCAATCACTATCCCTCACATCAGCATTCCTATAATCGGCATTCCCGTAATCAGCATACTTACCATAGGGTTTCCCGGTGCTGGCGGAAATAAGCCGCATCCATTTCCTGATGAAGGGTATTTATTATTAGCCAATGACGCTCCATTGTTGTTGAGCAATGAAGAGCCGATATTGCTTACAAGTAAAAATAAATAGTAGTATGGAAGAGAAAACAGAAAAAGGACAACAAATTGGACAACTCCCCAAAAGAGACGTTTTGACGGGTAATGAGCAGTTTCCATTTCAAGAAGACAGAGAAAACGGTTCTATCACCCCTAACGCCCTAAAGAGTTTCATTAGTTCTGGAAAAGGTGGATATATGAGCTATATAACCGAGTATAATGTTTCTATTCATCATCCTTCATCCGGGATTGATGGCAGTAATAGATATACATTAGAAGATGCTATTGTTCAAGTTCCGGAAACTATAAGAATAGCCGGGCTAAAGGTGTCATTCTTGAACAATAGCGGACTTGTGGAGACATGGGAATTTGCAGGTGGAGTATTTGAAAATATCGAGAACTGGAAGTCAAATGAAGATAAATTGACTGACATTAGAGATGAAGCAATCAGTAAAATAAAGGAAGTTGAAAGCGATGCTATTTCCAATTTCAGTTCCCAGCGTGTTACTCCTGATATGCTGTCCGAATCAACCAAGCAGTTTATTAATGCAAGTGGTGGCGGTACGATAAACAATCTTGCGGATGACGAAGACCTTGTGTCTGTAGACAAAGGGGAAAACTTAAGTATTTTAAAATTTGCTGACCGCCCTTTTAGTCCTGACAGATTCAGCGGCAAGGGGTATAAGATATTGCGTAGGAATATTATAGACGGTAAAAATATACTTACGCAGGAAATGATAAATCAGCCTGATACTATATATGAAATCAGGTATGATTTTAATTTGGATGGCGCAGAAATAAATATTCCAACTAACTGTACCTTACTATTTAAAGGTGGAAAAATATTTAATGGTAAGTTAAAAGGTAAGATAGAGAATGACTTTACTATGCCTGAATGGTTTAAAGACTCCGATAATAATGATTGGCATGACGCTTTCCAACAAGCAATAGATATTTGTACTACCATAAAATTATCAGAATGCGTCTATGATATTTATCAACCTATTACTATTTATGTTTATACATCTATTTATGGGAGCGGAATCGGAAAAACTGAAATAGTATCTCATATAAAAAATGATTTTTTAATATATCAAAATTATTCTAAAGACGGAATAACCCCTTTAAGTAAGCCATGGTCATTTTGTACGATTGAGAATTTATCATTTTGCTATGAAAAAAGTGGATGGGTGGATGATAAGGATATTCAATATAATGAAGGAAGTAAGTGTATACTGAAAGAAAGTTATTTAAAATTAGATAAGATAGAATTCAAACACTTTGAAGTTAATATTTATGCTCCCAATTATTCTGACAATTTATATATGATTAATTGTATTAATGATTGTCGAAGTTTTCTGAAGAAGCCCGGGTATAATAAATTTAAAGATGCTAATATTATATATTTAAATAATGGAGATAATTTAGTTATTTCTAACTGTCAATGGTTTAGTTGTTATTTTAGAACTTGCTCTAATGTGCTTTTATTAAATAATATACAGGTAGGCATTAGATTAGAATATTCTCAATGTTGTGTAATATCACATCATTTAGAAGAGACTAAGAAGTTTGGCATATCGTTGAATAATAGCAAATTAAACCTTTACAATTGCTTTATGCATATACCTGAAGATTATTCAGAATTAATCCGTGTATATAGGTATGGTTCCTCATATATTGACATATCCACATTACATATTACTTATAAAAATGGTTCTGATTATGAATTTAAACAAGGAAATCTTATTACCGCAGAGAGAGATGGAATACTTTATTGTACAGGAAAAAATGTATTTGTAGACACAAATGATACTTATAAACCTGCTTCTGTGTGTATAAACGATAAAATAATTGATGTAGGGGATTCTGATTTTAAAATATATAATAATGAATTAATTCAAACTCAAATATATAAAGGAGATGCCGTTTTAAGTGGTGTAGAACTAACAAACACCACTAATATTAGTTTTGAAGATATAACTTTACAGTCTGGGATTTACAAATATAAATTGTATAGTGTTATAGATGAAAAAAGAAAATTATATAAAAAAAATGAAACAGAACTATCTGTTAATTATACAGATAACAATTTTATAAAACTTTCATTTTATAACTATAATACATGCAATACAAAATATATGATTATTAGAACTAGTCCTGATAATACTAAACACCAAATTATTGTTCATCCAATAAAATCATTAAACCCTGCTTATTATGACAATGGTATAGGATTATATGGTAACGAAAAATGGCAAGAATACTCAGAATTAGAAAATATAAATGACTGTGATTTATATATCTATGATAGTGTTACTAATAACTGTACAATTCATGCTAAAGCTATTCCAAAATATGGAGAATGGATAATAGGCGATATGGTAGTAGTTGATGGAAACACATATACCTATAATGGAAAATCATGGTTGGATGCAAGCGGTACTCCGTCTTCTGTTGTCAGGTCAGGGATAACAGGAGAAAGACCACAAAATGTTTTGGCTGGGTTCTGTTATTTCGATAAGACAATAAATAAGCCTGTATGGTGGAACGGTTCTTCATGGACAGATGCCAATGGAGCTACGGTATAGTGCTTTACTAATTGTTTAATTATTTATAATATGAAAAATAACATTTTAGGTGCGGTGGTCTATCTATCCACCGCCATAATATTCGGTGGCAGCACTGCACTGCTGATGCTCTTTATCAAGGAGAACAGCGACCGTTGCCACTACTATAACGGCAAGTGGAATAAGAAAGACTTAGCAATTGGAATTTCATCCATAATATTAGGATCCATTGCTAAATATTTTATAACTTTAATTTAACAAACTTATGATAAAACAAGAAAACCCTAACTTTTTAGCATCTGTTTATGCTCCTAATCCAATGGAAGTAACATATTGGATTGATTTGTCTGAAGATGCTAATGGTAATGTTATAAAAACTTATGATGGCAAAAAATGGATTCCTATTAACAATAAGGAAGATAATACACAAAATTCTCAAATAGAACATTTGTTAAACATTATAAATGAGAAAGCAAATAAAAAAGACGTATATACTATAGCTTAGACAAATGATGCAATAAATA
>ENA-OPAL01001240-OPAL01001240.1-human-gut-metagenome-genome-assembly--contig:-NODE-1240-length-15878-cov-2.413702_pt1 | contig 15878 bp, 15 predicted proteins | sample MGYA00241057_ERZ501430 | MGnify/ENA primary metagenome ERZ501430 (study PRJEB25962, sample SAMEA2042506) | human gut metagenome | biome: human gut; feature: human-associated habitat; material: faeces...
AACTTGTTATAAGAGTCGACCAGACTAACGGTTCAAGTCGTTACCGTCGATACGGAACTGTTTTCGATGAATCAGCTTTCGAAAAAATGGGTGCTGATGTACAAGAAAAAACAGAACAATTCGATGGTATATACATATCTCTACAATGAAGTGCTCGCAGCTGGCAAAACGACGGATCCTTTATTTACGAGCGTGACAGCAGCTAATATCGTGGAAGGGCAGCTGGATGAAAAAGAGGTCGATATTCCGATCAATTATTATGCAATCCAGGCGCTGAATACCGGTGAGGGAAGTACGGCTGCCGAGCGGGCAGCAAAGGCCTGGGAGAAGTATGTAAATCAGAATAATGGGCAGAAGGGGCAGGTAACGGCACCGCAGTCGGAGCCGGAACAGACAGAAGCACCTGGAATTTAAGCAGTTTTCTGGGGGACAAAAGATGAAGAAAAAGACGAAACGGCTGTTTTTCCTTGCGGGTGCGGCCGGGTGTACGATGGCGGCAGCCATTTGGCTGCTGCCGGGAACTTCGGCGTATTTTACAGATCACGAGAGTGTCTGGAATCGTATGGTGTTCGGACATAATACAAGTACTATCGATGAAGAATTTCCGACACCGACGCCCGTACCGCCAGGGAAAAGTGTGGTAAAGAGAGTAAAAATCAGAAATGAAGGCTCCGTTGCCTGCTATATTCGTGCGGCACTTATATTCAGTGAACCAATTGAAGCGATTGAGGGACTTGATACGGAAAACTGGGTAAAAGGAGAAGATGACTACTATTATTACAAAAAACCGGTTTCAGAAGGCGAAAGCACGACGGAATTGTTTACCGGAATCCGCGTTGCAAAAGAAATGGAACAGAAAGAACTTGAGGTTTCGGTCTATGAGGAATCGGTGCAGATCCAGAAGGGGAATATGGTATTTCACGGCTATCGGGAGGCATGGGATGCTTATGAGAGAGGTGGTCAGACATGAAAGGAAAACGCGTCAGGATCGGATGTGCGGCGGCAAGTATTCTGATGGGAATCAGCGGAACGTATGCATATTACCGGAGCAGTGTTGAGACCATTAACAAAATAGCTGTCGGAGATGTAAATATTGGAATCTGGGAATATGAGGAAGACGGGGATGGAGAAAAGAAGTATGAGGGACCGGAAAACGGCATTGTACTGCCTTCCCAGGTGATTTCAAAAATTCCGCGGATCACCAATTATGCTGAACCATGCTATGTCCGGGTAAAGCCTGTGTTTGATGAGGAAGAAACGCAGGATTACCGTCTGGGGGAAGAGGACCTTGGGGGAATCGAGGACGTCTGGCTGAAAGTAGGAGAGTATTATTATTATCCCAAAGTGCTGGGAAAGCAGGAATCTGTCGATTTTTTCCGTACAATCACCATTCCATCTGCGTGGACCAGTGAGGCGGAGGGACAGGTGCTGTCCGTTGAAATCCAGGCGGAGGCCGTACAGGCAGCGAATGTGACGCCGGATTTTACGGCAGAAGCTCCGTGGGGAGAAGAACTGGAAATTGAACAGTGTGTCCACGAGGCGGATAATACCGTTTCGGAGGTTTCGCAGCAGAGCTTCCTCACCGTTTCGTACGAAGGAGCAGCGCGGAATCTGATCTTGGCACCCGACAATTTCTTTCGGAACTTTCCAGTGCTGATGCCGGGAGATGAATGGGAAGATACGTTCACACTGGTGAACACGACAGCAAGCCGTGCAGAATTTTTTCTGCGGACGGAACTTCCGGAAGAACTCAGTGAAACAGAAAAAGAACTGCTTTCCAAGGTGAAACTGGAAATACGAGAGGGAGACAGCGTGATTTATGAAGGTGATTTAGAGAGTGAGGGACTATGGGCAGCAAAAAGTCTTGGAATATGCAGTCCAGATGAACGGAAAGAAATCTGTTTTTCAATCCGTGTGCCGTCAGAACTTGGAAATGAATGGGCACTTCGGAAAAGCGGGGTAAAATGGATTTTTTCTGTCGAAGGAGAAGATCTGCCGCAGGAAGAAGGCCCCTCTATCTGGCACAGCGCGCCAAAAACAGGTCTGCGCGATCCGTCAGCAGCGGTCCCCATTGGAATTGCCGTGACAGGAGCCTTCCTGTTTCTTACCGCGGGCCGGTCTGAAAGGAGGAAAGAATGAAAAGAGCAAAGAAAAGCTTCTGGTTTCTCGCAGGAATTCTGCTGTTGTTGGGATTTTGTTTTCGGGAAGATGTTCTGGCTTCGAGTCTTACGAGTCTTCCTTCTCTTTCGAAAGCCGGAATCGGAGAAGTTGTATCATCGGACTCTGTTATTGACGGCCGATATGATTTTACCCCGCTGATCGGAAGTGAGACAGAAATCCGTTTTGGAAGTACAGATGGAAGTACCTGGGACAATCTGTTCTGCAAAAACGGAGAGAGCCATTCGGAATGCTGTTCCACATGGTGGCCGGCGGCCGATGTGAAGGGATGGAGTAATCTCCGTTCTTTCACGCCGCTGGAGTCGAAAAAAGGAAAAATGTATGCGGAATATACGAATGTTGGAGAGTGCCACGGGGAAAATGTAACGATGCGGATCTGGCTGGAAGACTGGCAGAACACGGTTGTACCATCAGAGTATGAGGACGTGGATGCGGTAGTCGTGGCGATTGACCACAATAAGCCGGTCATTGATATTAAAGGTCTGCTCTGGATCAAGGTACGGTTTGCTTATTACGACAGTAAAGGAAATCCGCTGAATGTGAAAGGATATTTTACACTTTCAGATCTGGACTTTAAGCAGGGCTTTTATCTGGCTGATGAGACAGAACATATCTATCTGACGAAGGAGGCAGATGCCAGAATCGTCTACGATGCCAGAACAGAAGCGATCTGGTCGGCAAGACGCGGCTCTGAGCCGGACGGTGGAACAACTCCGGAAAATTCGGAAGGCTGGGTTACATTTACCTTTGAAGGAAATTCTCAGACGATGATTTTCTATGATGGAGGCACTAACGACGCGGTAACTGGTCCCGGCGGCGGAGTGAAAGCACCGAAAAAATGGCCGGATAATTTTGTAAACGATACTTCCAGTACGTACAACAACTGGCATGGAGCATCCCGGGAAACGGGAATAACTGTTGTGCCGTGGAATACTTCGGAATTTGGTTACACAGCGAACGTTCCCTGTCATCTGTCGAAAGTAGGAGATCTTGTAGTGAAAAAAATGGATGCAGAGACAAAAGAAGCTATTTCGGGTGCAGAATTTACCGTGTACCGCTGGAAAAACAACACCTGGAGTGAATTCAAAAAGATGAACTGGGTGAAAAAAACGGGTTCTTATCTGTTGGAGGGAATTCTGGATACAGACAGTGAAAATGGAAAATTCCGTGTTGTGGAGACAAAGAATCCAGCTGGTTATGCAGGAAGCTGGGAGCAGGAATTTTCCATTGACAAGGAAGGCATGCAGACGATCCATCTGGAGGCAGAAAACACAAGAAAAACAGGCTCACTGAAGATAAAAAAGACGGAAGAAAACTCAGGGAAAGCACTTTCTGGTGCAACATATCAGGTGATTGCGAGCGGAGCAATTACAACGGTAAACGGAACAGTGCTGTTTCCGGATCAGGCGGTAGCAGCTGTGCTGAAAACGGATGAAAATGGAGAGGCGTTCAAAGACGGGCTGGAGTACGGAACGTATCTTGTGCGGGAAACGGCGGCTCCAAATGGATATGTGCTGGATCCGACGGAAAAGAAAATAACGATCGGGGAACAAAACGCACAGATCACACTGACGTTTACAAACTGGAAGAACCGTTTTGTTCTGCAGAAAGTAAGTCAGGGAGACGGAAAAGTGCTTCAGGGAGCAGCCTTTCATATCTGGACGAAAGATGGAAGTTTTGATGAGACAAAAAAGACGGATGCAAATGGAAAAATTGAGCTGACGGGACTTTTGGACGGTGTCTGGTACTATCAGGAGACAGCATCTCCGGAGGGCTATCTGCTGGACAGCACATGCCGGGAATTTGTGGTAGAAAACGGAAAAATTGACGGTAAATCGGAACTGTCGGTGACGGTCGAAAATGATGGAACACATCTGACAATTGAAAAAATAGATGCAGAGAGCGGAAAACGAATTTCCGGCGCAAAGCTGGTATTAAAAGATATGGATGGAAACCGTGTGGACAGCTGGATTTCAGGAGGAAGCGGCCCGCATGAACTGGAAAAATTAAAGCCGGGTTCTTATGTCCTTGTGGAGGAGGCCGCGCCGGATGGATACCTTGCGGCAGAACCGGTTTCGTTTGTGCTGGAGGCAAAACAGGAAGTGCAGACCGTGACGATGAAGGATCTTGCATGTGAAACCTTGACGATTACAAAGAAGATCAAGGCGGATGAGATTACATGGGCGCATGGAAATCCAACGTTTCTGTTTTCCGTGAAGGGAAAGGATCTGTATGGAAAAGAGCATACATACCAATGCTATCTTACGTTTACAAAAACACAGGTGGAGAAAACGACAGATCAGGACGGCTACACGGAACAGTCGGTACAGATCCGGGGAATTCCGGCAGGAAACGATTACCGGGTACAGGAGAAGAAGGTGCTGCGGTATTCGCTTATGCAGGTGACAGGTACGAAGAATGTTACCGTGAAAAAACTAGAAGAGCCGGCATATGGAAAAGATCCTGCGCGCGTCTTTTCGGTATCGGTAAATCTTTGCGGACATCCCAAAGAAAGTGAGGTTGTATTTGAAAATCAGAAATACCGCTGGGATGATTATGGACACAACAGTATTGTAAAAAACCGGATTCCGGTTGAATAACAAAACGGAAAAACATTCCACCATCGGTTCGGGTGGTGGAATGAAAACAAAATGGAGAGAGAAAAAATCAGCAGAAAAAGAAGAGGGATTGCAGTTCTGACATTGGCGGCGCTTTTTTTCTGGTATCTGCCGCAGATTCAGGTAAACCGGCAGATTCGAAAAGAACAGGAAGAAGCGGTGGAGATGTATGTCAGAGAAGAAAAAGAAGAGAACAAAGAGGAAAACGAAAAAAGCGAAGAAGTGCAGGAGCAGGAACCGGGCAGTACAGATCAAAATCTGTTTCGGACAATTGATTTTGCAGGACTTCGATCAAAAAATAGAGAAATCTGCGCGTGGCTCTGGATTCCGGGCTGCGCCTTAGATGTTCCGGTTGCGCACGGGCAGGATAACGCATATTATCTGACACACGATGCGTTTTGCAGGGAGCGGATTTACGGCAGTATTTTTGCACCGTGTGATACACCGGAGGATTTTTCTGAACGTCACACGATTTTATATGGGCATAATATGCGGGATGGAACGATGTTCGGAGGATTGAAAAAGTATCGTGAGGCGTCGTGGGAACAGGAATTTCCGTATCTGTACCTGTATTTGCCGGGTGAAGCATGGCAGTGCCGTATTTGGAGTGTGGAGGAGACGGATGCCAAAAGTGATGTTTACCGGCTGGGAGCATGGAGCGATGCGGACTGGAATGCATGGGTACAGGAAAGAAAGGAAAACAGCATTATCTTTGGCAGCGGTGAGGAAAAGGAAGTTCAAAAGATACTTACCCTTTCCACCTGCATTGGTGACGGCAGCAGTTCACAGAGACTGGCTGTACATGCGGCGGTGGAGATGGTTTTTGCAACAAAATCTGGAAGGGAAGAGGGTTCTGTGCTAGAATAAGACAGAATCAAAAGATTTATGATACAGAGCAGGAAAAAGGATGGCGATAAGACATGAAAGAACTGTACACGACGGCAGGAATTTTTGTGGTTCTGATACTGCTGGGAGTTTGGATGGTACAGAATAACAGAAATGAACAGGAAAAGAAGCTGGTACAACTGCGGAAGAAATGGGGAAAAAAGCAGGAGAAACGGACGGCACGGGAAAAGAAAGAAAAACTGGAAGCGTGTCTGAGACGAAAAGCAGGGGAAAGCTTCTGCGTGGACGCGATTACCTGGAATGACCTGGATCTCGATGCGGTTTTTGACACAGTTGACCACACAGTGTCGGTGTGCGGGGAAGAATATCTGTACACGGCGCTTCGGATGCCGGTCACAACAACAGAAATCAGGGAAGAGCGGGAACGGCTGATGAAGCTTTTTGCAGAGAACCAAAAAGCCAGAGAAGCAGTGCAGAAAGCACTGGAGTGGATTCCGGAAGGAAGTACGATCAATATGGGAGGTGCCTCTTCCGTACACGAATGCGGTCTGATTGATGCGATAAAATCCGGAAACTATAATTTCTGTGACAGAGATAAAGCAGCTACACCGGAAGAGAAGCAGGAAATCGCGAGAGCAGCATTTTCCTGTGACTGGTTTCTTGGAAGTGTGAATGCGATGAGTGAAGATGGAGTGTTCATCAATATTGACGGAAATGCAAACCGTGTAGCAGCATATGCATTTGGACCAAAGAATGTACTTCTAATTGTTGGTATGAACAAAGTTGTAAAGACACAGGAAGATGCAATGAGCAGGGCAAGAAATGAAGCTGCACCTGTAAATGCACAGCGTTTTGGAATTGATACACCATGTTCCAAGGCTGGAAGCTGCTTTGACTGCAAGAGCCCGGAATGTATCTGTTGTCAGATTCTGGTAACAAGATTCAGCCGTCAGAAAGGTCGTTTCAAAATTATTCTTGTAGATGAGAATCTTGGTTTCTAGTAGCTGGAGAAGGGAAAAGGAATGGGAAGAAATAGAAAGAAGCCGGTGCGCCACAGATTAGAAAAGCGACAGAAACGAAGCAGGCAAAAGAAAAAAAGCGGTTTATTTGACAAAGTAACAATGGTGGTCCTGGTTGTGGCAGTCTGTGTTTTTGCATTTTCGCTTTATCAGCTGGTACGCACAATGGTGCCATATTATTCTGGTGGAAAAGAGTATGATAAGCTCAAAAATAAAGCAATCACTGTACAGGAGCAAACAGATGATCCGGGAGATGTATCGGGAGACACATTTAAAGTAGATTTTGATGTGCTTTTGCAGGAAAATCCAGATACGGTAGCCTGGATCCGGTTTGATGAACCATCAATCATCAGTTATCCGGTTGTAAAAAGTGCAGATAACAAAGAATATCTGACAAAGACGTTTTCCGCAAATGATAATAAACTGGGTGCAATTTTCATGGACATGAAAAATAAGAGTGATTTTTCAGATAGAAATACAATGATTTATGGACATAACCTGAAAGTTGGCGGAGAAATGTTTTCGCAGCTGAAAGAGTATGAGGAAGAATCTTTCTATAAAGAACATCCGAATTTCTATATTTATACACCGGATGGAAAAACAAGGACTTATACCGTGTTTTCAGCAGCTGTCGTGAAGGATACTGCAGATCAGTATAATCTGACTTATGCGACAGACGAAGCGTTTGAGAGTTATTTGAAAATGTGTAAAGAAGATTCAGCATATGACACAGGAACAGAAGTGAATGCGCAGTCTCAGATTGTCAGTCTTTCAACTTGTACCAATGTAAGAGAAGATGAGAGATTCCTTTTGCAGGGAGTATTGACGGCGACAGACGGAGGAGAAAATTAGAATGGCAGACAGATTTGATGTAGGCGACATTATTAAGATGAAGAAACCGCATCCATGCGGAAGTCAGGAGTGGGAGATTCTCCGGGTCGGAGCGGATTTCCGTCTCAAATGTATGGGCTGCGGGCACCAGATTATGGTGCCAAGAAAATTGGTAGAAAAAAATACAAGACAAATTACAAAAAAGGCTTGAAACAACAAATTCTTTATGGTATTATAAGAAACTGTGACATGCTGATGGAACAATTCCAATCAGTCATTCAATTTCCTTGTTCCCGGGAGGAACCGGGGGCCAAGAGACCATAAGGAGGTAAAATAAGATGAATAAGTATGAATTAGCTGTTGTTGTAAGCGCAAAACTCGAAGACGAAGCAAGAGCGGAAGTAATCGAGAAAGTGAAAGCAATGATCACTCGTTTCGGCGGTAATGTAACAGACGTTGATGAGTGGGGCAAGAGAAGATTCGCTTACGAGATCCAGAAAATGAAAGAAGGATTTTATTACTTCATCCACTTCGAGGCTGAAAGTACAGTTCCAGCTGAAGTAGAGCAGCGTATCCGCATTATGGACAATGTACTCAGATATTTATGCGTGAAACAGGAAGCATAAGCGGAAAGAGGTATATATGAATAAAGTAGTTTTAGTAGGACGGTTAACAAGAGACCCAGAAGTGAGATATTCACAGGGAGACAATGCTACAGCGGTTGCAAGATATACACTTGCTGTAGATCGCAGATTCAGAAGAGACGGTGAGCCGACAGCGGATTTTATTCCGTGTGTTATATTCGGACGTTCCGCAGAGTTTGCTGAGAAGTATTTCCATCAGGGAATGCGTGTCTCTATTTCCGGACGTATCCAGACAGGAAGCTACACGAACAAAGATGGTGTGAAAGTATACACAACAGAAGTGATCGTGGAAGAGCAGGAGTTTGCAGAGAGCAGAGCCGAGGCAGAAGCTAACAGAGCAAGTTTCCAGCGTCAGTCTGCACCGAGTCCGGCACCTAGCGCAGATGCAGGTGATGGCTTCATGAATATCCCGGATGGTATCGATGAGGAGTTACCGTTTAACTAAGTCGGAAAGGAGATAACCATCATGGCTTACGAAAAAGGAAGCAGACCAGAGGGTGGATTCAAAAGAAGAGGCCCAGCTCGTAGAAGAAAAAAAGTTTGCGTGTTCTGTGGTAAAGAGAACAACGAAATCGATTACAAGGACGTTGCAAAATTAAAAAAATATGTTTCTGAAAGAGGAAAAATTCTTCCTAGAAGAATTACAGGAAACTGTGCTAAGCACCAGAGAGCTCTTACAGTAGCAATCAAGAGAGCTAGACACATTTCTCTTATGCCTTACGTTCAGGACTAATTGAAATAATTAGCTAATAGCAAGATCGAATTTTTGGAGAAATTCAGAAATTCGATCTTTTTGCTTTTTCTAATTCATTTTTGCGTGTTTTTTTGCATAATACAACCTATAGCATCTTAGGGGAAAAGATGCTATAATAGATTAGCTATATTGTAATTAGTCACAGATGATGGTGATTGATAGTAGTCCCAGGTGAGGTATTAGTTATGAAAAGGAATAAAATGCAGCTGAAGGGACAGCTCAGAATGTACATGCGATGGCCGCTGATCATGACACTTCTCTTGATTGGCATGGATGTATGGATGTACATGGTGGACAAGAAAGCCGGACTTTTGATGTCAGTGATCATAATTATATATGTAGGAATCGCTTTTTCGCTGTATTTCTATAACAGATCTTTGATCCTGGCAGATCTGATCCAGTTTTCAGTACAGTATAAAGGTATTGAAAACCGGTTGCTCAAAGAACTGGCAATTCCCTATGCGATTGCGCTCGAAGATGGGAGGATTCTGTGGAAGAATGATTGCTTTTTGAATCTGACAGAGGGTCAGAGAAAAGAACGTTATCTGAACCGTATGATTCCAGAATTACATCCGGGTGTGTTTCCAAAAAATGATGTGGATCATGTAGAATTGGAAGTAACTTATCGTGAAAGAAGTTATCAGGCAGAGCTTCGAAAAGTATCATTGGAGGGATTCAGTGAGAAAGAAGAGTTGCTTCAGATTCCGGAAGAGCAGGAATATTTTGTTGCAGTTTCTTTAAGAGATGTAACAGAACTGAATGCCTACATCCGAGAGAACGAAGATCAGCGAATGATTGCCGGATTGATTTATATTGATAACTATGATGAAGTTATGGAGAGTGTTGAGGAAGTCAGACAATCTCTTCTTGTGGCATTGATCGACCGTAAGATCAATAAGTATATCGGAGATGTAGATGGTATCGTAAAGAAACTGGAGAAGGATAAATACTTTATCGTACTTCGAAAGGATGCTTATAAAAAGCTGAAAGAAGGCAAGTTTTCTCTTCTGGAAGAGGTAAAACAGGTTAATATCGGTAATTCAAGATCAGCAACACTGAGTATTGGTTTGGGATTGAATACGGCAACGTATGCGTTGAGCTACCAGTATGCGCGTGTGGCAATCGATCTTGCACTTGCCAGAGGCGGAGATCAGGCAGTTATTAAGGATTGTAACGGAATAACTTATTTTGGTGGTAAGAAGGAGCAGACAGCGAAGAATACACGAGTGAAGGCGCGTGTTAAGGCTGAGGCACTTCGAGAGTTTATTGTGACCAGAGACAAAGTTATTGTTATGGGTCATAAGATTGCTGATCCGGATTCTTTTGGTGCATGTATGGGTATTTACCGTGCAGCAGTAAGTCTGGAGAAAAAGGCACATATTGTGATCAATGAAGTTACAGGATCTGTTCGTCCGTTGTATGATGAGATTTTGGAGAGTCCTGCATATGAGGATGATATTTTTATTACGTCAGAACAGGCATTGGATTATGTGGATGACAATGCAATGGTCATTGTAGTAGATACGAACAAGCCACAGATGACAGAGTGTCCGGAACTCTTGAAGAAATCAAAGATGATTGCAGTGCTGGATCATCACAGGCAGAGTAGTAATATTATTGAGAACGCGGTACTTTCTTATGTGGAGCCGTATTCTTCTTCCACTTGCGAGATGATCGCAGAAGTTCTACAGTATATGGTAGATGACATCAAATTCCCGGCACTTGAAGCAGAGTGCATGTATGCCGGAATTATGATCGATACGAGAAACTTTATGAACCGTACAGGTGTGAGAACCTTTGAAGCAGCAGCATTTTTGAGAAGATGCGGTGCAGATATTACACGGGTACGCAAGATGTTCCGTGATGATATGGCATCTTATCAGGCAAAGGCTGAGGCAGTCCGCAATGCAGAAGTTTATCGTAAGGAGTATGCGATTGCAGTATGTCCAAGCGATATTGACAGTCCTACAGTGCTTGCAGCACAAGCGGCGAATGAATTGCTGGATATTAGCGGAATAAAGGCTTCTTTTGTATTGACAGAATATGAAAATAAGATTTATATGAGTGCGCGTTCCATCGATGAAGTGAATGTTCAGATTATCGCGGAGAAGCTCGGTGGAGGCGGTCATATTAATTCTGCGGGAGCACAGTTTGACCACACGAATATGCATGAAGCAGTCAGTGCATTGAAAGAGACCATTGATAAAATGATAGAAGAAGGAGATATTTGACAATGAAAGTTATTTTATTACAGGATGTAAAATCTCTTGGAAAAAAAGGAGAGATCGTAAACGTAAATGATGGATATGCAAGAAACTTTATCCTTCCAAAGAAGCTTGGACTGGAAGCAACAGGAAAGAATCTGAATGATCTGAAGCTTCAGAAGAATAACGAGAAAAAAGTTGCGGAGGAGAACCTGGAGGCAGCGAAAGAACTTGCAGCTAAGATTGCAGAAGCTAAAATTGTAACACACATCAAAGTTGGAGAAGGCGGAAGAACTTTCGGTTCTGTATCAAGCAAAGAGATTGCGGAGGAAGTAAAAGCACAGTTGAATCTTAATGTTGATAAAAAGAAGATCCAGTTAAAAGAAGCGATCAAGACACTCGGAACACACAACGTGTCTGTAAAGCTTCATCCACAGGTTACAGCAGAACTGAAAGTAGTTGTACAGGAAGAAGCATAAGGAGACGAAATCTTTATGGATATGGAAGCAGCAATGAAACGAATTCCTCCGCACAGTGCGGAGGCAGAGCAGGCAGTGCTTGGTGCGATGCTGATGAACAAGGAGGCCATCACGGTGGCCTCCGAGATATTATCAGGGGATGATTTTTATCAGACAGCATATGGAATCTTGTTTAATTCTATGGTGGAACTGTTTCATGCGGGAAAACCGGTCGATCTGATCACCTTGCAGGAATATCTGAAAGAAAAGGATGTCCCGCCAGAGATCAGCAGCATGGAGTTTGCAAGAGATTTGCTGATGGGAACACAGACTTCTGCGAATATCAAGAGCTATGCTGAAATTGTACGTGAAAAATCAATCATGCGTCGCCTGATCAAAGTAAATGAAGAGACGGCAAATGCCTGTTATCTGCAGAATCAGCCATTAGAGGAGATTCTGGAAGATGCACAGAAGCAGGTTTTTGCACTTGCAGAGACTGGGAATTCAGAAGAGTATGTACCGATCAAGCAGGTTGTACTCAATGCATTGGATGTAATCGAGCGTGCGTCTAAGACAAAAGGAACAGTAACAGGAATTCCGACAGGATTCATTGATCTTGATTATAAGTTGTCCGGTCTGCAGCGCTCAGACCTTGTACTGATCGCAGCCCGTCCTTCCATGGGTAAGACAGCGTTTGTATTGAATATCGCACAGCATGTGGCATTTCGTCAGAATAAAGCAGTAGCAATCTTCAGTCTCGAGATGTCCAAAGAGCAGTTGGTAAACCGTCTGTTCTCATTGGAGTCTCATGTGGATGCACAGATATTAAGAACCGGTAATCTGTCAGATACGGATTGGGAGAAGTTGATCGAAGGAGCCGGAACAATAGGATCATCAAGAATGATCATTGATGATACGTCAGGTATTACGATTTCAGAGATGCGCTCAAAGTGTAGAAAATACAAGCTGGAGATGGGACTTGACCTGATCATTATCGACTACTTACAGTTGATGAGCGGAAGCAATTCAAGAAAGAATGAGAGCCGTCAGCAGGAGATTTCTGAGATCTCACGTTCTTTGAAAGGTCTTGCCAGAGAATTGAATGTGCCGGTGCTTGCACTGTCACAGCTGAGCCGTGCGGTTGAGCAGAGAACAGATAAGCGTCCGATGCTTTCAGACCTCCGAGAGTCCGGAGCAATCGAGCAGGATGCCGATGTCTGTATGTTTATCTATCGTGATGATTATTATAATCCTGACACGGAAGATAAGAACATTGCAGAAATTATTATCGCAAAACAGAGAAACGGCCCGATCGGTACAGTGCGTCTTGCGTGGATGCCACAGTACACTCGTTTTGGAAACGAGCTGCGTCAGCAGGATCAGGAGATATAAAAAAGAAAAGGACAGGCACTTGTTGGAGCGCGCCTGTCCTTTTTCGGTATACAAATCCAATAAATCTACCGGTATGTGCAGTGTGCAATTAGAAATCGCAGAAATGCTATGTAAATCTTTTTTTGAATCTCAGTACCGGACTATTCTTCACACTTTCTCTTCGGGTCGCCTGTTGCTGGCGAATCAGGCTGTCCAGTTTACGGAAATGTTCTTCTTCCTGCCGTTCTTTTGCCTGGAAAAGAAAATCCATCTCACGTATGACATCTGCGGTGACCTGAGTGCTGATTTCTTTTTCTAATGCTTTGTTATTTTCAGTAACGACTTCAGTCAGCACTTCTCCGATGAGTGAACGTACATGTTCCAGCTGGGTCTTTGTGATAACTTCGACCGGAGTAGTGGTAGTGGCCGGTTTGCACTCAGATGTCAGGTCAGGTGCGGGTGTTTTGGTAAGGGCATTCTTTTCCTTGTTTTCAGTGTGTCTCATTATCTGACGTGTAGATTTCAACTCTGGGATCAATGGCTTCAGATCGCGAAGCAGAACCCCTTCATTCTTAAGTTTTTTAATACAGCAGAAGAGCTGGATATCATCCTGGGTATAATATCGATGTCCCATCTCTGTGCGGCCGATCGGAATATGAAGTTCCTCTTCCCAGTACCTTAAGACATGGGATTCTACCTGAACTTTCTTGGCGGCTTCAGAGATCATAAATCTGACTTCACCCATTGATTTTCTATCCTCCTGTTAGAATCATTGCGATTACTGTTCTGATTTCGCTACATTTATTATAGCATAGAGAAATTATGAAAGGAGTGTTAATCGTTCGTCAAATTATGGCAAAAAATGGTAATTGAAGAAAGGTATGGAATACAAGGAAAAAGTTGTAAAAAAAGAAATCCCGCCGCATCTGAATTAATCAGACGGGCAGGACTTCTGCGTTTTGTGATCACTTAGCGCTTATAAATTATGCTTCAGAGATAGCGCCTGTAGGACAAGCAGCCTCACAAGCTCCGCAATCTACACAAGCATCAGCATCGATCTCATATTTGCCATCTCCTTCAGAAATAGCGCCTACTGGACATTCGCCTTCGCAAGTACCACAGCTTACACATTCATCACTAATTACGTGTGCCATTGTATGTACCCTCCTTTTTTGGATTACGATAGGTTTTTCCCTTTTCGTTATCCTCATTTTAATACAAGACGGGGAAATATACAAGAGTTCCTGATGTATTTATTTGAGTAATTTATAAGTTAGTCTTATAGAACTTGTGAACGTGGAGAATAGAAGATTTCTATACTAAATTAGTAAAAAAACGAAAATTCACGAGATTTTAAGAAATTATCTCTTCCATTTTTCAAGGATTCGTGTATCATAATGGATTGAGAGTTAAAAAGTAGAAAACATAGAGATAAAATTGTGTAAATGAAAAGAAGGAGAAAGTTATGCGGAAACGAAATGTAAGAGCAGCAATTGCGGCAGCACTTTGTATGACGGTACTTGCAGCCGGCTGCGGAAAGAAGGCAGATGATCCGGTTTTTACAGGGGATAAGACAGAAGCACCGGTATATCAGGCGAATCTGGATGCAATTAAATCTTCTGCATATGCGTCGGCAGACAACCTGGATCTGGAACCTGGAACTTATATTTCTGTAATCGGAAGGGCATCTTCAACACCATATTGGAATCAGGTAAAGGCAGGGGTAGAGCAGGCAGCAACTGACTTGAATACAGCACTTGGCTATTCCGGAAATGATAAGGTGAAAGTATTATACAGTGCACCGGATGAGAATGATAATATCGATCAGCAGGTGAATATTCTGGATGAAGAGCTTGCACGTTATCCGGATGTGATCGCAATTTCCAGTGTAGATGCAAGCGCATGCTCCGTCCAGTTTGATCTTGCGATTGAGAATGGAATTCCGATTGTAGCATTTGATTCAGGAAACAGCTATCAGAATATCCAAAGTTCTTGCAAAACGAATAATATAGAAGCGGCAACAACAGGAACAAAGAATTTCTGTGAGAAGATCGGTGACAGTGGGGAGATTCTGTTGCTTGTGCATGATACAGTATCAGATACGGCGAAAGAGCGTGAGGCAGGAATCAAAAATGAACTTGCAGCAAATCATCCGAATGTGACTGTTACAGAGACAATTTATCTGGATCAGCTGAAAATGTTGAAGAAACAGATTGTAGCTGAACAGGTCGGGGTAACACCAGAAGAACTGGCAGCCGCAGAAGCAGGAGAAAAGAAGGAAGAGACAACAGGAACAGGTGATGCTTCCGAGACAATTGCAGATGCAGCATCGAATGCGGCTTCTTCATCAGCAGACGAAAGTGCGAATGAGACAGCACAGGAAGTGGACAATGAATTGTCCGAGAAGATGCAGCAGGTCAACGATGGCGCAGCAAAGATGAGTGATGAAGATGCAATTCGATATTATATGGAGAAACATCCTGATTTAAAAGGATGTATTGCTACGAACGAGACAGTAACCCAGCTTGCAATTAAGACGCTGGATCAGCTTGATGCAGAAAAACATATTACATTAGTGGGGTTTGATGCAGGAAAAGAGCAGGTCAATGCATTGAAAGATGGAAAGGTGGATGGACTTATTGTGCAGAATCCTTTTGGAATGGGATATGCGACAGTAGTTGCAGCGGCACGTACAGTTCTTGAGATTGGAAATGAAGCTGAGGTCAACACAGGATATGTGTGGGTGACAGCAGACAATATGAATGACGATACGATAACACCGTTCCTTTACGAATAAGTTGAAAATAAGTCGAACAATTTCATAAAAGAAAAGAGCTTGTCAGGTAAAATAAAAACATCAGGATTTTATTTTATATTAGGAAAGTCCTTTCCTAATATAAAAAAAACGCTCCGCTCAGGATGCGCACTGCGGCGTACAAGGTAGGTGTCGCAAGC
>ENA-OPAL01001249-OPAL01001249.1-human-gut-metagenome-genome-assembly--contig:-NODE-1249-length-15765-cov-2.324443_pt1 | contig 15765 bp, 10 predicted proteins | sample MGYA00241057_ERZ501430 | MGnify/ENA primary metagenome ERZ501430 (study PRJEB25962, sample SAMEA2042506) | human gut metagenome | biome: human gut; feature: human-associated habitat; material: faeces...
CCGAGGAAGGCCAGAAGGATCGGGCCGTCTTTGGTGAGATCGTTCAGGGTATGCGCCTTTCCATCCAGATCCTCCAGCGTGATCTCCGGCAGTTCGATGTGCTCTAACAGCTCATCCAGCTCTTTTTTCACGGCTTCCAGATAAATCTCTTTTGCTTCTCCCGCCTTCAGTTCAAACACGCGGTATGCAGCATGCTGGTCACCGTTCGGCATACGCATACTTGTAATCAGACGATAGCAGCCCGGCTCCAGGGTCAGAGCCAGTGTTTTGCCATTGAATGCGGTTTCTTCGTAATTCAGCGTCTCAAACACTGTTCCGTTCCACTTTCCGATGGTCCACGTCTGATAATACTTCCATGCGCTTCCATCCTCCGCATTCAGTGTCAGAACCGCACTTTCCGTTTCATCCTTCAAAACAGCAGCTTCTGTTTCCACACTGTGGAATGCCCCATCACGGTAATACTCCGGCTCCAGGGTCACCGGATTCAGTCTTGCCGCTACATTGAGACTCCGGCAGATTGCCACAAACAGAATCTTCTGCGCCAGAGGACTTCCCTGTTTCATCGTAAGGACGCCGACCGGTGTTGCCATGATCGTGTCATACTCTTCTTCTGCATGGAAGGTAATATTCTTCTTAAGATAATCCAGAATCCGTTCCGGCTGCTCCACAAAGCTACGTTTTGTCTCCTCTTCAAAAAATCCGCGGATCATGCTCCGATACGGCGTCAGCTCCTCGAGGAAAATACGCGGGCAAAGAAGATCCTTCCTGAAAATCTCCTCCGGCAGATCCCCCTGCTCGCAGTCGAGATGATCCTCTAAAACGGATGCCTTCAAGTCCTTCGCATCCTTTAAAGCCAGCGAAAACAGCAGCTTCTTCCGGTTCGGATTTTCATCTTTGGAAAGGAATGTATAAACCTCCTCAAAATTCTCTCCTGCCCGGTGGAAAATCTCTTCCGCTTCCGGATACGCAGCAGCCTTTTTCTCATCAAAGCATGCTGCAAACCGTGCCTTCCGAAGCCGTTCCGCCTCTGCCATCCGTGCCGCATTGCGCTCCTTCTGCTCCTTTGTGGCAACGACATTCCGTACCGGCACCTCCTTCGGTGCCCGGATTTCCAGCGTCTGCCACCTGTCATCCGCTTCCGGAACCGCCTCTTCACGAAGCACCAGTTCCAGCGAATCCTCCTCCTCAATCCGCATCATTGCCTCTGCCCGGCGTATTCCGTCAAATGCCCGTACCCGGATATCGCCAAGGCCAAGTGTCATCCGAACTTCTCCGTCCGCATCCGCAATCATCACTGCAGCCGGGAAAAACTCTGCCATATTCAGGATTTCAACCGCAATATGCGCTCCTGCAGCCGGTTTTCCATTCTCATCCTTCACAAGAATCTTCACCAGCTTCGTTCTGCCATAAAAATCTGTATGGTTAAAGTAGTACAGCGCTCCTTCTTTTCCAAGATACTCCTCGTTACTTTCCTTCACATAATCCGAGAAGTTCCGCGTATGAATCAGAATTGCCCGATTCGCCGGACCCGAGAACCAGCCGGTATCCAGCACTTCTTCCGGCTCACAGGCACCGAGAAAATGCCACTCGCCGTCCACAAACACCTCAACCCACGCATGATTGTCATCACAGTGCGCCCATCTTGGTGTATAGACCTGCCGCGCCGCAATACCGACACTCCGATACGCCGTAACTGCAAACGTTGACTCCTCGCCGCAGCGTCCCTTTCCGCTCCGATACATCGTCATCGGAGATGCCGTTCTGCTGTCCGTCGCCTCATACGTTGCATGCTCCGCACACCAGTAATTAATCTCCAGAATTGCCTCCCAAAGACTCATTCCGGCTACACGCCCCATAATCTGCTCGTAAAAAAACGGTCTGCAGTCCGTAATATCCTCGGAATTGATCCGGTCATACAGCACATAATTTACAAACACATCCTCCGGCAGTTCCTTACACCATGCCACCTTCTCCCGCAGCATCAGCGCATGCTTCACGTACGAAAGAAAAAGGTTAAATCCATATTCTCCCGCATCCCTTACCGGCATCGTACCATACAGAAACTTCATCAGCACAACCTCTTCTTCACTGCACTGTTTCAATTTTTCTTCGATAACAGGCATCACCGGAGCCAGAAGCTCTCTCCGTCCCTCAAATTTTTCCGTTGCATATTTTTTCAAATTTTCTGAGATCATGATTCTATCTATCCCTTTCTCTTTTTTCCTATCCGTCTCCACAACGTACATCCGCCCACCGGCGGCAGACGCCATGTGAAAAAGGATTCCTTGCGATTTTTCAGGAACACCGGAGCGAGGAGCCTTTTCACATACCGGCTGTGGGTCACTACGCTACATATTTTTCTTTATAAATGAAAGTAATTCTCCGCTGGGATCGCATTTATACTCCCAGAACATAATGCCCCCCATGCCCTTTTCTTTCAGGTACGCAATTTTCACCCCAAGTGACTCGCAGTCCTCATAGCTGATAAATGTTTCCCCGTCAAACAGATACGGAACCTTTGCCTGCTCATCCCAATACCGGATAAATCCCCTCTTTCCGATCCAGCTCTCTTTGAGCTCGCCATAGTCACCGCCATATCCTCCAACCGTCTCTGCTTCCATTCCAAGCCCGTTGCGGCATCCGGCGCCTTTTACTCCATCCCATTTTCTGGAATAAAACGGTACGCCAAGGATCAGCTTTTCCATTGGAACGCCTGCATTTGCAAAACCGTTCACTGCCTTCTCCACACATGCATCAAACAAATTTCCCTCACTGTGATACAGCGCCGCATGATGTCCCGTCACCTTCTGGAAACCGCCCTGCAGATCATACGTCATCAGCTGCACATAATCCAGATACCGGGAAGCCTCCTTCATATCTGTCTGCAGTGCAAAGTAAACATCTCCGCCGACTGCTGTCGTTACAAGCATGCCTTCTCTGTACGCGTCCAGTGTCTTCCGAAGCTCCGCCAGAAGCAGCGTATAATTCTCTTTATCCGATCTGTCCGACGCAATTCCTGCCAGCGATGTGCCCGGATACTCCCAGTCAATGTCAATACCGTCCAGACCATACTCCTTCACAATTGCAAGTGCACTCGCAGCAAACCGCTCTCTTCCCTCTTTTGTTCTTGCAGCCTGGGAAAAGCCGTCTGCTCCCCAGCCGCCTACAGACAATACAATCTTCAGCTCCGGATTGCTTTTCCGAATGGATACCATTCCATCCCGTGCATCCTTTGCATCCCATACAACTTCTCCGTCCCGGATCAGACCAAATGCAATATTGATCACGGTAAGTGCCCGCACATCCTCTTCTCGCATATGATTTAAGTCCGCCGTATTTACATAGCCAATTATTCTCTTCATCTCATAAGCTCCTCTGTCCGAATCGTTTTACTCATTAAAGGTTACGACTTCCCCGTGTCCCAGATTGTAGGTGATCTCATCCTCAAGCTCCACCTTCACAACCGTTGCAAACGGATGAATACTCATCTCTCCGGCCCAGATCCAGAGCGTTCCCGGAATACCGCTCCATGGAAGTGAACCTGTGTAGGAGAACCGGAGCTCCTCTCCCGTATGCAGAACCGTCACCCTTTTTACCGGTGTTTTAATGCCTTTCACACACAGTGTCTCCTGCGGCTTATCATAGACGAAAAGATACATCGTCTTCTTATCCGCCGAAATCGTGCTTCCGCCGAGGAAATGATTGTAATCCAGTCCTTTTTCTGTTCCAAATACCGCTTCCTCGTGGTCATGAATCCATCCGCCCAGATCCAGAAGAACTTTCTCCTGGCGTTCATCCAGCGTTCCGTCCTCCTTCGGTCCGATATCCAGCAGCATTCTTCCTCCAAGGGTGATACAGTCGCAGAACATGCGCACAATCTGACCGCTGCTCTTGTAATCATTGTCCGATGGACGATATCCCCAGGAATCGTTGATTGTCGTACAGAATTCCCATTCACCTTTCGGTCCGTACAGCGGAATTCCCTGCTCCGGTGTCTCATAATCTCCATAGCCCTGCATTCTCGAATTCAATACAACGTTCGGATTCAGGGTATGCAGATATTCCCTGAATTCCGGCATCTTCCACTGTGCCGCGCTCCGTTCCCAGTCACCATCAAACCATAAAAGATCCACCGTTCCGTAATTTGACATCAGTTCTTTTAACTGATGATTGTTGAATTCCAGAAACTCCTGCCATTTCTCCGGCTCCTCCTCTTTTCCGGCCGGGGAACCATAGATATCGTTCAGACAGTCTTCTTTTTTCATTCCTTCCGGGTAAACCGTGCGGTACCGCGGATCCGACCAGTCGATCAGCGAATAATAAAGGCCGACCTTCAGACCTGCCTCACGCATGGCAGCTGTATACTCTTTTACCAGGTCGCGCGCTGCCGGTGTTTTCTTCACAACACTTAAATCACTGTATCCGGTATCAAACAGTGCCACGCCGTCATGGTGCTTCGCTGTCATAACCACGTACTGCGCACCTGCTTTTTGAAACAGCTCCGCCCATTTTTTCGCATCAAACTTCGATGCTGTAAAGCCTTCACACTGTTTCATGTAATCTTCATAAGAAATATTTCCGTTGTGGAACGACCATGACTCTGACACATCACCCACCGCATAAATCCCATAATGGATAAAAATGCCCAGCTTCGCGTTCCGAAACCAGTCCTGCATCATCTCTTCCAGCTCCTCCTTTTTTTGTACTCCCGGATTAAAAGACTCCGGGCATAGCTTTTTTATCCGATCTAATTACCCCTTTATTGTTTCTTCCCATTATATCAGTTCTTGCCCAAAAAGAAAGGCATATTACCGTTTTACACTGTAATATGCCTTTTTTCACGCCACAGGAAATATCGTTACCTTTTCCTGTTTATTTCGCGATTTCCTCGATACCCTGAGTTGCTACCCAGTCCTCAAGTCCCAGAGAGTACATACCATCTACATAAGCCTGCCAGTCAGCATCGTTGTCAATGTCAAGCTCGCCGCATACGAACTGCGCCTGCTGCTGCTCAAAGAAATCTTTGATTGCTGTGTTCGTATCAGAGAAGGTATCAATTTTATCCAAGTCAATCCAGTAGGACGGAATAATTTCTTTGGTCAGATTTGCCTCATAAGCTTCCTCTGTTGCTTTTTTCTCATCATACATCGGATGCTCTTCTACAAACTCGAAGTCTACCGGCAGATATTTCGGCAGAGACTGCGGCCACAGATTGCCCCAGGAATATTTTTCCTGATCTTCCTCAGACAGTGTGGTGGTGTCAATCGCATGGTATCCGTCATCCTCTTTGTTTACAATCACACCAACCGGTCCTCTGTTGCAGCCGATGCCGTTCTCCAGTGCGAATGCATTGTCAAACCAGCGGCAGATGATTTCCGGATGCTCTGCCTTGTTTGTGATGACAGCCTGGGTTCTGTATACGCTGAAGCCTTCCGTATCGCGCAGCCAGATTCCGTCTTTGTCTGTGTTCAGAACAGGCATGGAGTCGAAATCGCCTCTTTCCTCTGCAGCCGGGATTCCGGTAAACTCGTTGCTTCCGTATGCGATGGAAACGCCGTACAGGTCCTGATTTCCTTTACCTTCCCATGTGGAGCTGTCCTGTGTGTAAAGCTCTACGTCTACGAGTCCTTCTGCATACAGTTTGTGGAACCAGGAAAGGAACTCACGGTATGTATCGCTGACACCGCCGTAAACAACCTTTTCATTCTGGATTGCAATACCAAGTTTGTTCATCGGAAGTCCGAAGTAACCGGCCATAGCCTCGATATGTTTGTTGTTCGGGTCGGTAGAGAACGGGATTTCATCGGAAGCGTCACCGTTGCCGTTTGCATCCTGCTCTTTGAAGGCTTTCAAGACTGCCTCAAACTCGTCTGTAGTGGTCGGCATGCTCATGCCAACATTCTCCAGCCATTTCGTATTGATGTATGGGCTGTATCCAACGGTTGTATCGGTACATACGTACGGAATTGTGTAGATGTGTCCGTCCGGTGCTGTCATTTTTTCTCTTACACCCGGCAGATCCAGGATCGCAGAAATGTTCGGGCAATATTTCTCAAAATAATCTTCCAGCGGAATGAATACGCCCTGGTTTACACCATAGGTGAGGATTGCATTATCGCTTAAGGTCCATCCGCCGATCACATCCGCGTAATCTCCGGAGTTCAGATCCAGATTCAGTCTCTCCGTTGCTGTTTCGTATGGATAAATTTTCAGGTCAACGTCTACATTGGTCTGTTTTTTGAACTCATCGAGCATGATAAACTCGCCGGATTCGCTGGAATCATCGCAGAAGATGGAGAAGGTGTAATCTCCCTCGTCTACCAGCGGAAGACCTTCCTGATACATAATGCCGTTTACTTTTCCGTCCTCATCCACGGTGTCGTTTGCTGCGGATGCTGCGGATGCTGCAGAAGCACTCTTTGCCGAGCTGCTTCCATTATCACTTCCACATCCGGTAAACATAGATGCCACCATTACTGCAGTTAAAACTGCTGCGACTGCTTTTCTTTTCATGATTTTTCCCTCCTGTGTTGTTCCGGCGGCATTTTCCCGCCGGAAGCGCTTTTGCCTGTCCGTTGTCCGGACCCTTTATTTACATACCGCCGTTTCCCGTGCGGCAGATAAATCGTTAAAAAAACTTCTTCTTGTAAATCAACCCTTCATGGATCCGATCATAACACCCTTTACAAAGTGCTTCTGCACCAGTGGGTACATAACCAGAACCGGGATACTGCTGATGATGATCAGCGAGTATTTCATAACGTCGATCAGCTGCTGTTTTTCCTGCAGTGCTGCTCTTGCTGCCGCAGTTGTTGCTGTCTGGGACAGCGCGGTCTGGTTTGTGATCAGGATGTTACGCAGAACCAGCTGCAACGGATACTTTGCTTTGTCCGAAATATAAACGAGTGCTGAGAAGTATGAGTTCCAGTGGCCGACACCATAGTACAGAACCAGAATTGCGATGATCGCTTTGGAAAGCGGAAGTGCAATCTGGAAAAAGAATCTCGCCTGGGTACAGCCGTCAATTTCAGCTGCCTCATACAGCTCTTCCGAAATGTTCGACTTGAAGAAGGTTCTTGCCACGATCATGTTGTATACGCTTAAGCATCCTGGAAGAATCAGTGCCCAGATCGTGTTCAGCATCTGCAGTCTCTGAATAACCAGATAGGTAGGGATCAGACCGCCGCCGAAGAACATGGTGATCAGGTAAAAAATGGTGATCGGTTTCTTTCCGGAGAAATTGCTTCTGGAAAGTGCATACGATGTCGGAAGCGTTACGATCAGGTTGACCATAACACCGCAGAAGGTGATGATCAGGGAGTTTAAAAAGCCTCTCATAACCTGGTCGTTTTTAAATACTTCTGCGTAGCCTTTCAGGGTAAATCCGATCGGGTGAAGCAGTACTTTACCACTCGATACGGCGCTTGGCGCACTGATGGATGAAATGATAACCCAGTACAGCGGATATGCCACAACAAACAGAACCAGCGTCAGGATAATGAAGCAGGCTGCGTCAAAAACGACGTCCTCTTTGCAGCGTTTTATTTTCTTTTTTGTCACTGCGGTATTTTCTTTACTCATGTTTTTGTTTCCTCCTACCACAGGCTGTTGCCCGAAAGTTTATCAGATATCGTATTGACAATGATCAGCATAACCATGTTTACGATGGTGTTGAACAGACCGATTGCTGAAGAATACGACATATCGTTGTTGATCAGACCGACCTTATAGACGTAGGTGGAAATGATCTCGGATACACTGGCATTCAGGTTGTTCTGCAGAAGGAAGGCTTTTTCGAAGCCGACGGAAAGAATGCTTCCGCAGTTCATAATCAGAAGAATGGTCGCGGTCGGCATGATCAGCGGAAGGTCGATGTGACGGATCAGCTGTAATTTCGTTGCGCCGTCTACCTTTGCCGCCTCATGCAGCTCCGGGCTGATGCCGGCGAGTGCTGCGAAGTAAATAACAGAGCTCCATCCTGTACTCTGCCATACGCCGGTCCACACATAAATGTGTCTCCAGTAGGCTTTTTTCGCCATGAAGTTGACCGCCGGAATTCCGATTGCTTCCAGTACGTGGTTGATGACACCGACGGACGGAGACAGGAACAGAATGATCATACCGCACATAACTACGGTGGAAATGAAGTTCGGCGCGTAGGTGACGGTCTGGATCACTTTCCGGTATCTCTTATGGCGGAAGGAGTTCAGCATCAGTGCCAGGATGATCGGAATCGGGAATGATACGACCAGTCCGTACAGACTCAGGATCAACGTGTTCTTGATGGTGGATGCAAAGTATGGAGAGTTGAAGAATCTCTCAAAGTAGTACATGCCTACCCACGGGCTCTTAGTGATTCCGGCCGTCGCATTGAAGCGGCGGAACGCGATCTGTACACCATACATCGGAATGTAGCTGAAGATGAATGTCAGGATCACGCCCGGAACACAGAAAAGCCAAAGCGAGATGTCTCTCTTAAAGGCGCGGATGGTACGGCCTTTTTTCTTTGCTTTTGTTGGTTTCTCTTTCATTTCTCTCTTTCCTCCCTTTTAAAGGTTTCGTGTTTTCCTTGATTGTCGCATTTCCGGTCGTAAACATTTTGAACATTTTGCTTTCGCATCATCCTCGCGTGTTCCTTCTTTTTTGTGCAACTGCTACAATCAAATCTGTGATTTAAGATTTATCCAACACTGTTTTGTTGAATTTATTTTACCTTTTGTTACCTTATTTGTCAACCATTAATTGAACATATATACCAGTTTGTTACTTTTACGCAATTTAAGCAGGCGTTTTTTAGGCACTTTTCCTATATTTCGACGCGTTTTTCGGTTTTTCTGTCCCTTGCGGCCGTGATCCATGTTATCTTTTTTCGTATTTTCGTCCATTTCAAAGAAACAAAAAGGGAGAAAATACGTCGTTTTGTTTCGCAACATATTTTCTCCCTTTGTTCAGTTTTATTACTTTTTATATTATCTTCCGTCAAGCCTTACATTTCAGTTACATTTCCGCTCCACCATTTCTCTGCTCCATCCTCGAGCATCAGCTCATAGTCATGGCAGATCACTTCCGGTTTTCCCGGAATCTGGACAAAGTTCATCTCCTCTTTGGAAAGCTGGAACGAAACTTCTTTTTTCTCACCCGGTGCAAGAGAAATTCTGGTAAAAGCTTTCAGCTCTTTGATTCTCGCTACCACACCGCCGGAACGTTTCCGCACATACAGACACGGAACGGAGGTTCCTGCCATGGCACCGGTGTTCTCTACGGTAAACGAAACGGCAGCACCGTTTTCTTCTTTGTTCACGGAAACATCGCTGCACGCAAACGTCGTGTAGGATTTTCCCTCACCGAACGTATGCAGCGGCTGGCTCGTCATATCGCAGTATGCCGGAACGACGGAGGTACGGTAATTGTAGCACACCGGAATCTGACCGGCGTGGCGCGGCATGGATACCGGGAGACGGCCGGACGGATTCGTGGTTCCGTAGAGCATCTCTGCAACGGCCTTGCCGCCCATCGGACCCGGATAGAACGCATACAGAAGGGCATTCGAAGCATTTTCGATATCATCGGTGGAAAGTGCGAACATTTTAAGTTCACTGTAATGGGTTGTCGCCATTGTTTTAATTCCACGTCCGTGCAGATCACTTAAAATAGAGATCGCAAGTGCGGCACCTTCGATTGGATCAGTACCACCACATAATTCATCGAGTAATACTAAAGAATCTCGATGAGCTTGCTGAACGATCGATACAATATTTGTCATATGAGAAGAGAAGGTACTTAAGTTTTGCTCAATACTCTGCTCATCTCCGATATCTGCAAAAATTTCACGAAAAATTCCAAGAGAAGATCCTTGGAATGCAGGAATATGAAGGCCTGCCTGCCCCATCAGAGATAATAATCCAACGGTTTTTAAAGATACAGTTTTACCACCTGTATTTGGTCCGGTCACGATCAGCATGGAGAAATCTTTGCCGAGAGATACGTTGATCGGAACGACTTTTTTGCGGTCTAGTAAAGGATGACATCCCTGTTTGATATTGATGATCCCATCTTCACGGAAAATAGGTTTGGATGCATCAATATCCTTCGCATATTTTGCCTTTGCAAAAATGAAGTCTAATAATACAAGGGTCTTCTGGTTATGTGCAAGATCATCAACACCATAAGAAGCCTGTTCACTTAATATAGAAAGAATATGCTCAATCTCAGACTGTTCTTTTCCTTCCAATTCTTTTAATTCATTATTTAATGTTACAACAGACATTGGTTCAATAAACAGCGTATTTCCAGAAGCAGACTGATCATGGATCATACCTTGGAATGAACTTCTGTACTCTTGCTTGACTGGTATGCAGTAACGCCCATTTCGCATTGTAACGATCGCATCCTGTAATTTATCCTGATTGGATGCAGAGCTTACCAGCGTAGTTAACTGTGTATGAATCTTCTGGTTTGTCTGTTTCATTGCACGACGGATATGTTTTAAAGTAGAAGAGGCATCATCACTGATCTCTTCTTCAGAAATAATACAGCGGCGGATCTCGTGCAGAAGATCATCTAAAGGAACAAGGCTTTCAAAAAGCTCGTCGAGAGAATCTGCTTCAAGATCGTCTTCCATGCGGACTCCGTAAGAAACGGCATTCTTTACAGATTCCAGAACACGAGCGATATCAAGAAGTTCCCCAGTTCCAAGTGTACCTCTCATCTTCAAACGGGCAAGAGAAGGGGAAAGATCACTTACTCCAAAAAAAGACACATTTCCACGTTTATAGATACGTGTCAATGCATCCTGTGTCTGATCCTGAGCGTTTAAGATATCAGCTTCTTCAGTCATTGGTTTTAAATTGGCACACATCAACTTACCTAGTTCGGTTGTTGCGTATCCTGTTAAAATATTTATAATCTTATCAAATTCAAGTGTTTGTAATACTTTCTGATTCATGAAAAATTCCTCATTTACATTAAATTATTGCAACTCACTAAAGAGTTTAACACAGATTGTTTGGACTGTAAACATAGGGAAAATGGCAATTCCAGACGTTAATTTACGATAACTTAACATAAAAAGCAGTATGATTTTACATTTGACCAGTACAATAGAAATTACATCGTATAGAGATTTGGAGGAAAAGATGAAAACACAGCAGAAGATTTTTATGAACCGGGAACTATCCTGGCTTAAGTTTAACGAACGCGTATTAGAAGAGGCTGAGAATAGAGAAGTACCACTATGTGAACGATTGACATTTGCATCCATTTACCAGAGCAACTTAGATGAATTCTTTATGGTAAGAGTTGGATCTTTGATCGATCAGATGTTACTTGATAAGAACATGAAAGAAAATAAGACAAAGATGACACCACAGGAACAGATTGATGCGATCATTCCACAGGTACAGAAATTAAATAGAAGAAAAGACAGCGTATATGAGGAGATGATGGATTCTCTGAAAGAACACAACATCCATCTGGTAAATTTTCAAAAAATATCTAAAAAAGAAAGCGAATATTTAAGAGCTTATTTTCAAGCAGAAATCGCGCCATTGATCTCTCCTACGATCATAGGGAAGAGACAGCCATTTCCTTTTTTAAAGAATAAAGAAATCTACGCAGTTGCTGTGTTAGAAACTAAAAATGGAAAAGAAAAATTAGGAATTATCCCATGTGGAAATGAAACGTTTGACAGATTGATCAATATTTCTGGAAAAGATGCTTATATGTTATCAGAAGAAATGATTCTTCACTATGTGCCAAGGATCTTCAAAGGATACCATGTCAAAGCAAAAACATTGATCCGAATTACAAGGAATGCAGATATTGATGCAGATTCTATGTATGATGAAGATCTTGATTATCGCGATTTCATGGTAGAACTGATCAAGAAAAGAAAGAAATTAGCACCAGTCCGAATGGAATTATCAAGAGAGATGGATGGAGAGATCATTGATCTTTTATGTGAATATCTGGAACTTGAAAGAAAATATGTATTCTATACACAGACACCGTTAGATCTGTCTTTTGTATTTAAGATTCAGGATATTTTAAGAAGAGAGACAGACTTGTTTTTTGAGAAAAGAGTTCCTCAAAGATCACCACAGTTTAACGAAGAAATGCCAATTATGGATCAGATTGAAAAAGAAGATAAGTTACTCTCTTATCCATATGAAAGTATGCGGCCATTTCTAAAAATGCTTCAGGAAGCGGCAGAAGATAAAGATGTTGTTTCAATCAAAATGACATTATATCGTGTCGCAAAGCAGAGTAAGATCATTGCATCTTTGATCGAGGCAGCAGAAAATGGAAAAGATGTCACGATCCTTGTAGAATTAAAGGCTAGATTTGATGAGGAAAATAATATTGAATGGTCCAGACAGTTAGAAAATGCAGGATGCCGCGTGATCTATGGATTAGATGGTTATAAAGTACACTCTAAATTATGTCTGATCACAAGAAAGAAAAAAGGAAAAGTATCTTATATCACACAGATTGGAACAGGAAACTACAATGAAAAGACAAGCAGACTTTATACAGATCTTTCTTTAATGACAGCAAATGTAGATATTGCGTTGGAAGCTGCGGAAGTTTTTCAGGCATTATCTATGGGAGAGACTGTGGAAGAAACGGATCATCTGCTGGTAGCTCCACACTGTCTACAGAATAAAGTGATCCATATGATCGATCGGGAAATTGAACATGCAAAAGCTGGAGAACCAGCTTATATTGGATTAAAAATGAACTCTTTAACAGACAAAAAGATCATGGAGAAATTGATCAAAGCATCCAAAGCAGGTGTGAAGATTGACATGGTCATTCGAGGAATCTGTTGTCTGATTCCGGGAGTAAAGGGTGAAACAGATAATATTCAAGTAAGAAGTATTGTGGGAAGATACTTAGAACATTCAAGAATCTATATTTTTGGAACGAAGGGCAGAGAAAAAGTTTATATAGCGTCAGCAGATTTTATGACAAGAAATACATTAAGAAGAGTCGAGGTAGCCGTACCGATCTACAATACAGATATTAAAATGCAGCTGATCGAGATGTTTATTACAATGTTAAGTGATAATGTAAAAGCAAGAGAAGAAGATCACAATGGAAATTATAAAATTCCTAAAAATCAGGATACACCACTAAATTCACAGGAATTTTTCTATAAGCAGGCATATTTGAATGCGGAAAATGTAAATTCATAGACAGTTTTGTACCTTTTGAAATCATGACGTTCATAATAAGTAAATTTCACTAGATTTTACAACTAAACTGTGGCATAATAACATAGGTAAAAAATAGAGGATTTAAAAATCGCCAGGAGAGTTGGCTGGCGAAGAACGAATTTAGAAAGGCACAAAGCAATGAGATATATTAGTGATTTGCACGAAGGAGATCAGGTTTCCGAGATTTATTTATGCAAAACAAAATCACCGGGAACATCCAAATTTGGAAAATCATATTATTCCCTGACACTACAGGATAAAACAGGAATGATCGACGGAAAGGTATGGGAACTTACCAATGCGATCGGACATTTCGAGGCGATGGACTACATTTTAGTCAGAGGACAGGTAACAAGTTACCAGGGTTCTAACCAGTTAAACATCCAACAGATCCGTAAAGCTCAGGAAGGTGAGTTTGACATGGCAGATTATATGCCAAGTACCAAGAAGGATATTGATGGGATGTTCAAAGAGCTTCTTGCAATGATCAGCAAGACAAAGAACCAGTATTTAAAACAGTTAGCAGAGAAGATCTTTATAGAGGATAAAAATTTTGCAAGAGAATTTAAAGTACATTCCGCAGCAAAAAGCGTACACCATGGGTATATCGGAGGGCTTTTAGAGCACAGTTTATCTGTAGCGAAAATTTGTGAAAGCTATGCAAGTCTGTATCCACAGTTAAACAGAGATTTGATCGTAATGTGCGCATTATGGCATGATATGGGGAAAGTCGAAGAATTATCAAGTTTCCCAGAGAATGACTATACAGATGAAGGTCAGTTAGTTGGACACATCGTGATGGGAGCGATCAAATTAGACCGCCTGATCCGTGAGATTCCAGGTTTCCCACCAAAACTTGCAAATGAAGTAAAACACTGTATGTTAGCACATCACGGAGAATTAGAATTTGGTTCTCCAAAGAAACCTGCATTATTAGAAGCAATTGCACTAAGTCAGGCAGATAATTTAGACGCGAAGATGGAAACATTTGCAGAGATCATGGAGAAACAAAAAGAAGATCAGGAATGGTCAGGATTCCAGCGTTTATTAGATACAAGAATCCGTAAGACCTCTATCTAAAAGAATTATAATAAAATAGGATCAATACAACAGTTTAACCAAGAAAAAGATACAGAGGTGCGTATGGAATTTAAAAAAAATCAGATCGTAGAACTCTATATCGATGACATTGGGAACGAAGGAGAGGGCATCGGCCATATAGATGGTTATGCCCTTTTTTTAAAAGATGCAGTCATCGGAGACAAAGTTCGTGCAAAGATCATCAAAACAAAGAAAAATTATGGCTTCGCAAGAGTAGAAGAAGTCATAGAAGCATCCAAAGACAGAGTCAGCCCACGCTGTTCCAAAGCAAGACAGTGCGGAGGATGTACATTACAGCATTTAGCTTATGAAAAGCAGTTAGAATATAAATTTAATAAAGTGAAAAACTGTTTAGAAAGAATTGGAGGCTTAGAAAATATCGAAGAAAAAATGGAACCGATCCTTGGGATGGAAGAACCATTTTACTATCGAAACAAAGCTCAGTTTCCAGTCGGATATGACAAAGAAGGGAATCTTATCACAGGATTTTATGCAGGAAGGACGCATCATATTATTGATTGCACACACTGTATGATCCAACATCCAGTGAACGAACAGATTTTATTAAAAGTCTTGGACTATATGAAGAAAAACAATATTACAGCTTATGACGAAAAGACCCATAAAGGATTGGTCCGCCACATTGTAACAAGAGTCGGATTCAAAACAGGTGAGATCATGGTCTGTCTTGTTGTGAATGGGAGCAAAAAGAATCTGAGAAACTTAGAAATGCTCGTAGATTCCTTAACAGAAGTCGAAGGAATGACAAGTATCTGCGTCAATATCAACAAAGAAAAGACAAACAGGATCTTGGGAAGCAAGATTGAAGAAGTATATGGTAAACCATACATTTATGATTATATCGGCAATGTAAAATACCAGATCGGACCACTATCTTTCTTCCAGGTCAATCCAACACAAACAAAAGTATTATATGAAAAAGCTATGGAATACGCAGATTTAAAAGGCGAAGAAACCGTATGGGATCTCTATTGCGGAATCGGAACTATTTCCTTATTCCTGGCTCAGAAAGCAAAGAAAGTTTATGGAGTAGAAATCGTCAAAGAAGCCATCGACGATGCAAGATTAAATGCTAAGATGAATGGCTTTGATAATGCAGAATTCTTCGTAGGAAAAGCAGAAGAAGTACTTCCAAGAGAATACGAGAAAAATGGAGTCTATGCAGACACGATCGTCGTTGACCCACCAAGAAAGGGATGCGACAGTAAACTGTTAGAAACAATGGTGAAAATGGCACCCAAACGAATCGTATATGTAAGCTGTGATCCAGCAACACTAGCCAGAGATTTAAAAGTACTATCAGAACAAGGCTACGAAGTCGAAAAAGTCTGCGCCGTCGACCAATTTAGTCATAGTTCACATGTGGAGACGGTAGTTCTTTTGTCCCAACAAAAACCAGATGACACGATAGAGATCGACTTAGACC
>ENA-OPAL01001259-OPAL01001259.1-human-gut-metagenome-genome-assembly--contig:-NODE-1259-length-15651-cov-2.866376_pt1 | contig 15651 bp, 10 predicted proteins | sample MGYA00241057_ERZ501430 | MGnify/ENA primary metagenome ERZ501430 (study PRJEB25962, sample SAMEA2042506) | human gut metagenome | biome: human gut; feature: human-associated habitat; material: faeces...
ACAGGGCTCGAACCTGTGACCCCCTGCTTGTAAGGCAGATGCTCTCCCAGCTGAGCTAAGATCCCTTACAGATTTAAACTGCTCTATTAATATATACGTTTAGGCAACATTTGTCAACAACTTTTTTTATTTTTTCAAACTTTTTTTAATTATCTTCTTTCACTTGATAATCTCCATCTTTTAGGAAGAAGAAATCCTCCACTCTATGTTTTTTATCAAATAAACCATTATACTGAACTTTTGAGTATTCATTTATGTATTTAGTATATTTTGACTTTTCATCTATATTTCTAAATTCTCCATCATCTCCCTGGTAGAACAATCCGGTAAGAACAGGTATCTTCTTCTGTAAGTCTAAAAGATACTTGTTATATCCTGTCATATCCGCTCCGATAAGGTTTAAAAGATATGAAGATAAATAGTTTGCACTCATATCCTCATTCTGCTTTTCTTCTATATCATAGTTAGCCCAGATTACGTATGGCGTTGAATACCACGTTGCAGTATCCTTAGCTGTAAAATTATCTATTTTCTTTCCAAAAATATTACTGTAAAAATCTGTGCTAAGAGGTGGCTGGTGATCTCCAAACATTACAATAATAGTTGGCTCATCCACTTTTTCAAAATATTTTGTCAACTCTTCGAAAGCTTCATCTGACTTCTTTGCCAATGTAACATACTGTTCTACTTCATCTGAGCTTAACATACTGTTTGTTACCTGAATGTCAGCATCTACAAAACCTCTATTTCCAACATAACCGCCGTGGTTCTGAACTGTAACATTAAACAAATAAAACGGATCAGATGACTTGCTTCTTGCCTTTTCATAATCTTTTGTAATCTGTTCCATGTCTGTTTTATCAGAAATAAAGTTTCTTATAAACTCAGGTTTTTTGTAATATTCCATTGAATAGAAATGATTAAATCCTAAGCTGTTATATACATTCTCTCTGTTCCATCCGCTTCTCTTATATGGATGATATGAATTATTGCCCATATATCCCTGAGATACAAGAGTTCTTGTTAATGAAGGAACAACGCCCTTAACATAGTTGTTATATGGTACTGCTCTTGGTGCAAAAAACGCCAATGAATTTCCTGTTAAGAATTCAAATTCTGAGTTAGCAGTATTTGCCCCTTCAATCGACACATAAAGTTTACCCTTAATTGTATTTTTTGTAAGACTATGAATAAATGGCAAATAATCCTCTGATGTTTCAAAAGGTCCATCCACATTTAAATCTGCCAATGATTCATTCATGATTGCAATTACATTAGGCATTTTCTTTGTTTTTGCAGAATTTTTGTCTGTTGAATCTGACTTAAAATTCTTTGCTATTTTTTCAACGTCGTCTGTTGAGTATTCATCAGGTTTATTATTCTTAATATATTTCCATGATGTTGTAAATGACAACACACTGCCATTCTGAGCATATGTTAACTGTGGTTTCCACTGACTGTCAATAATGCCAGCATTTACTACCCCACTTGAATTAATATAGAAATTATATCCACCGATAACAATAGCAATAATAACTGCTACTGATACCAAACGTTTCTTTAATTTTAATCCTTTATAGCTCTTTAAGCTAAACATTGCTCCTGAGAATGCCACTAAAAAGCTTACTGCCCAAAGAACATATATATCAAATGTATACTCAAAACTATCTGCCACATTTAAAGCTGTTCCAATTGATAAAACATCTGCCGCAAGCACAGGTATTCCTCTAAAGCCAAATACAAAATAGTTAGTTAACGCAAGAACAAACATTGCTATGCACATTAAAATAGCTGAATACTGTGTCTTGTTCGTAATTGCAAAAAATACAAATAGCACAATATAATAAATAATAATATTTAACAATCCTCTTACTGTAAACAAAGACTCTAAAATAGGTCCTACAGTAAAAGATGACAAACTTTCAACCATAAAGTAGGCAACTATAGGAGATACCCAGAATAAGATTCTCGAAAGAATCTTATCAAGTGAGATGTTCTTGTTAAACTTCTTATTAAACTTTTCTTCTATTACTCCAAAAGGTACTAAAACAAAAATAAGCGAAAGAATAAGCATTCCAAACATTATTCTTAAAGCACCTGTGTTATAAAACTGAAATTCCATGGAAATGGCTATTTTTTCTCCATCAGCCAACTTCTGCCCATCAATTGTTCCACTCTTTAAGTAACTGTTATTTTTGTCTGTTGTATATACACCGAATTTCTGTGGATTATAAGCATCTTCACACTGAATTATAAGTGTATAATATTCATTTCTTTTTAGTTTAGCAGGCTTCTCAAAAGTAAAATGAGTATACTTTCTTGTTTTCATTCCTGTTAACGGTTTTGAAGTAGTTGCAAGTTCATTTCCATCCTTGTCAACTACAGTAAGAATCATTGAACCCTTTGAACTTTCTCTTCCCTGATTGTCTATATAAATAGACATATCTTCCAAGGTTCCATCATAACCTTTAAATTCCTGTGTACATTTACTATCTGATTTTAAATAATAAACCTTGGCATCTTCGTACTTCTTGTGTCCTGTTCTAACAGTACTATATGCCAATCCGTTGTTTACTCCTATAAAAATAATGCCAGCCAATAAAAGAATTATGGAAATAATCCACTTAGTTCTGTCCCATTTTACTTTGTTATTCTTCTTTTTATTAAGATATGACTGAACCTCTTGTTTTTCCTGCTCATTGTTTTTCAACGCAGATTCAATTTCTTTACGAGTTGTGTCTACTTCGCTTTTAATATTAAACTTCATCTTAACTTCTCCGTTCATTTTATCTTTTTGTCCATCAACTACTCTGCTTAAAAAAAGATAGATGGTCTTAATTTCGGCCATCTATCTTTTACAAAAACGTCCTGCCAAACATTAAAGTTTTTTTCTAACTAATTACGTATCAAATATTTAAGCAACGTTTTTATATTAACACAATATTTTCACATTTTAAAGTTTTTTATTTAAATTCATCAAACCATCCTTCATCATCTAATGTTGGAAGCCCATTAACATCTATCAAGCCATCACTTGTTCCGTCTGCATAACTAATCTTTAAATAAGCTTTTGCAACATAATCTCTTACATAGTTGCTTTCTGAAACCTTCAACAACATACTCTGAATTTATTCTAATTTAAGTAACTTTCTTTAAATTCTTTTAGGTTTACTCCATAAACCATAAACTTTTGTTTTTCCTGTTTTTCTGACTGCTCTTACTTTAATGTAATACTTTTTGTTCTTCTTTAACTTTTTCAATGTAAATGTTGTTAATTTTACATTTTTTGTTATTGTTGTTTTCTTTTTAAATTTCTTTGAAGTTGATATTTTTACAACATAACCTGTTGCACCTTTTACCTTCTTTAATGAAATTTTTGCTTTTGTACCCTTAGCTTTTCTTGCAACTTTTTTAACCTTAACTTTAGCTGGTGTTATTTTTACTGTAGGTCCAACAGTTGTTTCAGTTCCAATTTCTGTAGAAGCATTCTGAATATTTTTATTTGTGGTGGCTGCTTCTGTTATTGGTGTTTCTGTTGTTGGCTTAGCCGTTGTTGGTGCTTCCGTTGTTGGAGCCTCTGTTGTAGGCGCTTCTGTCGTTGGTACCACTGTTGTTGGTGCTTTTGTCGTTGGTGCCTCTGTCGTTACATCAACAGTTGTAGTTGTTTCTGTTGTTGGAACTTCTTTAGCTTCCCATACTCCCTTTTCATACATTGAATATCCGTAAGCGTCTAATCCTCTTCTTGTTCCATACATTCTTACGTATCTTGCGCTATATGTTTTATCCAATGTTATCTGAACTGTTTTCGCACTTGTTGCTTTTACTGCTGCAACTGTCTTCCAGTCTGTTGCATTATTGGAAATCTGTACATAATATCTTTTTGCGTAAGCACCTTCCCATGAGAAACCTACTTTGTTGATGTTTTTTACGCTGCCAAGGTCAACATATAACCACTGTGGATCAACATTCCACTCTGATTCCCATCTTGTGCCAAGTTTTCCATCTGTAACATTTGCAGCCTTGTCATTTTTTTCTGATGATGCTACAACGCTACAACCTTTTGCAATATTTTCGGTTGCTTCGAATATACTTCGGTCAACATCACTACCTGTTATTGGTTCTAATTCGTCAGGATTTACTTCTGCATCTGCATCAACATATTCTCCTGCGACAGATGTATAAGTTGTATTTGCTTCAATTACTTCATTTACCTGATGTGCTCTTGTATATGAATACTGTGATATTTTATTTAGCTCATCATTGTCGTAAACTTCTGTATTACTTGCTCCTACATATGCAATGTTTTTGTGTATTAAATTTGTTACGTATGTATAGTCGTCTCCACTAAAAGTTTTCTGCGCTTCTTCCGGGAATATTGTATAGAATACACTTGTTGCCGAAACAAAAGTTCCAAGTGGCATTGGATGCTTGCCATCTGTGCAGTAGTAATCTTTTCCTTCTGTTTTATACATATCGTAGAAAGCTTCTCCTGCCGGTGCCACACCATTACAATATTTTTTTGCTGCCTTTATGTAATAATATGTAAAATATGGAAGCTTACTGTTTTCTCCAAGAATTGAATCTTTAGTTGGCCATGGTTCATATGAATAAATCTTTGCATCAGGGCTGTACTGCTTAATCATTTCAGTAATAGTCTGAACACCTTCCATATGATTATCTGCATCAAAACTTCCAACTATGTCCTGAATAATTACCTTGTCATATCCACCTTTTTGTATTGCTGTTATTACATTATCGGCTTTTGCATTTCTGATAAGTGTATAGCCACCGTTTGTTGCTGCTGTACACTTAACTTTATGTCCGTAATGATTTGCAAGGCCTTCAACTACGCTGCAAAGCGTGTTGTAATATGTCATTGAATTTCCTATAAACAAAATATTCATTGTATCATCCCCTTTGTCTGCTGCATTTGTTTCCATCCCTTTAAAAAAGGTTAATCCTGAAAAAACAAGGCAAACACTAAGTATCATTGCTAATATTTTCTTTAATTTCACGTTCATTTTTTACCTCCTAAATTCACTTTCTTTATCTAATTCAAATATAATTATTTTTCTTTGCTACGTAAAATACAAAAAAGGTTATATCATTATACCTTTAAAGATATATATATTCTTTAATATTAGTTGATTTATATATTTTTCTATACTATTATGGATATAAATTTATTATAGAGAGGCTGTTATTATGGAGTTACTTCAATTAAGATATTTTAAAGATGCTGCAGAACTGGAGAATTTTTCTATGGTCGCCAAGAAAAACATGGTTCCACAGCCATCTATTAGTAAAACTATTGGCAAATTAGAAGATGAGCTTGGAGTTTTGCTTTTTGACAGACAGGGCAAAAGAATTGTTTTAAATGACAACGGGAAATTTTTCTACGAGAAAGTTTCTACTGCTCTTAATAATATTGACAGTGGCATTGAGCATTTTAAAGCCCCTGTACACAAAGATATTAAAATTTATACTCAGGCGGGAAGTCGTTTTGTTTCTCTTCTTACCGCTGATTTTCTATATTCCACAAGGGATATTTTTATTTCTTCTGTTAATCAGTTGTCATTAGATAATAAAAACGGATATGACTTTACTTTTATGCAACCTCAAAAAGATATGAACGGATTAAAATATGAAAAGCTTATGGACGATCCTATTGTTGCTGTTATTTCAACGAAAAATCCTTTAAGCAGTTCTTCTCTTCTTAGCATTAAAGACCTTCGGGATGAACAGTTTGTTGCCTATTATCGTTCTATTAATTTAAGAGATTTTACAGATGATTTTTGTAAGAATGTTGGTGGATTTGTTCCTAATGTAGCTTTTGAGTCCCACGATTATTCTTCCATTCGTTATATGATTAGCAAAAATAAAGGGATAGGATTGATGCCTGAAAAATTCTTCAGACTTCAACCATATCCCAACATTAAAATCGTACCTTTAAAAGAACAGGTCTTTAGAACCTTAGTTATTGCCTGGAATGAAAACACTTCACTTAGCAAACAGGCAATTAATTTTCTTCAGTTTACAAAAAAATGGTTTGAAAATATTTAATTTTTATTTCTTCATGGAGAGTTGTATACGTTTTCTTTCTTTGTCTACACTAAGAACTCTTACGTCTACAACGTCTCCTACAGAAACAACATCCAACGGATGTTTTATAAATTTGTTACTCATTTCTGATATGTGTACAAGTCCGTCCTGATGTACACCAATATCCACAAAAGCACCAAAGTCTATTACATTTCTTACTGTGCCTTTTAATTCCATTCCTTCTTTTAGGTCATCAAAATCTAAAACATCACTTTTCAAAACAGGCTTTGGCATTTCTTCTCTCGGATCTCTTCCCGGCTTTTCCAATTCTTTAATCATATCTCTTAATGTTATGGGATCAGTGCCTATTTCTTCGGCAACTTCCTTAACATCTTTTATTTCGTCAGTTAAATGAATATTTCCACCAAGAATATCCTTAGTTGAAAATCCGTATTTTTTTAAAAGTTTCTTTGCTGATGAATAACTTTCAGGATGAACACTTGTATAGTCAAGTGGTTCTTTTCCTTCTCTTATTCTCATAAATCCGGCACACTGTTCAAAAGCTTTAGGTCCAAGCTTTGCTACTGAAAGCAAATCTTTTCTGCTTTGAAACTGTCCGTTTTCTTCTCTATACTCAACTATGTTTTTTGCAATAGTCTTACTAATACCTGAAACATATTCAAGTAACGGTGCTGAGGCTGTATTCAAGTCAACGCCTACATTGTTAACGCAGTCTTCAACAATGTTAGATAATGCTTCATCCAGTTTCTTCTGGTTCATATCGTGCTGATACTGACCAACCCCTATTGCTTTCGGTTCTATTTTTACAAGTTCAGCCAATGGGTCCTGTAATCTTCTTGCCATTGATGTGGCACTTCTTTGTCCAACATCAAAATTAGGAAATTCTTCTGTTGCAAGCTTACTTGCTGAATATACGGAAGCTCCCGCTTCATTTACAATAATATATTCTACCTTTGTAGGGCATTCTTTTATAATGTCAACAATTACTGCTTCTGATTCCCTTGAAGCTGTACCGTTTCCAAGGGAAATAAGACTAACATTGTATTTCTTAATTATGTCAAGAACAATCTTCTTTGATTCAGCCACCTTATTCTGCGGTGCTGTAGGGAAAATTACCGTTGTATACAATACTTTTCCTGTGTTGTCTACAACTGCAAGCTTACATCCTGTTCTAAACGCCGGATCCCAGCCCAAAACATTTCTTCCGGCAATAGGAGGCTGCATAAGTAATTGTTTAAGATTCTGTCCAAATACAGTTATTGCTCCATCTTCAGCTTTTTCCGTAAGCTGACTTCTTATTTCTCTTTCAATTGCCGGTTTTATAAGACGTTTAAAGCCATCTTCAATCGCCTCTTTTAACAGCGGTTTAAATTGAGATTCGCCTTTTATAATAACTTTGTCTAAAGATGCAATTATATTTTCTTCCGGCATTTCTATTTTTACATTTAATACTTTCTCTTTCTCACCTCTGTTAATGGCAAGAATTCTATGCCCCGGAATTTTATTTACTCCTTCGCTATAATCATAATAGTTTTCATACGGTGTTTTTTCCTCAGGATTTTTAGTATTGGAAACAATTAAACCATGTTTAACAACTATGTTTCTAATAGCCTTACGGAACTCATCATTATCTGATACCATTTCTGCAATTATGTCTTTTGCTCCCTGAATTGCTTCTGCAACATTGGCTACACCTTTTTCTTCGTTAACAAAAGCTTTCGCCTCTTCTTCCGGATTTTTGTTTTTTTCCTGTTTTAAGAAAATATCAGCTAAAGGTTCAAGTCCTTTAGCCTTTGCCTCTGTGGCTCTTGTTTTTCTTTTAGGTCTGAAAGGTCTGTAAATATCATCCACTGCAACAATTGTTTCTGCCATGGCAATTTTAGACATTATTTCGTCTGTCATCTTGCCCTGCTCTGTTATAGAATCCACAACTGTTTTCTTCTTTTCTTCCAAATTTCTAAGATATTTCAAACGCTCATCAAGTGTTCTTAACTGCTCATCATTTAATTCACCTGTTACCGGTTTTCTATATCTTGCAATAAACGGAATGGTGTTTCCTTCATCTATAAGTTTTATTGCTGCATCAACCTGCCAAAGCTTAACTGAAAGCTCATTTGCAATAATATGATTAATGTTCATTACTAATTTCTCCTTTTTCATTTTTGATGTTTTGTATCATTTCTTTTCTTATACGATTTATGTGTCAAAACAATCAATTTTGATTTTTTTATATTCATTGTAAATGTCTGCTTGTATTTTTTCACAAGGATGTTATACTTCTTTTTATGTGTTTCTAAAGATATGTATATGTTTTTTTCAAATTCTTTAGTATTATAACAGATTTTTAATAATTTGTTTTTATTTTATGATATTTTTCTATGTAAAATATTGTGGTAGTTACTCATTTAGTTTCTGCTATTTTCATACAATTTTAGAAGGTGAGTTATGAATAGAGTAAAAAAAGAACTTCCAAAGTACAAACACGCCTGGCCTTTATTGTATTTTTTTATATATTTGCCATGGTTTTTAATATTAGAGCAAAAAATAACTCCGGATTATGCTGGATTACATATTATATATTGTCCCCTTGATGATATGATTCCATTCTGTGAATGGTTTGTAATACCATATCTGATTTGGTTTCTGTACATACCTGCTGTTTTTCTTTTTTTGTTTTACCATTCAAAGAAAGAATTCTATAGAATGTGTGCCTATGAGTTTACAGGAATGACAATTGCACTTATTGTATACACAGTATTTCCTAACGGACTTAATTTAAGATTGACAGATATTGGTCGCAACAACATTCTAGTAACTATCGTTCAGTTCCTTTACGCTAGCGATACACCTACTAATGTTTGCCCAAGCATTCACGTTTTTGCCACAATTTCTGCTCATCTTTGTTTGGTTAAAAGTAAGCATATGCAGAAACTTAATTCAAGAAAACGCATTAAGAAAGTTTCATGGGTTCTTACGGTTCTCATTTGCCTTTCAACTGTTTTCCTGAAACAGCACTCAGTCATTGATTTAATCTGCGGAGCCATACTTTCAATCGGATTATATTTTGTAGTATTTAAGTGGTGGTTCGGCAAGGTTAAATTCCCTGCACCAAATGTAAAAGACCCACGAAAACATGAAGTATTGTACTTCTTGAATAAGAAAAAATAGATAAAAAATTACAAGGGGCCAAGAGACAATGTCATTAAGTTAATTTGTAAAAACTACCTATTACTTGCAGACATTCTATCTCTTGGCCCCTTTTTTGCGCCCTGTACCCAGATATAATTATTTTCTTGATTTTTGAGGTACATATGCTAATCAATCTCTTCCAAAAACACTTTATTCAATTCTTCCCACTGCACTTCTTTATTTTCTCCCACTGATTTTAACTTAAATTTTATTTCCTCAATTGATTCATTTAAGTATTTATTGATTCTGTCAACGCGTGGAATTTCTTTTATTTCCGGTGAGTTCATTTTCAAGTCCAGAAGTTTTTCTACCTCCGGCACTAGTTCTTTTGGAAGTTCACTTTCCATTAATTCTCTAAACAACATCGGTGGCGGTGTTCCCCTTTCAAGAATCCATCTGCATGTCAACACTGGTCTTAGTACGTAGAAATATTTCTTTGCCCTTACCATTTCAGTTTTTAGATATTCACGATAGTTTCCCTCTGCCATACTTATATAGTGATACAGGCTTTTCTTTGTAGAAAAATATTCTCCCATAATTTTTCTAAATCTGTCAGCAAAGTCTGTTTCTAAATATACTATTGGAGAAGAAAACCATTCAAACAATGTTGGATTTGATTTATAAAGCAGTCTAAGTGTTTTCTGCAAATCCCAACCATTAATATCTAACACATCATCAATTGGCAATTCTATAACGTCCCTAACATTTTCAAGACGAAGGTAATCTTCCTTTGGTCGTACATATATAAATCTTACATCATAATCGCTGTCAGGGGAAGCAAATCCCCAGGCTCTGCTTCCCGATTCAACTGCCAGCAATATTTTAACATTATTCTCTTTCTCAATTTCATGAAGCTTACTGCAAATCAGCTTTTCCATTTGATTCACCTCCTTCTTTTTTCCATGGTCTTTGATCCTCTGATGCCTTAAAATTAAATACCGGTTTTATTACTTCAATTATATCTACGGACTCATTAATTACATCAATTATATCATCTAAAGATTTATAAACCATAGGTGCCTCATCAATTGTATTTTCGTTTACTGATGTTGTATAAATACCTTTCATTGCCTCCCTATACTCATCCATATTTACTGTCTGCTTAGCCGTTGCTCTTGACATTACACGCCCTGCCCCATGAGGTGCCGAATAGTTCCATTCCGGGTTACCTTTCCCCATAGCAATAATTGAGCCATCACGCATATTAATTGGAATCAAAACTTTCTCACCCTTATGAGCTGCAATTGAACCCTTTCGAAGAATCATCTCGTCAACATCAATATAATTATGAATTGTATGGAACTGCTCCTTAGCCGTCATTCCTGTTCTTTCCAAAATAATCTCAGCCATTTTTTCTCTGCTTCTCTTGGCAAATCTTTGGCATATTTCCACATCATAAAGATAATCTTCCATAAAATTTCCATATAACCAGCAAAGATCCATAGGCACATCCGGTTCATTTGATGTATATTCTTTTTTAAGTTCTTTCAAAACATTCTGTATTTCTGCTCGTCGTCCTTCTGCTTTATATGTACTTATAATTTCATCTCTTTTTTTGAAATACTCCTCTTTTCCTGAATGAAGATCAATTGCAAGTTGCTGGTATATTTCTGCTACCTGTTTTCCCAAGTTTCTGCTTCCTGAATGAATTACAAGATAATACGTTCCATCAGATGACTTATCAATTTCTATAAAATGATTCCCCCCTCCAAGTGTTCCCAAAGAACGCTCAAGTCTTTTTGAATTTTTCAAAGCTCGGTAACAGCGAAGTTGTGTAAGGTCAAATCTTTCCATTCTTCCTTCCCACACTTTCATTCCTGATGGAATATAATGACACGCCTCATCTATTTTTTCAAAATCCAACGTTTTATCAGCCAACTTCACAGTGTACATTCCACAGCCAATATCAACTCCAACAATGTTAGGACAAACCTTATCCTTAACCGTCATTGTTGTTCCTATGGTACAACCCTTTCCCTGGTGCACATCAGGCATAATTCTGACTTTGCAGCCTTCTGTTAAATTATAATCACACATTCTTTGAATCTGGTCTATTGCCCCCTCATCTATAACTTTAGCATAACATATTGCTGTGTTTACTTTTCCTTTTATTTCCAACATAATACCACTCCCTCTTTCTTAATTGGTATGCCAAAAGTATTATCCACTTATTTTTTCTTATCGCTTACTTTTTGATTACACCGTTATTCTATAAAATTTTCATTTCTTTATCACGGAAAAAAAGTTGCGAACATAATGCTCACAACTTCTTTTGCTCAATTAATCTTTGTTTTATTAAAGCTATAAAATGCACAGGTGCCGTAACTTTAATCATTGGACCAAATGATAATATGCGGATTACTATCTCTGTTTCATCCTCTTTGTCATAATAAACTTTTATTGAATATAGATTTTCGCCTATTCGCTCGGCTGTCTTTTCAAAGTGTGCAAAATGCAAAAGAACACGTTCCATTGCATTCCTTTCATCTTTTAATTCAAATATTACACTTCTTGGTCTTGCCTTACTTCTTTTCTCAGGCACTCCTTCAAATGCCTTTTCTTCCCTCTTGCAACTAACAATTCTGCCAAGATTTATTGTGCTGCCAAATCGCTTTCCTGCACTGATTAATCTAAACTTATCATCTTTTTCTGAATACTCAAGATACTCAGGCAAAACAACCTGCCCTACTAAATTTCCTTTTCTATTTAAAGTTTCAATCCTTAACGGATGTTTGTTTTTTATTGCATCAAGGATTAGTCTAAAATTCGAAATATAATTTTCGTCTGTAAAATTATCACCGTCAGAATATTTGTCAAAAATAATATAATCCGTTGGTAAAAAAAGGGGTTCAACATCAGCATAGTCAAAATCAAAATCACCAAAAAGTTTTATTCTTGGATCACACCCTATAGCTTTCAGCCATTGTTTTTGTAATAGTGTAATTGGCATGGAAGGTTTATTTTTAATCGGGGTTGTTCCATCAGGCAATATTAATTGCCATCTTTCTTCCTTTATGGCATCTGGAATTGCCCATATACTTTCAGAAAAAGCATATTTCTTTATAATTTCATTCATACATCGGTCAGTTAGGGGATGATCAATGGCTTCCGTAAGAATTGCCGCAACTGTATTATAATATGCTCCATAAAGTTCACTGAAAATCATTTACTCATCACCTCCTATGCCATACAACCTGTTCATATCTTCAATATCTTTTTTAAACTGATTTTCCAATTCTTTATTTGAAAACTGAATATCCATAATTCTACAAATAAAAGTTCTAATCCACGGAATAACCTCACTTGAATCAAACACATCCACCGAAAATCTACTTGTGTTGTCATCAATGTGTTCAACTATTCCGCAACGCTTTTCTCTCTCCAAACGCCTTCTGATAAACTTTTCATCATCTGCATAATGAATTGTAAATTCCACATGCTCCATTCTTGAACCGGGACTTCCCTGAGTGCTTACTCCCCAAATATGTGGCTGCATCTTTTTTAATTGTTCCTGAAGTTCATCAAAACGTTCACATTTATCTTTAAGTTTAATAGAAACTATATTGTCTGTTCTAAATGATTTTATTCTCTTAATTCGTGGTGCATATGCCATGAGATACTGTCTGCCACTTTGCGCACTTATCATTACCTTAATTGGAATCACATTATCTTCAGTAATCAACATCTTCTTTTTGTTAACCGTTTCAAGTGTTACACTTTTCTTTTCTCTAATTGCATTAAAAATCAAATAAAGAATTTCGCTGTCCATTGTCCCAGTTATGTAATGATGTTTAAAAGCAAAATTACTCTCACTACTCTCCGTCTTATCAAGTAAATAGGAACCTATAACTCCACAGGGAAGCACCTCCGAAAAATAGTCAAGCATACTTTTGTCAGGCAAATCTACGCTTTCAGCTCTTTGGTAATACACTGTCTTTCCCTGTTTCTTTGACGTCAAAATACCCAAGGACACGTATTTCTTAAGTTTCTTTCTAACTGTAGATTCATCAAACATTCTTGGATTAGAAAACTTAGATAAATATTCATCAATAACATCTGTTATTTCTCCAAGTGCCATACTAATTCCCGGCTCTGACAATATATCCATAATAATAAAGTGTAAGATAATATCTCCATCTGTGAAGCTTTTCGTTTTCCACGCTTTAAACAGTGGATTATGTTTAGTTAAACGACTGTCGATTGAGAGAAACATATTTTTGCCTTCTGCTGTCTGGCGAAACTGCATATAATCACCAAGCCAGCTTTCCAAACGGCGCCGTTCATCGTCATATGAGCGTGCGCTCTTTTTGTTAAATTCATCTCGGCTTTTGAATCCATAAACATAAAATTCTCTCATATAATCACGTATTCGTTTGAAATTTTTAACCAACTCATTATATGCCATATTTTCACCTTCTTCTTTTGTTTATTTAATGCTGTTTTTAAAAAACCTGCATCAGCAAAGCCAATGCAGGTTAATTTTTTTAATGTATTTATTTCAAGTAAGTTCTTACTGAGCATCCTTAATTGAGAAGCTGATTCTTCCCATTTTATCTTTTCCAAGACACTTACATTTAACCTTGTCACCAAGTGTAAGGTAATCTTCTACATGCTCAACTCTTTCCTTAGCAATCTTAGAAATGTGAACCATTCCTTCCTTGCCAGGAGCAAATTCGATGAAAGCACCAAATTCCTTAATGCTTACAACTGTTCCTTCAAGAATCATTCCTTCTTCGAAATCAGTTACAATTGTCTTAATATACTTAAGAGCCTTATCAATCATATCCTTGTCAACGCCACATACTGAAACCATTCCTTCATCAGAAATGTCAATCTTAACGCCTGTTTCTTCGATAATGGCATTGATAACCTTACCACTCTTACCTACAACATCACCAATCTTATCAGGATTAATCTGGATTGTTTCAATCTTTGGTGCATATGCGTTAACTTCTTTACGAGGTTCAGCAATTGCAGGTTTCATACATGTATCCATAATGAATAATCTTGCTTCTCTTGTTCTTGCAATAGCACCTTCAACGATGTCTCTTGTAAGGCCGTGAATCTTAATATCCATCTGAATAGCTGTAATACCTTCTGTTGTACCTGTTACCTTAAAGTCCATATCACCGAAGAAATCTTCAAGTCCCTGAATATCTGTAAGTAAAACATAATCATCATCTGTTTCGCCTGTAACAAGACCACATGAAATACCTGCAACCATTGACTTAATTGGAACACCTGCTGCCATTAATGACATACATGATGAACATGTACTTGCCATAGATGTTGAACCGTTTGATTCAAATGTTTCAGAAACAGTTCTGATAGCATATGGAAATTCTTCTTCTGAAGGAAGAACCGGCATTAATGCCTTTTCTGCCAAAGCTCCGTGTCCGATTTCTCTACGTCCCGGTCCTCTTGATGGCTTTGTTTCACCAACTGAGTATGATGGGAAGTTATAATGATGCATATATCTCTTTGTCTTAACATTTTCGTCAAGTCCGTCAATCTTCTGTGCTTCTGATAATGGTGCTAAAGTACATACGTTACAAATCTGTGTCTGTCCTCTTGTAAACATAGCTGAACCGTGAACTCTAGGTACAATGTCAACTTCTGCTGCAAGTGGTCTAATCTGGTCTAATGCTCTTCCGTCAGGACGCTTGTGATCTTTAAGAATCATCTTACGAACTGTCTTCTTCTGATACTGATAAATTGCTTCACCAAGTACTGCAAGCCATTCTTCATTGTCAGCAAAAGCTTCTTCTAACTTTTCTGTAATTTCCTTAATATTTGCTTCTCTTGTCTGCTTATCGTCTGTAAATACAGCAACTTCCATTTCTGCTGGAGGAACAATTTCCTTAATTGCTGCAAATAATTCTTCCGGAACTGCGCAGGAAGCGTAAAGATGTTTTTCTTTACCGCATTCTGCAACGATCTTATCGATGAAACGAATGATCTCCTGGTTTACATCATGTGCCTTATAGATTGCTTCAATCATAGTATCTTCCGGAACTTCATTTGCACCGGCTTCGATCATGATGACTTTTTCTCTTGTGGAAGCAACTGTCAGCTGAAGATCAGAAAGTTCTTTCTGAGCCAGAGACGGGTTGATAACGAATTCACCGTCGATCAGACCTACCTGTGTAGTTGCACACGGTCCGTCAAACGGAATATCAGAAATGCAGGTTGCAATAGAGGAACCAAGCATAGCCGGAATCTCCGGATTGCATTCCGGATCTACAGACATAACCATGTTGACCAGAGTTACATCATTTCTGTAATCCTTCGGGAACAGAGGACGCATCGGACGGTCAATAACACGGGAAGTCAGGATTGCATGCTCACTTGCCTTTCCTTCTCTCTTGTTGAATCCTCCCGGGATTTTGCCTACGGCAT
>ENA-OPAL01001268-OPAL01001268.1-human-gut-metagenome-genome-assembly--contig:-NODE-1268-length-15525-cov-8.243827_pt1 | contig 15525 bp, 17 predicted proteins | sample MGYA00241057_ERZ501430 | MGnify/ENA primary metagenome ERZ501430 (study PRJEB25962, sample SAMEA2042506) | human gut metagenome | biome: human gut; feature: human-associated habitat; material: faeces...
TGTTTGCCGCCGTTACTTTCTTCCGTGAGCCTGCCAGCGGGTGAAGAAAGTAACAAAGAAGCCGCTCGTTTCCCTATCATGGAAACAGCCCGCCGATGCTTCCCGGCGGGCTGTCTGCCCAATATTTACGCTTTGCGTATCATTAAACGAATATCACAGCTACAAATCCTCACAGTGAATAAATTTTACACTAAGTATGCACACGGTTTCTTCTTCCTCGATGTCGTATTTCCAAGTCCGCTTATTGACAAGCATTTCCGTGTCGTTGTCAAACCATTCCATAACGGGCATATCTTCTTCTTCGTCCACCCATTTGAAAACCTGATTGGACGGTATTTTCCACAATTCAGCCCTGTCACGTGCGGAAATGCAGTCCTTATCCACGATAATGATGTCACCTACTGCCGGAACCGTATCTGTTTCCAACGTGGTTTCTATATACCACGAGATACCTTTTATATCCAATTCTATTTTTACCATGTCATTTTATTGTTAGGGGGTTATTGTTTCCGTTTCTTCTTCGCTGTTGTCATTATTAAATGATAGTGTAAGTTGCTGCATCTGTCCGAAGCTGTCGATAATATAAATGTCAATCGTCTGCTGGTCTGTCGATGCCGAGGTGTAGTAGAGCCGGAACGTTTCTTTCTCCAGCGGGTAAAGGTCATTGGGCAAGAACACCGTGCCGTTATCCATTTCCAGCTTCCCTTTGCCGTCCGGCTGGAAGTACCTTATCCGATAGGTAGTCGGCTGATAGTAACCCTCACGCACCAACTGGCAGCGTATTTCAGCGGTTTCCCCGACTTTCAGCCTTTTGGGTACTGGCAGCGTTTCGATGCTGAACGGGTACGCCTGCTGAATATCCAAACTGTCATTACAGGCGGTGACAAGCACAAGGGCGGCCACGATGTAGCAGCCCATGATGATTTTATACATTACATTCTTCATATACATTATTATATAGAGGTCAGTTGATAATGAATTTTAGTCCCAAAGATACCTGCGAGTGGAACTTGCCTATGTCCGAGCCGAACAACGCCCGTTCCCTTGCGTTCAGCAGCAGAGCCACCCGGTCGGTCAGGTAGGCTTCCAGTTCCAGCGTGAGCGCACCGCCGTAAATGAAGCAGTCCTTATCCAGCAAGGTAGAACCGTCCGGCAGCAGTTTTTCGCTTTTGTTGCTCACCTCATACCCGGCGAGTGCCGACAGTCCCAGCGACAGGAAAAAGGTCTTTCGTCTGTCCGATAGGAATTTCAGGTAATAGCCGCCCTCTGCGGTAAACTGTTCTACGGGTATCTGCATATCCTTGTAGTCATACTTCTTGTGCAGGTATTCCCCACCAATCACCCAGCGGTTTGCGTTCTTGGTGTAAACGCTGTATGCCGCCCCGATGTGGTAGGCGAAATCCGTGTTGTCATTCCAATGCACCCCGTCCGTCATGCCCGCCGTGACCTGCAAGCCTTTCATGCCCGGCAGGTATCTTTGTGCGTGTGCCTGGTTGAAATGCAGGCACAGCGCAAAGAGTATTCCGACAAATAGAAGCCGTTTCATCCCTATTTGATTTTGAGTTCGTTAATCACTTCTGCGTTCACGATGTCGGCGTTCTCTACCCGGATAACCTGATGCCGCCCGCCGTTTTTCTCGTAGAGTTCCACCAACAGTAGCTTATCGTCCGGTATGGTGAACTTCGGCAGGGCGTACACAGTGCGGACGGTACTTTTCCCGGCAATCTCTACTACCTCGTTGTAACTGCGTACCGCATCCAGCACCGTTTCCTGAATAGCCGTGCGTTTGGGTACTTTCTTATCGACTATCTTAAACTTGATGAAGTCGGTATCGAAAGGCACGTTGGAACTGTTCTTCGTCTGCGTGTGTACATAGAGCATCCCGTTATAGGTGTAAATCCCCTTGATTAAGAACTGTATGCCGAAACGCTTGCTACCCAAGTGGCGCACTTTTCGGTCGTTATTTTTATAGATACTCTGCATTATCAGCTTCACCAGTAGCGGGCTTTCATTACCCAGTTCCCGGAAATAGATGTTCATGCGGTTGTGCGAGAAATCGGACGTATCTTCATTTTCCAAGAAGTCTTTCATTTCGATGTTGAGCATTTCCGGCTCACGGGCGTACTTGGCGTTGAACGAAAAGAAACTGCCGTCCTCACAAATAACGGAAAAGTTGGTTTCGCCCGGAAAACCCTCTGTCGTGGCTTTCACCCGGATTACGTTCTCCGCACCGTCCGACTTGCCCGCTATGATGTGGTTGCTTCCCAAATCGACATAGCGGACGGCGGCGGGGAAGATGATGTGTACCGTCTTGGCAAAGGTCACTTCCACGCCGTATGGCGTTACCATTTGGCGGTACGGGAGTTTCCGGGTAATACCCCGGTACAAGTCGTTGCCAGCTGCATACTTCACGGTGTCAGCGGTTTGTGCGTTTGCCGCACACACGCCCAGCAAGAGGGCGAACATTACAAAAATCTGTTTCATTGCTAATTGAAATTTTAGTGGTTAAATAATTATTGTTGTTTGGCGAAAAGCATCACCTTGTACCCGGCTTTCAGCTTCACTTTCACGGTTCGGAACTTCTTGGCGAGGTAGCCGGACGTTCCTTGCAACAAGCCCCTTGTCACGTCCATAGCCACCTGCTGCCCGGCACTTTGGGCAAAGGAAATGCTTGTACCCAGCCCGCTTCCGATATTCGCCATAGCTTCGTTGAACGCTTCCTGTTCCATTGAGGACGGGACGGACAACCCCTTTTGCCCGTCCGTGTCGAACACGGCAAGTTCCACCGGGATGATGTTGCCAGCGTACTCAATCGAGGACACCAGTATGTCGAGCCGTTCGCCCTGCACCTTTGCCGTCCCCGCTACAAGGGTATTCTTCGGCACGACAATGTTCCCCGCCTGCATGGGTTCAAGCAGCCGTAGTTTCACCGCCTGCCCGTCTGTCAGGGTTTGGTCTTGGTGGATGCAGGCGGCTACCGTGTTCTTCCCCATAGCGTAGCCCGTGCCTACCGCCGTGTTGAAGCCGTAGTTGCGGGGCTGGTTGTATGCCCGGATGAAGTCGGCATCGCTCATGGGCTGCTGCAATCCCGATACGGTCGTTTCCCGGAGAGCCTGCACCGCCACCGCATCCGGCTTGCGTTCAATTCCGCCCGTTACCGGGACTTGTGCGACCTGTCCCTGCCCGCCGTTCATATACTTTGCCGCCAGCTCGTAGGACTTTTCCAAGAGTGCCATTTGGTCGTCAGCCGTAGGCATGGCGTTCTGCTGTTGTTGAAGTCGGTCTGTCAGTTCCGCCACCTGCCGCTTCAAGTCCTCTTTTTCCTCGTCCACTGTCGGAGTTTCGTAGAACGTGCTTAACTGGCGGTTGATGTCCCGGTAAGCCGCCCGTGAAGAAGCACCGCCGCCCCTTTGTGGCTTCGGATCTTCTTCCGGCATCAGGTCGATTTCCGCTTGCGGTTCTTCCGTTTCATCGTCCAGCGTGAAACCGAAGTCCTGCAAGGATTGTATCTTGTCCTGCTGCTTGCGGTTCATCATCGCCTGCTCGTATGCCTTTTGCTTGTCGGCTATAATCCCGTCCTCTGCGGGCAGGGGTATGTCGGCGTTGAAGCCGCCCACGCTTTCCACATTCACGTCCTCTTTGCCGGAGGGGGCGAATATCAGGTACATGTACCCGGCAAAGGCAAGGAACATCAGCGGGAAGACTATCATTTTCCTGCGCTGCTGTACCTGTTGGGGTGTCAGTTCCTTTTTAGGCTTATTTTCTTTTGGGGGCTTCCCATTTGTTGGTGAAGTAGATATGCTACTTTCATTCTTCTGTACTTCGTCCATTGTTCAGTCTGTTTAATAAGTTGATACTGTCGCTATCGTGTAGCGGGTATTGTTTGATGTGTTCTATTTGCAGCCGCCTGCCGTCCCGTTTCCCGATATTGTAGATTGATGAAACGGTGATGTAGATAGACAAGCCGCCGAAAAAGAAGAACATCACGAGGATAACCGCCAGCCTTTTGCCCGGCGTAATCCGTCCGCACATCCGGCGCAGGCAGTCGTCCGCCCAGTCTTGTACTTTTCCGATATAACTCTGTTTCCTTTCCATACGGCTATCTTTTGACGGTTTGTAAATCCTTGTTTTCGGTAATGGTGAACGCTTCGATGATGAAGCCGTGCGGGTTGTTGTCGCTCCGTGTGGCGTTGAGCAAGCGGCACGAGGTCACAAGGCTTCGCACCGTCAGGCTGCTTTCCCGGACAATCAACTGGCGGGCGTAGGTGTTCACCTTGTAGGGGTACTGGTCGAAGTCGCACTTCACGCTGTCAATCTCCACCGTCTGCGTGACGTTCCCCGAAATCACCCGGTTGTAGTAACCCTTTTCCGCCAAGTCCTTGTAATAGTTGAAAGCGGTCTTGTCGGCAAGGAACAGTGAGCGTTTGATATTACTTTCGATAGCCCCCTTGTCGGGCGATAAGGTGAAAAACAGTTCGTGAAAACGCCGCACGTGTGATTTGGCTTCCACTGGTCTGTTCTGTGCCATGTCCTGCGAGAGTGCCAGCATCAGGCTTTTGCCGTTGTCGAGGACGTATATCTTCTGCCGCTGCTTCTCGGCGAAGCTGTACGAGTTCCACACGGCAAAGCCCGTCACCAGTGCGCACAGGCAGATGAATACCAGCGCAAAGAGCCGGATTTGCCGGAAACTCGTTTCGATATTGTTCAATGACTTAAATTCCATATCCTTAAAAAATTGATGTTGTTTATTTGAGTAGTTTTCCCGATACCTTTCCACCGACTGCGCCAACCGCAGCCCCGGCGACCGACCCGGCTTTCGACACGTTGCGGTTATAGGCGGACATACCGCCAGCCGACACAATCCAGCTTGCCACCGTTGGAATGGTGAAGTAACCCACGATGCCAATAATCATAAAGATTACATACACGGTGCTGCTCCCGTCAGGGATGAAATTCGGGTCTGAAAGTTCCTGAATATCCTTTTGGAGCATCAGCGTTTGTATGCGAGCCAGCACACTGCTGAACAAGTCCGATACGGGTAGCCACAGGTAAATGGAGATATAGCGTGAAATCCACTGGGTCAGCGTGCTTTGGAAACCGTCATAGACGGAAATGGCGAACGCTAGCGGACCCAGTATCGAAAGTACAATCAGGAAGAACGTGCGTAGCGTGTCTATAATCAGCCCCGCCGCCTGAAAGAGCATTTCCAGCAATTCCCTGAACCAGTCCCGGACGGACTTCTTGATGTTATAAGCCGCCCTGTCCATGTACATACCCGTCATAGTCACCATGTCGGAGGGCGACCACCCCAGTTCTTCCAGTTGCCTGTCAAATTCCTCGTCCGATGCGAGGTAAGCCGTTTCGGGGCTTCGCATCAGGGCTTCATATTCCAGTCGGTCTTTCTGCGCCCGGTACTCGTTCATGTCGAAAGTCTGCGTTTCCATAAGCTGGTTGCACCCTTTTACCACTGGCGACAATACCGTGTTGATAGTCCCCAACACGAAAGTTGGAAAAAACATGATGCACAGCCCCAGCGCAAAGGGACGGAGCAGCGGGTACACGTCTATGGGTTCGGCACGTGCGAGCGACTGCCACACTTTGGCGGCTACATAGAACAAAGCTCCCAGCCCGGCTATCCCTTTGGCTACCCCCGTCATGTTGCCGCACAAGGGCATCATTTCATCGTACAGCACCCGCAACACTTGGTGCAGGTTGTCAAAATCCACTGCTGCTAATAACATAGGCATACTAATTAAGTGGTTGTATCATGTTACCAATAGCGTTCATCCGCCGAGCCGTAGAGAGCCAACACCCGGTCGGTGTCGTTCTTCTTCTTCGCCCGCAGGTAGGACACGGATATGTTCTTGCGGGTGTAGTAGTTCACAAGATTGCGGTAGTTGAGCAAACTTCGATAAGCGTTGTCGATGATTGCTAACCGTTCGGCATCCGTCAGCGACATACCCGTGATGTTCACTACATTTTTCAAGTCCTGCAACACGTCCGAGCTTTCCGACATCAGTTTGGCATAGCCGAACGATATTGCGGAAAGTTCGTCAGGCGTGAAATTCGGGTCTGCCAGCATGTTTTGGAAATTGCGCACGTAGATTTCGGATATTTCCGCCACCAGTTCAATGGACTTCTTCACCTTGACACCGCCCTTAACCACGTCATGCACCGCTTTGAGCGCATCGTAATATTTTTTACCCTGCTGGAAAATCTTCTGCGCTTCCATAAAGCCGTCCAGCGTGTTCTTGGCTGTGGTAGAGGTCTGCACTATCTGCTTTGTGGTGTTAATGATACCCTGTGCCAAGTTGCCGGGGTCTGACACCACCCACTGGGCGGATGCCCTGCCGATGAAGCAAAGGCACACCGCCATAAAGAGGATTATTTTCTTCATGTTCCTAATTTTTAAGTTGTTGATGATTGGGGATTACGTTTGCTTTCCGCAAGCCGCTTGATAGCCAGTTCAAGGTTGCCGCCCAGCTTCTCGGCGAGGGCGAACAGTTCCATTTTCTCGCTTTCCTCTGTCGTGAACGTGTAATATTCTTCCAGCGAAACTTCTGTGGCGTACACTGCCGACTGCGTGCCGCCCAGCGAGAAGAAAACTTCCTTGTACTTCCGTCCGGGGTGGTTCGCCATGTTGATAGACAATATTTGCGAACGCTCCTTGTCGGTCAGTCCCAGCAGGTTTTGTATGCTGTCGAACTTGTTCAGGTATTTTCGCTGGTCTAACAGGATTTTGCAGTCCGAGTTGTTGATGATACTCTCTTTCACGATTGGGGAAGAAATAATATCCTCAATCTCTTGCGTGACTACAATCGCTTCCCCGAAATATTTTCGGACTGTTTTGTAGAGGTAGCGGATATAGTCTGCCATGTTCGCCGATGCAATCGCTTTCCACGCTTCTTCAATTAGTATTAACTTCCTTATTCCCTTTAACTTGCGCATCTTGTTTATAAAGGCTTCCATGATGATGATAGTCGTTATCGGGAATAAAATCTTGTGGTCTTTGATGTTGTCCAATTCAAAGACTATGAAGCGTTTATGCAGCAAATCCAGTTCCTTGTCGGAGTTCAGCAGGTAGTCGTATTCACCGCCACGATAGTACGGTTCAAGCACGTTCAGGAAATTGTCAATGTCAAAATCCTTTTCCCTGACGTTCTTCTGTTCAAGCTGTCGGCGGTAATCATCCCGGACAAACTCGTAGAACGTGTTGAAGCAGGGTGTTACCGACCTGTCACCCGTGATACGTTCGATATAGGCACTTACCGCATTGGACAACGCCACTTCTTCCGACCGCTTGGGGGCTTCATCGTCCCGCTTCCATAAAGTAAGGATAAGCGTCTTGATACTCTCTTTCTTCTCTATGTCAAATACCCCGTCTTCGACATAGAACGGGTTGAACGCTATCGGGTTCTCGTTGGTGTAGGTGAAATAAATCCCGTCCTCGCCGTGCGTGCGGTTGTGGATAAGCTGGGACAGCCCCAAGTAACTGTTACCCGTATCTACCAGCAGCACGTGCGCACCCTGCTCGTAATACTGGCGCACCATGTGGTTGGTGAAGAAAGACTTCCCGCTACCGCTCGGCCCAAGTATAAACTTGTTGCGGTTGGTGGTGATGCCTTTCTTCATGGGCAAATCCGATATGTCGATGTGCAGCGGGCGACCGCTTACCCTGTCCACCATTTTGATACCGAACGGGGAAAGCGAACTCTTGTAGTTCGTTTCTTCCACGAACAGGCAGAGAGCCTGCCCCAAGAACGTGTAGAAACTTTCCTCTGCGGGGAAGTCGGCTTCGTTGCCGGGTATGCCCGCCCAAAAGAGCGTGGGCGTGTCGGTGGTGTTGTGGCGTGGCTTGCACTCCATCAGGGCAAGCTGGCTTCCCACATCGTTGCGTATGCGTTTGAGTTCGTCCCTATCGTCACTCCATGCCATGACGTTGCAGTGGCAGCGCACCGAGATAAGCCCCTTGCTATGCGCTTCGTTCAGGTACTCGTCTATCCACTCCTTGTTCACTTGGTTGGCACGGGAGTAGCGGGAGAGCGATTGCATATTCCGGGCGGTCTGCTCGAAGTTCTTCAGGTTTTCGGCGTGGTCGTCTATGAAGATGAACTGGTTATAGACGTGGTTACACGACAACAGCACGCCCACCGGGGCGGCAAAACTTAACCTGCAATCGCTCCGGTCAGTGGACAGTTTCTCAAATCGGCAGTCCGTCCCGACCTTTCCGGGCAAATCTTCCACGTCCGAAAGCGTGTGCAGGCACAGTATATCGTCCCCGACACGCATTTCTTCCGGGTACAGCCCGATGTCTTTCAGGCAAGTAGTGTCGGTCTGCGATAGCGAGAAGTATTTCTCGATGATGCCCGCCTTGCCGTCCTGCCCGGTGATTTCCGATGCCGCCAGCCGGGTAAGGGTGACAAAACCGCTGTCGTTCATAATCCTTTCAAACTGCCCGACCGCTTCGATGAACTTTGCCGCCGCTTCCTTGTCGGCTATCTCCTGCGGGACAATCCTGCCCCGGCAGAGGGTGGAGAAGTCGCTCTGTCGGCGGCTTCTCTCCCTTGTCGTTTTCGTCAGGAACAGGTAGCAGTAATGGTTCAGGAACGGGCGTTCATTGAAGTGCCGTTCAAAGGAGCGGCTTAAAAAACTAAGCTCGTCCTTTTCGGTGTCGGGCTGGTAGTTCTCCTTGATGAAGAAGTCCTGCTTGTGTACTATGGAGTAGTCGGGCAGCACCTTGATTGCCTTGTACCACGCTGAATGTATGGCTTCGTACTCGGCACTGGTGACGGTGAACAGTTCGGGCAGTTCCACCCTGAAAACCACCGTTATGTCTGCATCTTTTGAAATGATGCAGCCGTTCTCCACCGCCAAAAGTGGAAATTTCCTCTCCAGCGTGGTAGCCTTTAATGTATTCCTCATGTTCTTTCTTCCTTTCTTCTTTTGTAGTTGAACAGCCGGGGTATCGCCTTTCGGCTGATAATGAAGCGTGGGTGTCTTTTGCGTGCGGCTGCTTTCATCAGCCCGTGCGTGCCGTACCGTGCGTTGAGCCGGAACGTCTGCCACACGAGCAGCAGCGAAGCCGACACGATGAAACCGATACATAGCCACTGGTTCACGCCTGCCATGAACAGGACGATGAACACCACGAAGACGGCGAGCAAGCCGCCGCAAAAGATAAAGAGGTACTGGCTTTTCAGTCCCTTGAACTCCACCGGCTTCCCGATACCCCTGTTTACCGGATATTCAGACATAGCCGCTGGTTTAGAGGAAGAACGAACGCAGGATAGTGGCGGCTACAATCAGGAAGATGCACGCCCCGAACCAACTGGCGGCGGTCTTTGAGGTATCGGGGTCGCCGCTCGAAAATTTGTTATATACTTTTACCCCGCCAATCAAGCCGCAGACCGCCCCGATTGCGTACACCAGTTTTGTTCCGGGGTCGAAATACCCGGTGATTAGGTTCGTGGCTTCGGTGATGCCAGCCTGCCCGTTGCCCTGTGCGTAGGCACTTACCGCTGCGGCAAGTATAGCCGCCGACAAAAAGATTTTCTTTCTCATTGTGATTTGTTTTTTAATGCCGGGCGGCGGGTGGGAAGTCCGCCTTTCCCGGCTGGTGAATAATTTGAAATTTTAGTGGTCGGGGATAGTCCCGTTTGTCTGTTTGGTTTTCAGGTTGCCAATCAACCGTAGTCACGTTGCTTCATATTGTTACACATTATTATATTACAGGAAATCGTTCATGTCGAACGCTTCGTGTTCCTTGCTTGTATCGCCAGCTTCGGCAGGGACGGCAGCCGTAGCCAGTTCCGCTTCGTTGCGTCCCAGCAGTTCCGCCACCTTTGCCAGCCCGCCGTTGATGTTCTCCACCACCGCATCGTAGAGGTTCGTCCCCTCAATGCTTGCCAGTGTCCCGGCAGCTTGCCGTTTCTCCGCTTCGGTGGGGTTGTCGGTGTTCGCCGTGCGTACCGCTTCGCCCAGTTCGTCAAAGCTCACGCCCGTAGCCCGCCCGGTATCATCGTCACCGTCCATGTACCCGGCTATTTCCTCGTCCTCGTAGTCGGGTTCGTCATTCTCGTAACCGGGCGTTTCTTCCGTTTCGGCTGCTGCTTCCGAAATGTTTTCTTCCGGCTGTCCGTCAGCCTGCGGCGCAAAAATAGTATCATTTACAGCCGCTTGCGGGAGCTGTCCCGATTTGTCCTGCACTGTCCCGATTAGTCCACCCTTGTATCGGCTTTCACCTATCAGCGTGTAGCCTGAAAACTCGTTTCGTGGGAGTGGCGCATCGTCCGTTCTGCCCGCTGGTGTCTGGCTGTCCGTGTAGCGATACCACAGCCACAGGGCGATATAGTACACCGCCAGTCCGGTAAGTATGCCATAGATTACCATAGTCAGATTAGCTTTTGGAAGTGGCTTTCGTACAGGGTGTTTATCTCTTCTTGGTACTGCTCGAAGTGGCGCAGCAGAATGTTCTCCACGTAGCTGCTTACCGTCACCTTGCGCCCGCCTATCACCGTCACGATACGCATCAGCTTCTCGTGGGTGGTTCGGCTCACGTACAAGGGCTGTCGGTCTGCCAGTTCCACTTTCTGAAAGTAGGTTTCCCGGTAGTCGCCCGTGCCGCCCTTGCGCCTGCGGGGTGTCGGTTTCTCCACCCGTACCACTTCCTCTTGTTGTCCCTCTTGGGTAATAACCTTTTCTCCACCGGGCAGTGGCGCATCATCCGGCAGGTTCTCCCGCTTGGCTGGTACGCCCTGCGAGATAAGTTCTTTCATAAAATCCTCGTCTATCTTTGGCATCCCGCCGCTTTGCTTTGCCATATCATTGTAATTTGATGTAGTACACTATTTCCGTTATCAGTTCTTCCAAGTTGCTTCCCCTTACCAGCGGGCGGCTGGCGGGAAAGAGCGTGGAACGGAACACTGCTTTCTTATCCGTCACCAGTTCCTTTTTGTAGCGTTTGGTGTCGGGGATAAAGGTTTTCATCAGCGGAAGTTCCAGTTCCTTAATAGTCTTGTCGTAGGCGGTGTAAAGGTCTGTTTTCTCCCTACCGTCCACCATGTTCCAAAAGAGGTACAGCCCGGCAAGTCGGCAGGCTTCATTCTTCACTAATAGCTTTTGGATAGCCATTGCGAACGACAGGCTGCTTTCCAGCACCACTTTATCGGCTGAAATCGGGGTGAAGATATAGTCCATGCCCGCAAGGGAGTTGATAACACCCTCGCTGTTCACCGTGCCGGGCAGGTCGAAAAACACTATATCCGGTACGTGTCCGGCAGTGGCTACATACTCGTCAGCCGTGACTATCGCCTTTTCGGGTGAACTGCATAATACCGGGTAGGCTTTCTTCCCCAGTCGGGTAAACAGTTCATACGCCATTCGCTTGTAATCTTCATCCGCCCCGACCTGCTCGGCATCCCGCTTGCGCATCCCGGCAATGGAGTGTTGGGGGTAGTCGCAATCGACCACCGCCACATCGTAGCCTTTGAGGTAGTAGAGGTAACTCGCCGCCAGCACGGTAAAGGTGGTTTTGCCGACCCCGCCCTTTTGAGTGGAAAAGGCGACATAAAGGGGTGTTTTCTCGTTTTCCATATTGCTTTCGTTCATTATTGGTTGATAGATTTGTTTATTGCTTTCATTCAATCCAGCCATATAGCTTTCTTTGTTTCCATATTGCAATCTTGAAAGATTGTTTTATTTCAATCTTGTTTTCCTGCTTTCATTCTTTCTTGAAATATTGAAATCCTGCAATCACGTTTTCTTGAAATCATGCTTTCAATCATTCTTTCCTGATTGGAATATTTCTTTCAATCTTGCTTTCAATCTTGAAATCCGATGCAAAAAAAGTGAGAAAAAACGTCCCCTGAAAACCTTGTCCCGATTTGTCCTGCGCTGTCCTGATTTGTCCACCAACCACCTATTTTACAGCATTATAAATCACCGTTACTTTGCACCGGAGTAACGAACCGCAGGGGGCAGGGGTGTAAAACCGGGCTGGTACATGGCTGGGCATACCGTTTCACGCTAACCCCAATCCGTCCGTGACGGATTTCGATTTTCGTCAGAAAATAGCAAGGTGTGTTTTGTATGCTACAAAACCGTTTTCCGTGCCTGAAAACGCCTTGCCCCTTGCGGGGATAAAAATCACTCCGAAGTCGTAATTTTTTAATTCAAAGAAGTATGGAAACAAGGAAACCCAACAAGGGCGGTCGCCCCGCCCTCGCAGACCCAGCGAAGCACCGCCATGTCCTTTACCTGAATGACCGGGAGAACGCCCGCTTCCTCTCGCAGTGGGAGCAGTCGGGCGTTACGAGCAAGTCCCGTTTCATCGCCGCACGGCTGTTCGGTGAGCCGTTCCGGGTGGTGAAAGTGGACAAGTCGGCAGTAGAATATTGCGCCCGCTTGACCGAATTTTATGCACAATTCCGGGCGGTTGCGGTCAATTACAACCAAATTGTAAAGGCGTTGCACAGCAACTTTTCGGAGAAAAAGGCACTGGCTTTTCTCTATAAACTGGAGAAAGCGACTACCGAACTGGCTATGTTGAACCGTCAGGTTATCGACCTGACAAACGAGTGCAAGGAACTATGGTTGCCAAAATAAGCATAGGCGGCAATATGTTCGGCGCACTGGCATACAACCAAAACAAAGTGGACAGCGAGGAAGCAAAGGTGCTTTTCTCCAACAGGATGCTGTTAAGCGAGGACGGGCATTTCAGCATCGGCGAGTGTATGCGCAGCTTTGAAATGCAGATGCCCGTCCAGCTATCCACCAAGAAGCCGATACTGCATATTTCCATAAACCCGCACCCGGAAGACGTGCTTTCGGACAGCCAACTTTCTGACATCGCACGGGAGTATATGCGGAAATTGGGCTATGGCGACCAGCCTTATTTGGTCTATAAACACGAGGACATCGACCGCCACCATATCCACATCGTTGGCTTGCGGGTGGACGAAAACGGCAGACCGCTGAATGACAAGTTCGAGCATCGGCGCAGCAAGCAAATCACCCGTGAACTGGAACGGAAATACAACCTGCATCCGGCGGAGCGAAAGGAACGTGCCGAACGCCCGGAACTTAAAAAGGTGGACTACACCGCCGGGGACGTGAAGTACCAAATCGGCAACGCCGTGAAAGCGGCTTGCTACGGCTACCGCTTCCAGTCGTTCGGTGAGTACAAGGCTTTGCTTGCCACCTATAATATATGTGCCGAGGAAGTCAAGGGCGAGGTAAACGGCAAACCCTATCAGGGCATTGTCTATTCCGCTATCAATGACAAGGGCGAAAAGGTGGGCAACCCGGTAAAGGCTTCCCGTATAGGCAAGTCGGTGGGCTATGAAGCGGTACAGCGCAGAATGGAGAAATCGGGCGAAGCAATCAAGAACGGGAAACTGAAAGAGCGTACCCGGAAAATTGTAGCCGATGCCGTGAGGAATACCCGCAGCCGAAAGGAACTGGAACAGCAGCTAAAGAAACAGGGCATTGACGTGGTATTCCGTCAGAACGACAGCGGGCGCATCTATGGCGTTACGTTCATCGACCACGACAGCCGGGTGGTGCTGAACGGTTCACGATTGGGCAAGGAGTATTCGGCGAACGTGTTCAATGAACGCTTTTCGGGTGAAACCGGATATATACACCAACCCGAAGTGGAAATACCGCAACGGGAACAATCCACGCATCAGGAACAGCTGGACTTCACACCGAAATCCGACATCGTTTCGGGTGTGGCTTCCGTGCTGGGTGCTCTCGGCGGTCTGTTGGGCGGTGGTTCATCCGGTGGTGACGAGCCGCAGGACACCGCCAACCAAAAGAGAAAGAAGAAGAAAAAGAAGCGCACAAGGCGCATCGAATAACCAAAAAACATTACAATCATGCAACAAGAAGATGATTTAAGAGGGCTTGCAAGGGTCATGGACTTTATGCGGGCTGTCAGTATTCTATTCGTGGGAATAAACGTGTACTGGTTCTGTTACTCCACCCTGAAAGAGTGGGGAGTAACTTTTGAGGTGATAGACAAGATACTGTGGAAATTCCAGCGTACCACCGGGCTGTTCTCCTCTATCTTGTGGACGAAACTTTTCTCCGTGATGTTCCTCGCCCTGTCGTGTATCGGCACTAAGGGCGTGAAAGAGGAAAATATAACATGGACGAAGATACATTGCAGCCTTGTGGTGGGTATCATGCTGTTCTTCCTGAACTGGTGGCTGCTGGAACTTCCCCTGCCACACACGGCAGGTACGGTGTTTTACATCACCACGCTGTCGGCGGGTTACGTCTGTATGCTCATGGCGGGTACGTGGATGTCCCGCCTGTTGAAGAACAACCTTATGGATGATGTCTTTAATATGGAGAACGAAAGTTTCCAACAGGAAACCCGCTTGATTGAAAACGAATACTCCGTAAATTTGCCTACTCGATTTTATTATAACAAGAAGTGGAATAAAGGTTGGATAAATGTTGTAAACCCGTTCCGTGCCAGTCTTGTATTGGGAACGCCGGGCAGTGGCAAGTCGTATGCGGTGGTAAATAATTACATAAAACAGCAAATCGAGAAAGGTTTTGCACTCTATTGTTATGATTACAAATTCCCTGACCTTTCGGAAATCGCTTACAATCATCTGCTTAGCCACTTGGACGGTTACAAGGTGAAACCGAAATTTTACGTTATCAATTTTGACGACCCACGCAAGAGCCACCGATGTAACCCGATAAACGCCAGCTTCATGTCGGACATTGCGGATGCCTACGAAGCCAGCTACACGATAATGCTTAACCTCAATCGAAGTTGGATAAGCAAGCAGGGCGACTTCTTCGTGGAAAGCCCGATTATCCTGCTTGCAGCCATTATTTGGTACTTGCGCATTTATCAGGGCGGCAGGTATTGCACGTTCCCGCACGCCATAGAGTTGTTGAACAAGAAATACGCCGATGTTTTCACGATTTTGCGCAGTTATCCCGAACTGGAAAACTATCTTTCCCCGTTCGTGGATGCTTGGGAAAGTTCGGCAGTTGAACAGTTGCAGGGGCAGATTGCCAGTGCGAAAATCCCGCTTTCAAGGATGATTTCACCCGCCCTTTACTGGGTAATGACGGGCGATGATTTTTCACTTGACATCAACAACCCGAAAGAGCCTAAAATCTTGGTTGTCGGTAACAATCCTGACCGCCAAAATATCTACTCGGCGGCACTGGGATTATATAATTCCCGTATCGTGAAGCTGATAAACAAGAAAGGTCAGCTTAAAAGTTCGGTGATAATAGATGAATTACCGACTATATATTTTCGTGGGCTTGATAATTTGATTGCCACCGCCCGAAGCAACAAGGTTGCGGTTCTGTTGGGCTTTCAGGATTACAGCCAGCTTACCCGTGACTATGGGGACAAGGAAAGCCGTGTAATCCAAAATACGGTGGGCAACGTGTTCAGCGGTCAGGTAGTCGGTGAAACGGCAAAAATACTGTCCGAGCGTTTCGGAAAGGTGTTGCAGAAACGGCAGAGCATGACGATAAACCAGCGGG
>ENA-OPAL01001269-OPAL01001269.1-human-gut-metagenome-genome-assembly--contig:-NODE-1269-length-15522-cov-6.284024_pt1 | contig 15522 bp, 15 predicted proteins | sample MGYA00241057_ERZ501430 | MGnify/ENA primary metagenome ERZ501430 (study PRJEB25962, sample SAMEA2042506) | human gut metagenome | biome: human gut; feature: human-associated habitat; material: faeces...
TAAACTCTTGGTCTTTCTTTTTTTTCGGGACTATTCTTTTTTCACAGCCCCTTTTTTAAATGCCAGCCTACTAACGTTATTCTGTATATACCATGCTGATATGCGATAATGCATAAGTTCTACCAGTATCTAATAATTAACGAGAGGAATGATCCTGGATATAATCAGCCAGCATCGAAATAAATTCGGATGCGGTCGGTTTGTCAAATACAGGATAACCAAGCAGCGGGCTTAAAATTTTATTGGAATTCTGATTCCAATAACTGTTGATCATTGTACGGATGGCGGCTTCAACACACATGTTGGAAACGCCATACTGCTCACCGACAACGCGGTAAAGATTAGAGGTTACATTCTTCAGGTAAAATTCCTGATCTTTGAGAACGAGGGCGACTGCTGAAGCAAGATAGTTATAACCAGAGTACGTGGAACGAAGACCGGCTTTTCTTAATACATGCCTGACATCATACATAAGAACCTCCTTCAAATATTCATACCGACTATCTGACTATAGAATAAAGGAATTCTATAGATATGTAAATAATTTTGTCCATAACGATATATTTCGTGAGATTTCGATATATTGTGTGAAGTGGATAATGGAAAAATCTGCTTTTTTTTGCTATAATCCTTAATTGGATAGAACAGACAGAATCAATTTCAGGAGTGAAATTTATGAAGATACAATATCAGAAAATAGAAAACGGACTTGAAATTCTCAGGATCTGGCAGGATTCAGGAATCATAAAAGTACCGGAGCAGATAGAGGGAATTCCTGTCATCCGCATTGCTCCATATACATTTTCACTGCATAAAGATGAAGAAGAGAAAAATGCATCTGTTTATCAGACAGAGACAGATGAAGAGGATGATCGTTTTGCGCAGCCGGAAGAACTCTGCTGTGGTGGAATGGTAAGGGAGATCCATCTTCCGTCTACCGTACAGTCAATTGGAAATTATGCGTTTTATGGATGTATGAATCTGAAACTTTTCCATGGGACAGATGCAATCGTGCGGATGGGGAGCGGGGTATTTACCGGATGCCGTCTGGAGAAGGTGGAGATTGATTTTATGGATGGAAATAAGTCCTGTCTTAAAGAAATTCTGACGGAGATCCGGTATCAGATCATTGCAACACTGCGTTATCAGGGAACGGAGACGAAGATCCTGTTTCCGGAATATTACGCAGATGCGGTGGAAAATACGCCGGCGCGGATCGTGGAGACGCATTATTATGGTTCCGGTGGAGAGTACAGGGAGTGCTTTTACCGGCGGGAACTGGATTATGGAAAATACGACCGGCTGTTTGCACTTTCTGAAGCAAGAGATTCGGAAGAGGCAATTTTCAGTGTGGCTCTGACGCGTCTGCGATATCCGTGGAAGCTGGAAGATGCGGCAAAGCTGCGCTATGAAAATTATGTAAAGGCGCATATGGAAGGAATTGGAGAAAGCTGTATCCATGCGGTGAAAGAAAGACGCGAAATCGCCGCCGGAGATCCGCAGGAGGTTCTGCTTTTTTGCTGCAGAGAGCATTATTTTGATGAACAAGCGTTGGAAAAAACGATTACTTATGCGGCAGATGCAGGACAGACCGAGATTTCAGCTATTTTGATGGACGAGCGTTACCGTAGTTTTCCAAAAAAGAAGAAAAAGTTTGTATTGTAAAAGAAGGTGGAAAGATTGGAAGAAATGTCATTAGAACAGGGTCTGGAAGAAATCGGACATAAAATACTGGTTCTGACGAGGAACGAACTGTATATGAAGATGAGATTTATGGATGTGGCGCTTTCGGCGTTTTATTATGTACAGGATTTTTCGGTAGACCTTCTTGCTACAGACGGAGAGACAATGTATTTTAACGGGCAGATGCTGGGAGGTGAGTACAGGCAGAACCGGATCGAGGTAAACCGCGCCTATCTACATCTGGTTCTGCACTGCATTTTCCGACATGTATTTCGCAGAAATGGACGGGAAGAGCTTGTATGGAACCTGGCGGCGGATATTGCGGTAGAATCTGTGATTGACGACTGGAACCTCCAGAATATACGAAAAAGCCAGTCCTGGATCAGACAGAGAACCTACCGGGATCTGAAAGAGGAAATCAAGGTATTTACAGCGGAAAAAATTTATGGAGTACTGGTAAGATGGAAGCTTTCGGACAGAGAGATGGAGCGCATGATCCGGGAATTTACCGTGGATGATCACAAGTACTGGGCAAAAGATGAAGATGATGAAAAACAAAGCGAAATGAACCAGAGGTGGCAGGATATCAGCGAGAAAATGCAGACCGATATGGAAACTTTTTCGAAAGAAGCAGCATCAAATACCGGGCATTTTCTGGATCAGGTCCGGGTTGAGAACCGACAGCGATATGACTACCGCAGCTTTTTGCATAAATTTGCTGTGCTGAAGGAAGAGGTTACCGTGGATGATGACAGCTTTGATTATGTATTTTACAGTTATGGACTGCGCCTTTATGGAAATATGCCTCTGATCGAGCCACAGGAATGGAAAGAAGTGAAAAAAGTGGAGGATTTTGCAATCGTGATCGATACTTCCATGTCCTGTTCAGGAGATCTGGTAAAAAAATTTCTGGAGGAGACCTATGGCATTTTAAGTGAAGCAGGGAGCTTTTTTCAGAGAGTCAATATCCACATTATACAATGTGATGACCAGGTGCAGTCGGACAGGAAGATTACCTGTAAAGAAGAATTACAGGAATATATGGAAAAGCTGGATCTTGCCGGGGAAGGTGGAACGGATTTCAGACCGGCGTTTGCCTATATTGATGATCTGATCGCGACGCACCGGTTCACTGAACTGAAGGGTGTGATCTATTTTACCGATGGACAGGGGATTTATCCGCAGAAAATGCCTCTGTACCAGACCGCGTTTGTATTTATGGACGACGGGGCAGAAGAACAGGAAGTTCCGCCGTGGGCGATGAAACTGGTTCTGGATGAAGAAGATTTGAGAGGAGTGAGAAATAGATGAATATTAAACGTGCAAAACAGGAAATCAAGGATGCGGTGCAGGCATACCTGATGAAGGATGAATATGGAGAATATCAGATTCCGGCAATCCATCAGAGACCGATCCTTCTGATGGGACCTCCGGGAATTGGAAAAACACAGATCATGGAGCAGATTTCAAGGGAATGTGAGATCGGACTGGTTGCGTATACGATCACGCACCATACCAGACAGAGTGCGATCGGGCTTCCGTTTATTCAGACAAAGATCTACGGTGGAAAAGAGTATTCGGTAACCGAGTATACGATGAGTGAGATCATTGCTGCTGTATATGAAAAGATAGAGCAGAGCGGCATGAAAGAGGGAATCCTGTTTATTGATGAGATCAACTGTGTTTCAGAGACGTTGGCGCCGACTATGCTGCAGTTTTTACAGTGCAAGATGTTTGGTAATCAGAGTGTGCCGGAGGGATGGATCATTGTGGCGGCAGGGAATCCGCCGGAATATAATAAGTCGGTGCGGGAATTTGATGTGGTGACACTGGACCGGATCAAGCGGATCGATGTGGAAGCTGATTTTGATGTCTGGAAGGAATATGCGTATCAGGTTGGAATCCATTCTGCAGTGCTTTCTTATCTGGAACTTCGAAAAGAGAATTTCTATCGTATGGAAAATACAGTAGATGGAAAAATGTTTGTCACAGCCAGAGGATGGGAAGACCTGTCAAGGTTGCTCCAGGTTTATGAAAAGCTTGGTAAAGAGGTGGATCGTGAGGTTGTGCATCAGTACCTCCAGCACTGGAAGACAGCGAAGGATTTTGCAAATTATCTGGAGCTTTACCGAAAGTATCAGAAGGAGTATGGACTGGAGCGGATCCTTGCAGGATATTATGAAAAAGATACCTTAGAACGTTTGAAATTTGCGTCGTTTGATGAGCGGCTGAGTGTGGTAAATCTCCTGGTCGGAAAGATGGCAGATCTTTTTAAAGAAGAATATGAGATGGAAAAATTTGTGGAGGGACTGTTTGCTCAGCTGTGTGCTTATAAAGAGGAATTGCAAAAGGAAGGTGCAGTTCCGGGAGAGGTCCTTGCTGCGAAAATTCAGTCTCTTAGGCGGGAAGTTGAACAGAAGAAGGCCGCCGGACAGCTTACAAAGGCGGAAATGCACCGTATGGAGCGTATTTTATGCAAATTGGAAGAATACCAGAAAGCTCCGGAATTTGAGTCTGTAAAGGCCACATTTGACAGCGAAGAAGAGCAGAGAGAGCAAATGGCAGATAAGACACTGGAAACGCTGAATCACTGCTTTGAATTCCTGGAATCTGCTTTCGGCGAGAGCCAGGAAATGGCAGTATTTGTCACGGAACTCAACAGTAATGTGTACAGCATTGCGTTCCTGCGGGAAAATGACTGTGCGATGTATTACAAATACAACAAAGGTTTACTTTTGGATGAACGCCGTGAAGAAATCCTGGAACAGATGGATGCCGTGGAAAATGTAGTGGAAAGAGGACTGGTTGAAGATTAAAGAGCAAGAACTGACAGAATAAGAACGACTGTGCCTGTGGTATCATATAATGATAGAAAGCAGAAGAAATGGGAATGAAATTCATGCCAGATCTGCAATTTTGTAAGGAACTTCCCGAAATAAAACCAGGGGAGTATCGCCTGAAATATGATCTCACTTTGCGCGCGTCTCCCGGTCTTGGAACTGCGTTGTGCCGGGGAAACTATCACTGGGAGAGCTGCCTGAAAGCGGAAAGTAAGGTGTATATCTGCCAAATCAGATATTTGAGCAGATCTGTATGGGGATTGATAGAGAATACAGGGTGGATATGCCTTTATATGAATCATAAATGGCTGATAACTACTATAGCATAATTATAAAAATGACATTTTATGCCTGACGAGCCTGTTGGAGTGAAACTTACATTTCATGTAGACCCTCGCCAAAAGCGGAACCTTTTAAGCGTTGGCTTGTTCAGAAAAAGGACGCTGATAATTTCATATCAACGTCCTTTAAATCTGTCAGTATTGGGATATACAATTATTTGTTGTTTACCTCAAGATTCTTCATCGCACGAACCTTCAGCGGAAGTCCGAACAGAGTGATGAATCCGCTTGCATCATGATGATCGTACATATCACCGGTTGTGAAGCTTGCCAGAGATTCATTGTAAAGTGAGTATGGAGAAGTAGTTCCGGCTTTAATGATATTTCCTTTGTAAAGTCTGAATTTAACTTCACCTGTAACATATTTCTGGGTAGATTTTACGAAAGCACGAAGAGCTTCACAAAGTGGTGTGAACCATTTTCCTTCGTATACAACCTGAGCGAGTTTGTTGCCAAGATCTTTCTTAACTTCCATGGTAGCACGGTCGATAACCAGTTCTTCAAGTTGTTTGTGAGCTTCCATCAGGATTGTTCCGCCAGGAGTTTCATAAACACCACGGGATTTCATACCAACAACACGGTTTTCAACGATATCAACGATACCGATACCATGTTTGCCGCCAAGTTCGTTGAGTTTGCGGATGATATCAGAAACCTTCATGGCTTCGCCGTTGATTGTCTTCGGAACACCTTCTTCAAATGTCATAGTTACATATTCATCTTCATCCGGTGCATTTTCCGGTGTATTTCCAAGAACAAGAAGATCAGCATAATTTGGTTCGCAGGATGGATCTTCAAGTTCCAGTCCTTCGTGGCTGATGTGCCATAAGTTACGGTCACGGCTGTAGCTGTGGCTTGCGTCAAACGGAAGATCGATTCCGTGAGCTTTACAGTAAGCGATCTCATCGTCACGTGACTGAAGTGTCCACAGATCTGTCATTCTCCAAGGAGCGATGATCTTAAGATCCGGGGCAAGAGCCATGATAGAAAGCTCGAAACGGATCTGGTCATTTCCTTTTCCGGTAGCACCGTGGCAGATAGCAGTAGCACCTTCTTTTCTTGCTACTTCAACAAGTCTCTTGGAGATTGCTGGACGAGCCATAGAAGTTCCGAGAAGGTATGCATTTTCGTAAACAGCATTTGCCTGTACACATGGCATAATATAGTTGTCACAGAAATCATCAGTGATATCTTCGATGTATAATTTAGAAGCACCTGCGAGTTTTGCTCTTTCATCAAGACCATCCAGCTCTTCGCCCTGTCCGCAGTCGATACAGCAGCAGATTACTTCATAATCAAATGTCTCCTTTAACCAAGGGATCAGTGTGGTAGTATCAAGACCACCAGAATATGCAAGAACTACTTTTTCTTTCATTGTATATAAACCTCCTAAAAATTTTCTTTTGTATTCAATTCACAACCCACTATACACCATTTTTTATATTTATGCAATAATAAAATGAAAAAACTTTTAAAAATGTTATTTTATGCAAATAAAAGTAAAAATATACATAAAATATGCATAATTATGTATAAAAAAGGAAAGAGAGTAATAAGAAAAAAGAAGGATAGAAGAAGATTAAACAGAAAATATAAAGATAAATCAGAAAAATACTTGACATTTGCACAAAAATCCGTAAAATATAACAAAAAGTAACAAGGTAACACGCTAAAGGAAGAAAGGAACCGGCGAGATGAGTGATATGCATAAAATGAATAAGAATAACATAATTGATTTCGTTCTGACATTGCCGGCAGAAGGCAGTGTATTTTTCATTCCTACATTCCCGCATCGACCGTGTCCTTCAAGGGCACAGAACAGAAAATTCAATATTGCAGATCAGGGAATGCGTGTATCCAATATATACAGCTCAAAATGTTCATTTCGGATGGAATGAAAAAGTGATAGGTTTTGTTCAGTCATTGAAGTATTATGATTCGATAGTGAAAAAAGAAGCAGAAAAAGGTATCGCCGCATACTCTTTTTCTGCTTCTTTTATTTATTTATACCTACTAAGAATATGAATTGAAAAGAGGAAAAACGAAATGGAATTAAGAGCCACTCTAAAGGAAAAAAATAATCGTAGTATCTTCCGGTGCAGTCGGTATCGGAAAAAATGTCCTTGGAATCAGTGAGAAGCCGGCTGGTTCTGTCAAACAGGCATGTGCAGCAGTAGGGCAGGGGTGCCTGATGATGATCTATGAGAAATTTTTTGCGGAATACAGTCAGCTCACCGCACAAGTGCTGCTGACGAAAGAATCTGTCTACAGCAAGACATGCCGTATCCATGCGAGAGAAACATTTGAAGAACTTCTGGCAATGAATGTGGTTCCAATCGTTAATGCAAATGATGCTATTTCCGTGGATGAGGACAGCTATGGAAATTTTGGCGATAATGATACTATGTCTGCGGATGTGGCGGCGTTGGTGGAGGCGGATCTTTTGATCATGATGTCAGATATCGAGGGACTTTATACGGATGATCCAAGAACCAATCCGGCAGCAAGATTTGTGCATACCGTGAACCGGATTGATGAAGAACTGGAGAAGATGGGAAAAGGAGCCGGAAGCGCAGTCGGAACCGGTGGCATGGCGACAAAGATCGAGGCAGCCAAGATTGCAACAGAAGCGGGAGCAGATATGGTGATCGCAAATGGCGATAATATTTATGCAATTAATGATATTATGGCAGGAAAGAAAGTCGGTACGCTGTTTCTTGCAAAGAATCACCGCTATGACGGGGAAAATGAGCTTGGACCGGAAAGAGATGCGTACAGGATGGAGCGGAGACTGAAAAGAAATATACAGTATCGGATGGCTGTGGGAAAGTAGAGGTGAATGAGATGGAACAGAGAGCAGAGAAAAAAATCTATATGGAAAAGCTTGGAAAGCGTGCAGTCAGTGCAAAAGAAACGGTCGCATTTTTAAATGTAATTCAAAGACAGGAAGGGCTCATCCTGGCGGCAGATGCGCTGGTGGCACAACAGGCATATATAATAGAAGAAAACCAAAAGGATATTATGCTTGCAAGAAAAAATAAGATGACAGAGCCACTGATCGACCGGCTTCTTCTAAATGAAAACAGAATCCGGAAAATGGCAGAAGGACTTAGGGAGATTGCAGCACTTCCGGATATTTTGGGAGAGATCATTTCCATGAAAACAAGGCCAAACGGACTGCAGATCGGAGAAAAACGAGTTCCGCTTGGTGTTGTCGGAATCATTTATGAAGCCCGTCCGAATGTGACTGCAGATGCCTTTGGACTCTGCTTTAAGACCGGAAATGTCGCCGTTTTAAAAGGAGGAAGTGCAGCAGCAAATTCCTGCAGGGCTATAGCAGAGGTGATCCGTGGGGCACTTGCGAAAAAAGGAATGGAACCGGATGCGCTGATTCTGGTTGAAGATACCAGCCGGGAGTCGGCTATGGAAATGATGCGGATGAAGGACTATCTGGATGTACTGATCCCAAGAGGAGGTGCTTCACTGATTGCATCTGTGGTGGAGAACAGTACGGTTCCGGTGATTGAGACCGGGACGGGGAACTGCCATATTTATGTGGATGAATTTGCTGATGTCCAGATGGCAGCGGAGATTATCGAGAATGCAAAGACGCAGAGGCTTGGTGTATGCAATGCATGTGAATCCTTAGTGATTCATGAGAAAATTGCAGAGGAGGCGCTTCCGGTGATCTGTGACCGGCTTTCGGCAAAAGGGGTAGAGATCCGGGGAGACAAAGCGGCAAGGCAGATTGATGAGCGGATCGCTTGGGCACAGGAAAGCGACTGGGGACATGAATATCTGGATGCGATTATTTCTGTAAAAATTGTTCCAGCTATCTGTGATGCCGTCCGGCACATCAACAAATGGAACACCGGACATTCCGAGACGATTATCACGAAGGATTATGCAAATGCACTGTATTTTCAGGAGAGGGTAGATGCGGCGGCAGTGTATGTCAATGCGTCAACCAGATTTACTGACGGAAACGAATTTGGATTCGGGGCGGAAATCGGAATCAGTACCCAGAAGCTTCATGCCCGCGGACCGATGGGGCATGAAGCCCTTACCACGAAAAAGTATGTGATCTTTGGAAATGGACAAATTCGCGGATAAGAAGATTGACAGGAAAAAATCTCCATTTTATAATTTGAATGGTACAAAAGTTAAGGAATTTTGTTTTTATTTTTAAGATGTTGGGGTCCAAAGGTATTTTGACCCCTTTGATACCAGATTGCTACGTGCTTTGCACTCTCGCAATCCTCAAAAACATGGGTATCAGGACGGATGAAAAAGGGGAAGAATGAAAAATGCTGTATGTAAGCTACTATGATTCACCGATCGGGAAAATTACGCTTGGAGCACGGGAGGATGTACTTGTCGGTGCATGGTTTGAAGGACAGAAATACTATATGGACAAGATTATAGAAGATTTTGAGGAGAAGAAAGACTTGCCGGTACTGGATCAGGCAGAGTACTGGCTGGATCGGTATTTTGCAGGGCAGGATCCGGATCCGGAAGAACTTCCTCTTGCACCTGCAGGAAGTGATTTCCGAAAAGAAGTATGGAAGATTATCGCAAAAATCCCATATGGATGTACCATTACTTATGGAAAGATCGCAAAGATCCTTGCAGTAAAACGGGGCGCGAAAAGTATCTCGCCGCAGGCAGTCGGAGGTGCGGTCGGACATAATCCGATCTCTGTGATTATTCCCTGTCACCGGGTCATCGGAAGCGACGGAAGCCTGACCGGATATGCCGGTGGACTTGAAAAGAAAGAATGGCTGCTTGCACATGAAGAAGCGCATATCAGATAAGTGATCATCAAAAATGGTGGCTCGTAGTGAGTCACCATTTTTGATGATTTGGAGAAATCCGTAAGAGTCCGATCCTGTATTCTATTTTCCGGATTTTTCACATAACCATCGGTAAGCAATGATGCAGATGATCACAGACAATAAGGAGCCGGTAGCGGTTGCGAGTCCCATCGGAAACAGTGTATGCGGGAAAATTTTTGAAGTCAGATAAACACCCGGAATACGCACGCACAAAATAGCGATCAGGTTATGTAAAAATGAAATTCCAGATTTTCCGCATGCACAGAAGTATCCGCTGAAACTGAAATGAACGCCGGCAAAAATACAATCCCAGATATATCCGCGAATGTACTGCGCGCCGAGAAGAATAACGGCTGCGTCTGCAGTGAAAAGTCCGACAACCGGAGCTGCGATAAACTGGATCAATATAGAGACGACCAGACCAAATCCAATGGCGATCATCATGGCATAGCGAAGCGTCTGCTTTGCACGGTCATACTTTCCGGCACCGATATTCTGAGCTGCGAGTGCAGAAACAGTCGAAAGCATGGAAGACGGAACCAGAAACAGAAAGCTGATGATTTTTTCCACAATGCCGACAGCAGCGGCTGTGTTCAGTCCGCGCCGGTTGGCAATGATCGTAATAACAATGAAAGCAATCTGAATAAATCCGTCCTGAAGCGCTACCGGAATCCCAATATTCAGAATTTTGCCAAGCGTTTTTTTCTGTGGGCGGAAACAGTCTCCGGAAAGAGAAAGTCCGGTCTGCTTACGTTTAATGGCAATCAGTGCAAACAGAACACTGCACGCTTGGGAAAGTGTTGTGCCAAGCGCAGCACCGGAAGCTCCCAGATGGAAAAATCCGATAAACAGATAATCCAGTATAATATTCACCGCACATGCAACTGCGATGAAATACATCGGACTTTTAGAATCCCCCAGTCCGCGGAAAATCGAACTGATCACATTATACGCCGTAATAAAAGGAATCCCGAGAAAACAGATCGTCAGATAAGCTGCTGTCCCGGAAACAGCCTCCGCAGGCGTAGACATCACCGAAACAATTGGCTTTACAAAAAACAGAAGCAAAACCGCCAGCACCAGAGAAATCCCCATAAACAAAGTCACTGTATTTCCCACAAACACAGAAGCCCTTTTCTTATCGCCCGCTCCAATAGACTGCCCGATTGAAACCGTAGCCCCCATCGCAAGCCCCACGATCATCACCGTCAACATATGCATCACCTGGCTCCCAATCGAAACCGCTGTTGTACTGGCAACCCCATCAAACTGCCCAACAATAAAAAGATCCGCCATCCCATAAAGCGTCTGCAAAAAATAAGATAAAAAATAAGGTAGCGAAAAATAAATCACATTCCGAAAAACACTCCCTGAAGTAAGATCCTGTTCCATAAAATAACAACTCCTTTACAATCACTTCCTTAATATTAACTTTATTTTCCCACAATAGTCAATAAAAAGAATACAGACCTAATGCATCTTATAATAATAAAAATGCATAACAATGCATAAAAATAAATATAAATGCATAAAAATAAGAAAATATACATAAAAATACACAGAAATATGCATAAAAATCAAAAAACCACTTGCTTTACCAAATAAAACCATGTATACTAAACCAATCGGAAAATAAAATAGATAGAATAATAATTGTTTTTTAAGATAGGCTGAACCAAAACTCGGCTGAAATCACATGGAATTCTTTCATTGCTTTCTCAAGCTTAAGACCTCCACGGCTCACATAGGGGAGAACATGTCCGCGTACCTCAATATTTACCTCCTCTGGAAATGTTGTTCCGGCCTTATCTTCTCTCTGACCTTCTACAAATACATTTCCTGACATAATAATTGCTTTTGCTTTTTCTCTGGAATCCGCCAGATTTCTCTTTACGAGCAATACATCCAAACGTTCTTTCATGTTACTTTTCTTCCTTTATTCTCCGATCATCTGCAATGACCTTTTTTACAATACTCTCTCTGTCGAGACCAACTTCTTTTCTTAAGACATCTACATTTCCATGTTCAACATAATCATCTGAAATACCGATTGTGCGAACTTTCAATGGGATACCCTCACGCATCACAAAATCTTCTACCTGCTCACCAAATCCACCTGTAAGCACATTTTCCTCAATTGTCACAAGGATCCTGTGATTTTCTGAAATCTTCCGGATCCTTTCTGTATCCAGAGGTTTCACAAATCTTGCATTGATCAGACTACACTGATACCCTGCTGCCTTAAGATCCTCACGCACCTGTTCTGCAAGGAAAGACATATGTCCGACAAACATTACCGCGATCTCACTCTCTTCATATAGAAGTTCGCTCTTTCCATATTCGATCGGAGCACGGAATTCCTTCAGTCCTTCATATGCTTCTCCTCTTGGATAACGAAGTGCAATCGGATACTGGAAATCTACTGCAAAGCGCACCATATCCGCCATCTCCCAACGGTTCTTTGGTGACAGGATTGAAAGATTCGGGATCAATGATAAAAATGATAAATCAAAGACTCCCTGATGTGTCTCTCCATCACTTCCAACAAGACCTGCGCGGTCTACTGCGATCACAACCGGAAGATTCTGAAGACAGACATCATGAATCGTCTGGTCAAACGCTCTCTGTAAGAAAGATGAATACACCGCAAAAACAGGCTTCATTCCCCCAGCAGCAAGTCCTGCTGCAAATGTCATCGCATGCTCTTCTGCAATTCCTACATCAAAGAATCTTTCCGGAAATAGCTTTGCGAATCTGGAAAGTCCGGTTCCGTCTGCCATCGCTGCAGTAATGGCTACAACCTTCTCGTCCTTCTTTCCGATATCTGCAAGCACTTTGGAAAAAATATCTGTATAAGAATCCTTTCCCGACCCTCCGATCGTTTCTCCTGTTGTCACATCAAAAGGTCCTGTTCCATGGAATTTTGACGGATTCGTCTCTGCCGGAAGATAACCTTTTCCCTTCTTCGTCACAACATGTACAAGAACTGCATGATTTACCCGTTTTGCTTCATTCAATGTCTTTGTTAATGTCTTCAGATCATGTCCATCTACAGGACCCAGATATGTAATTCCCATATCCTCAAAAAACATTCCCGGAACAAATAATTGTTTGATCCCGCTCTTCGTCTTCTTCACCTGATGGACGATCCGTTCTCCCCTGCCGGGAATCCTCTTGATCGTATCTTCGACACCTCTCTTCAGGTCTGAGTATACCTGTGTCGTCCGAAGCCCATTCAGGTAATTTGACATACCACCAACATTCTTGGAAATGGACATCGTATTATCATTGAGTACAATGATAAAATTACTTTTCAATCTGGAAGCGTTATTCAATGCTTCATATGCCATACCGCCGGTCATAGAACCATCTCCGATCACAGATACAACGTTATAATGCTCCTGTTGAAGCTCTCTTGCGGCCACATAACCAAGCCCTGCTGAGATTGAAGTTGAACTGTGTCCTGTATCAAACGCATCACATTTGCTTTCTTTTCTCTTAGGGAATCCACTCATTCCTCCGTATTTTCTAAGATCATCAAATCCTTCTTTTCTTCCTGTCAGAAGCTTGTGTGTATAAGACTGATGTCCCACATCCCAGATCAGTTTATCCTCTGGGAAATGAAGTACTTTATGCAATGCCATCGTAAGTTCGACAACTCCGAGATTGGATGCCAGATGTCCTCCGGTCACACTGATCTTTTCGATCAGAAACTGCCGGATCTCATCCGATAATTCTTTCAGCTCTTCCTCTGTCAGTTCTTTTATATCGTTGGCCTTTTGAATCTTTTCAAGTGCCATAAGTTCCTCCTCACCGACAATCTTATTTTTCTCTATATACAAGAGATTTCAAAAGCTGCTCAAGGAAATTATCCCCTGCAGGGAACTTTTTCAGTTCATCGATTGCTTCTTCTGTCATACGTTCCACCTCTTTATGAGCCTGTTCGATTCCTTTAAGTGTTACATATGTTGTCTTTTCATTCTTCTCATCACTATGTACCGGCTTGCCCAGCTGCTCTGTCGTGCTTGTCACATCCAGAATATCGTCCTGGATCTGGAATGCCATTCCGATCTTTCCTGCGACTTTCTGCATACTCTTTACATCTTCTTTTGATGCTCCCGCAAGGATTGCTCCAATCATCATAGCAGACTCGATCAGTGCACCTGTCTTCAGTCTGAAAATAAAATCAAGAACTTCCTCATCAATCTTATGTCCGGATTCTTTCACATCTACAACCTGTCCACCGATCATACCATAGATTCCAGCCTTTCTTGCCAGAACTCTCATCGCTTGTCCGATTTTAAGGCTTTCCTCCGGAAATTGCTCAAATGCCTTGCATGCTGTCTCAAATGCATAGTTTAAAAGTGCATCACCCGCAAGGATTCCCATATCCTCTCCATAAACGATATGTGTCGTCTTTCTTCCTCTACGGTACTCATCATTATCCATTGCCGGGAGATCATCATGAACCAGTGAATAGGTATGGATCATCTCCATTGCTGCCATAAACGGATAAATCAATTCTGTCTCTCCACCAAACAGACGGTATGTTTCCATCATCAGCATTGGGCGAAGGCGCTTACCTCCTGCCATCAGACTGTATTCCATTGCTTCCATGATCACACTCTGATATCCGTTTGCTTCCGGAAGATATTCTCTGAGTATCGCTTCAATTTTTTCTACTTTTTCTTTCTGTTCTTCTTTAAAATTCATGACTCTCTCCATTCTCATCCAAGGCAAGAACTTTCTTTTCCACATCGTTAATTGTACGATTACAACACTTCACAAGTTCCATGCCTTCCTGATATAAATTAAAAGAATCTTCAAGAGAAAGTTCCTCTCCTTCCAGTCCGCCAATGACGCGATCCAGTCTCTCAAATAACTCCTCAAGACTTGCAGCCTGTTCTATCTTCTTCGTGTCTTTCATCATTTCCTCCCGGTTACTGTTTATGGGAACTTTGTCCTCTTTCCCCTTCTAGTTTTACAGTGTCTGTAACGTAAGTCTCAATCTGTCCATCCGTTACATAAATCTGCAACAAATCTCCTTCTCTTACCTGATCTGTTTTCTTTATATTCTGTCCTTGTGCATTGCAGACATAAGAATATCCCTGACTTAATTTCTCAAGTGGAGACAATCCCTTCATCCGTTCTGCACAAAGTGCGAGTCTGTGCTTTTCTTTTGTCAGATGCCGCTCCATAAGCGAGCGCAGTGTATTCTCAGCGTCAACCGTTCTTTGTCTCTTCTCATTGAGTTTCTGTCTTGGATGGAGTGTCTGAAGTTTCAATCTACTGTGTTCCAGATGCACACGCTCGTTTAGCAGCTTCTGATTTATTGCTCTTCGAAGTAAACTCTCACAATTAAGAATCTGTTCTTTCACTTCTGAATATTCATACACTGCAAGCTCTGCCGCTGCAGATGGTGTCGGTGCTCTTAAGTCTGCCACATAATCGGCAATCGTTGTATCTGTCTCATGTCCGACTGCAGAGATCACCGGAACGCGACAGTCAAAAATCGCACGCGCAACAGCCTCCTCATTGAATGCCCACAGATCTTCAATGCTTCCTCCGCCTCTTCCGACGATCATGACATCCACCTGCTTCTCTTCCAGCATACAGATTCCTTTCACGATGCTGCTCACGGCACCATCACCCTGTACCAGTGCAGGATAAAGCAGGATCTGGACAAATGGATTCCTTCTCTTTGCCACATTGATGATATCTCTGATCGCTGCTCCTGTCGGTGCGGTCACAACCCCGATCGTACGTGCATAGCGTGGAATCGGCTGTTTGTACTCTGCTGCAAACATTCCCATCTCTTCGAGT
>ENA-OPAL01001282-OPAL01001282.1-human-gut-metagenome-genome-assembly--contig:-NODE-1282-length-15431-cov-10.128252_pt1 | contig 15431 bp, 10 predicted proteins | sample MGYA00241057_ERZ501430 | MGnify/ENA primary metagenome ERZ501430 (study PRJEB25962, sample SAMEA2042506) | human gut metagenome | biome: human gut; feature: human-associated habitat; material: faeces...
TGTCAATGAGAAAGAAAAGGTTCGTAGTAAGTTTGCGTCCAATTAAGTATTTAGAGGAGCTTTTAGAAGCTTAAAAAGTAGAAAAAATAAAATTTGCAGTTGCTAACCATTCATGCGTTTGTCGTGCGAAAACCCGGAAAACAATTGTATCTGTCCTTTTTCTGTGATATAATAATCAGACACCCAAAAATATTAAATATAGACGTTTTCAAGTTCCGGTTTTTTCCTGCAGAAAACCGGATTAAAAGGGAATAAGGTGAGAATCCTCAACAGACGTGCTACTGTATTTGCTTAGTTTATCCGTGAACCATTGTAATTTATCGTATAAGAAGGGGATAAACGTGACTGCATAAGTCAGGAGATCTGCTTGGAAATACTGCCGGCTATTACACGTATGATAAATGGAGAATTCTTTTTTGACATCGTATCTGCCTGTGATGCGGTGTCTTTTTTTATGTTGAAGGAGACTTTTTTATGTCAGGTACTTATTACAGATCCAGTCGTGTCATTTCCAAAAACAACGCAAGAAACTATCTTTCCTCAAATGTAAAGATCCCTGCGCCAATTGAATATATCGCGTCGGAAGCTTTTCAGAAAAAGACCAAGATCTCCTCTGTCTGTTTTCCGGACACGCTTAAAAATATCGGCGCCAGAACCTTTCAGGGCTGCACTCTTCTGAAAGAAGTATTGCTTCCCACCCAGGTGGAAAATATGGGATCCAACGTATTTTCTCAATGTAATTCCCTGAAAAAAGTCATTCTTCCTCAGGCACTTTCTTCTATCCCGAGAGCCGCCTTTCAGGAGAACCGAAAGCTTGGATGTGTGATCTTTCCCCATGATTCACAGATTTCCCGGATCCGCTCCGAAGCTTTTTCACAGTGTACCTCCCTGGAATCCCTTCAGCTGTCTTCCGCACTTACCCTCATCGAAGACCGTGCTTTTTACCGCTGTAAAAATCTCCGTTCCGTGGATTTCCCGGAAGGTCTGAAACGTATCGGAAAAGAGGCTTTTTATTTTTGTGCCATAGAAGAACTTCATCTTCCCCAGTCCCTGGAATTTTTGGACGAAAGCGCATTTTTTAAGTGTATGAATCTTACTTATGTCTGTCTTCCCACAAATATCCATTATATCGGCAAATGGGTATTCCACGGATGTAACCGTATGAAATATCTGGAGATCCGACACGATCCCGATTTTATCGGGCCATGGATCATCAACCGTGCCTGTACCATCCGGTGTTATAAAGGTTCCAAAGTAGATGAGTATTGTAAGGAATTTGATTTTAAAGTTGAATATTTATGATCAAATGATCAAAAACGGCATTTTTTCACATTTCATTCTGTGAAAAAATGCCGCTTTTATTTTTCAGGGGATAACAGCTTTATTTAACTGTTACCTTGCATGTTACTTTTTTGCTTCCGCTCTTTACGGTGATCACTGCTGTTCCTGCTTTTTTTGCTGTGATCACACCTGTGCTGCTTACGGTTGCCACGTTCTTATTGGAAGAAGTGTAAGTAATCTTCTCACCGGATGTGAACGGTGTACGTACCGGTTTCAGGGTTGTCTTTGCTCCTTTTTTCAGAGTAAGAGCAGATTTTACACCTGTGATCTTTGTTGTTTTTACTGTAGATTTCTGAACAGTTACTGTGATATAAGCTTTCTTTTTGCTCTTTAAGGTTACGGAAACTTTTGCTGTACCAGCTGTTTTTCCGGCTTTGATCACACCTTTGCTGCTTACAGTTACGATCTTTTTGTTGGTAGTTCCCCATGCCTTTACAGCATCACCGTTGGCAAGTCCTGTTACTTTCACTCTGGATGTGGACTGATTTACTTTCAGAGTGATCTTTGTTGCGTTCAGTTTCAGGGTTGGAGTCAGTTTTTTGCCGTAAGATCTGGTTGTCTTTGTTTTATAACCGCATTTGGAGCAGACTTTTGTCTGTACTGCCGGTTTGAATACGGTTGCTTTTGTTGTTGTTTTCCAGGTGTAAGTATGTCTTGTCTTAGGGATACTTACTGTCTTTGTTGCGCCGCAGACTGTACAGGTATATGTTTTCACACCTGCTGTTGTACAGGTAGCTGCTTTTGTTACTTTACCTTTGTCATAGGTATGTGCTGCATATCCGTTCTTTCTCTCATTGCTGGAGATGTTGCACCAGGAATTTTCGTTTTTGGAATTTGCACATTCATGCCAGTGGGCGTTTTTGTCAAATGTCCATGCTGTCTCCCAGACATGATTCTCTTCTTCCGGATAATAATCTGTGTAATGAAAAACTATCTGATCCTTATCCTGTAACTTCTGTTCAGCAATTCCAACTTCAGGATAAACACCATTTATCGTACCCATCCAACCACTGTATTTTCCGTTTGTAAACTCGCCAAGTGTAACACCATCTTTTGTGATGGACGCAATGTAGTTTCCGGATGGATTCTCGCATGTCATGTTGTTGGCAAGTAATGCTGCCTCAATGACATCTTTTGTTGTAGAGCCTTCTACAACAGTATACTCACTCTGCTCCAGCCAGGTCTCCAGATTTCCTGCATAGTAGGTATGATACTGATGATCTTTATCACTGTCGTGAACCTGGTCACCTAAGATCGTAAGGGAAACTTTGATCTTCGGCACTACCAGTTTGGTAAGCTTATCTGCATCTGCACCGAGAGGATCATCGGTACGGTTATGCTGTGCTTTCGTTGCACCGGAAATACTTGGTCTTCCGTTTTCTGAATTGTAATAAGTTACGCCTTCCACAGGTGTGGGATTTGCATAATTTGTATCAACGAAATCGATCGCTCCGATTCCTTTTACATCTTTACAGGTATACTCATTGTTCTCGATGATGTTGTATTTATCAATACCTTTGATGTAACCGATCACACCGCCGACACGTGTTCCGTTTGTTGCGCTTACCGTTCCCTCAAAGGAGTTGTTCTGAATATACTGGATACCGTTGTCCCAGCACTGTACCATACCGGTCTCAGAACCAAGGATACCACCTACATAGTCATTTCCTGTGATCGTTCCGTTGGAATAGCAGTCCTGAATCGTTACACCTGGTGTGTTCGGCGCAGAAGATTCACCCCACCGTGTTCCGCCGTATCCGCCGCCGGAAATACCACCTGCGTAATTTCCGCTTGCAGTTACGGTTCCGTAGAACTTACAGTTTTTCAGTGCATAGGTTCCCATAGACTGACCTTTGTTTCCGCTGATACCGCCTACGTATTTTGTTCCGTAGACATCTGCGTAACTTACGCAGTTCTCGATAGTTCCGTTGAAGTCACCACCAAAGGAACCGATATTGGACTGTGCTTTGTCATATCCGATCACAACACCTTTTTCTACAGTACTGTTGGTGATGGTGATCTGGTTCTGTCCGGATGCATATCCTCCGATAAATCCGGATTTCAAAGTCTGTGTTCCTGCTTTTAAAGTTACATTGTCGATCTTGATCGGGTTTCTGGAACTGTGATCAACCTCATAATTACAGACAACACCGTCAGACGCGATCTGCTCTCCATAGATATTCAGATTTTTCAGAGTAGAATCTGCTACATAACCAAGAAGACATTTCTCCCCTTTCGGTACTGTCAGCAGATGGTTGTCTCCGTCCAGATTTCCCTGGAATTTGGATGTTTTTATTCCGATCGGAGTCCATCCTTCCGGAAGTGTGATATCCTCTGTAAATTTCAGATACTGGTTTGCAAAAGTACCTTTTCCGTTGTTTACATAATCTGCAACTGCCTGAATGTCAGCTGTGGATGTAACCAGGTACGGATCTGCCTCTGTACCGGTTCCTGCCAGTGTCAGATCTCCGCTTTCCTCACCATCTGCAAATGCTGCTACAGCCTCTCCTGCGGAAAACGGATCTTCGCTCTCCTGTGTGGAAACAGCTGCTGCGTCTTCATCCTGTGAAAGATCTTCTGCGTCATCTGCTTCCAGATCAATGCTTTCTGCGTCATCCTCCTGCTGTTCCGGAACGTCCTCCTCTGTAGCTTCCTCTGTTACTTCTTCTGCGTCAACCACATTTGTGTCTGTGAAATCAGCGGCCCAGGCAGATGCCGGAGCAGTGCCGATCATAGCACTTGCAAGAAGAATACTGAGAATTTTTTTGCGTTTCATAACCTTTCCTCCTTTTGATTTTTCGGTGACAGCTTTCTTTTTTGCTGTTTTAATTGAAAGATCATGATGCCACGAGGGCAACAAAAAAGGTAACAGAAAAAGTCCCTTACGGGATTTCTGTTACCTGATAGACGTTCTTTATGCGCAAACTGACTTCTGTAGTCACTATCTTTTTAAAAAAAGCTCCGGCCCGCCGACTGTACGACAACGCATTTTCCTGTACAGGAATCTCACCTGTTCGCCTGAAAGCTTCCTTTCATTCAATTATTCACCTGACTTCATTATACAAATGAAGTCAGGTGTTGTCAAATCAAATGTTTTTTAGTTCTCTTTTACGATAACCTTATCCAGGTGCCAGATATCATCTACATACTCCTGAATGGTTCTGTCGGATGTGAACTTACCGCTGCATGCTGTGTTCAGAAGTGCCATCTTCGCCCAGCGTTTCTCATCTTTGTATGCTGCCTCAACACGTTTCTGTGCTTCTGCATAGGAACGGAAGTCGCCAAGGATGAAGTACTGGTCAGGTCTCGGCATGTTGCGTTTGTCGAGAAGTGAATTGTAGATGTCACGGAACATCTCTGTATCGCTGGAGAAGGTTCCGTTGATCAGCTGCATCAGTACCTGACGGATCTCCGGATCTGTGTTGTAGATGAAGTCCGGATCGTAACCGCCGTTGTTCTCATAGTTGATGATCTGGTCGGAGCTCATACCGAAGATAAATGCATTCTCCTCGCCAACCTCCTGTATGATCTCAACGTTAGCACCATCCATGGTTCCAAGTGTCGGAGCACCGTTCAGCATGAATTTCATGTTACCTGTACCGGAAGCCTCTTTACTTGCTGTGGAGATCTGCTCGGAAACATCTGCTGCCGCAAAAATGATCTCAGCGTTGGATACACGGTAGTTCTCGATGAATACAACCTTCAGCTTACCGTTGATGGAAGCATCATTGTTTACAACATCTGCCACACAGTTGATCAGCTTGATGATCTTCTTTGCACGTGCGTAAGCTGCGGAAGCTTTTGCACCAAAGATAAATGTTCTTGGATAGAAATCCATCTCCGGATGTGCCTTGATCTGGTTGTACAGATAGATCACATGCAGGATGTTAAGAAGCTGACGTTTGTACTCATGAAGTCTCTTAACCTGGATATCGAAGATAGAGTGCGGGTCAACCTCAACACCATTGTGCTCCAGGATATATTTTGCAAGACGCTCTTTGTTCTTGAACTTGATGGTCATGAACTCCTGAAGAGCCTTCTCATCGTCTGCGTAAACTTTAAGCTTGGAAAGCTGGGAAAGATCTGTGATCCAGTCCGGTCCGATCTTGTCTGTTACCCAGTCAGCCAGAAGCGGGTTTCCATGAGCAAGGAAACGTCTCTGTGTGATACCGTTTGTTTTGTTGTTGAACTTCTCAGGCATCATCTCATAGAAATCCTTCAGCTCCTGATTCTTGAGGATTTCGGTATGAAGGCGTGCAACACCGTTTACAGAGTAGCCTGCAACGATCGCAAGGTGAGCCATCTTAACCTGTCCGTCATAGATGATCGCCATCTTCTTAACTTTCTCGAAGTTTCCAGGATATTTCTGCTGGATCTCAAGAATGAAACGACGGTTGATCTCCTCGATGATCTGGTATACACGCGGAAGCAGTCTGGAGAACAGCTCGATCGGCCATTTCTCAAGTGCCTCGGACATAATGGTGTGGTTGGTGTATGCACAGCATTTGGTTGTGATATCCCATGCCTGATCCCAGCCAAGACCTTCCTCATCAATGAGGATACGCATCAGCTCTGCTACTGCAACAGTCGGATGAGTATCGTTCATCTGGAATACAACCTTCTCATGAAGTTTTGTGATATCATCATGAGTTTTCTTATATTTGGCAATGGCTGCCTGAAGGCTGGCAGATACAAAGAAGTACTGCTGTTTCAGACGAAGCTCTTTACCTGCCATATGATTATCATTCGGGTAAAGTACCTCAACGATGGTACGTGCAAGATTCTCCTGCTCAACTGCATTGTGGTAATCACCTTTGTCGAAGGAGTCCAGGTTAAAGTCTACGATCGGCTCTGCGTCCCAGATACGAAGTGTATTTACAACATCGTTGTTATAACCTGTGATCGGCATATCGTAAGGAACAGCCTTTACTGCCTGATATCCCTCATGGATAAATTTATTCTCGTTCTTCACCGGATCCCACTCAACACGTACGTATCCGCCGAAATGAACTTCTTTTGCATACTCCGGACGACGGAGCTCGAAGGGATAGCCGTTCTTCAGCCAGTTATCCGGTACCTCTATCTGATAACCGTCACGGATCTCCTGCTTGAACATACCATAACGGTAACGGATTCCGCATCCGTATGCACAGTAGTTCAGAGTTGCAAGAGAATCCAGGAAGCATGCTGCCAGTCTTCCAAGTCCACCGTTTCCAAGAGCCGGATCCGGCTCCTGGTCTTCGATGCAGTTAATGTCAAGTCCAAGCTCCTCAAGAGCCTCCTTAACCTCGCCGTATGCACCAAGGTTAATCAGGTTGTTTCCAAGGGCACGGCCCATAAGGAACTCCATGGACATATAATATACGATCTTCGGATCCTGTTTTTCATACGCCTTCTGGCTCTTGAGCCAATTGTCAATGATCACGTCCTTCACAGTGTAGCTTACAGCCTGAAAGATCTGCTCCTGTGTAGCCTCTTCCAGTGTTTTTCGATAAAGGAATTTTACGTTTTCTTTTACATTTTTTTTGAATTCCTCTTTCTCAAACTGCTTGTCAATCATTAGTTTTCCTCCTGTACTTTGGATACTCCCAGTGTTACAGCCTCTTTGTTGATGTTCCACTCCTTGGTGTAACCCTCTGCTTCTCCCAGAATAATGTTTTCTGCCAGTACTTCACGTTTGATCTCATCCTGGTTTGCTTTCATGATATCCATGATCTTATCGTTATCTTTTGCATAGACAATGATCTTGTCCATGACTTCGAAACCAGCCTCTTTACGCATGGTCTGAACCTTGCTGATGATCTCGCGGACAAAGCCCTCCTGGATCAGTTCAGGTGTAAGGTTTGTATCAAGGACAACGGATGTCTCACCGTCTGTCTCTGTAACATAGCCCTCGGTCTGAGCTGTTTCGATCAATAAGTCTTCCTCTGCAAGCTCAACTTTGTTTCCGTCAATGTCAAGAGTGAGAACACCATTTTCTCTCAGTTCTTTCATTGCTGCGGTTCCGTCGATCTCGGAGAGTGCGGTACGGATGCCGTTCAGAAGTTTACCATATTTCGGTCCTACTGTACGAAGCTGCGGTTTGAAGCTGTAGGAAATAAAGGATTCCACATCATCTGCAAATTTCACTTCTTTTACATTGAGCTCATCTGCGATGATATCTGTGTAGAATTTATCCATCTTCTTCTCAGCTTTTACATACATGGTTCCGATCGGCTGACGATTCTTGATGTTTGCGGTATTTCTGCATGCACGTCCGAGAACAACGATCTCAAGAAGCTCTTCCATGTTTGCCTCAAGATCCTTGTCGATCCATGCCTCGTTTACCTTCGGGTAATCGCAGAGATGGATACTCTCCGGAGCGTTTGCATCAATGCTTCTTACAAGGTTCTGGTAGATATCCTCAGTCATGAACGGGATCATCGGAGCTGCAGCCTTGGCAACTGTTACCAGTGCTGTGTAAAGTGTCATGTAAGCATTGATCTTATCCTGCTCCATGCCCTTTGCCCAGAAACGCTCACGGCTTCTTCTTACATACCAGTTACTCATATCGTCAACAAATTCCTGAAGTGCTCTTGCAGCTTCCGGAATCTTGTAGGAACCAAGATCCTCATCGACAGTCTTCACCATGGTATTCAGCTTGCTGAGCAGCCATTTATCCATAACCGGAAGCTTATCGTAATCTAAAATATATTTAGTTGCGTCAAAATTGTCAATGTTCGCATACAGTACGAAGAATGCGTAGGTGTTCCACAGAGTGCTCATGAACTTTCTCTGTCCCTCTACAACTGCCTTGCCGTGGAAACGGTTCGGAAGCCACGGAGCACTGTTGATGTAGAAGTACCAGCGGATGGCATCTGCACCATATTTGTTCAGTGCGTCAAACGGATCAACGGCATTTCCCTTGGACTTACTCATCTTCTGTCCATTCTCATCCTGTACATGTCCCAGAACGATTACGTTCTTATATGGAGCCTTGTTGAAAAGCAGTGTGGACTCAGCAAGAAGGGAGTAGAACCATCCTCTTGTCTGGTCAACAGCCTCAGAAATAAAGTCTGCCGGGAACTGCTGCTCAAACAGGTCTTTGTTCTCAAATGGATAATGATGCTGTGCAAAAGGCATTGCTCCGGAATCAAACCAGCAGTCAATTACCTCCGGTACACGGTGCATGGTCTTGCCGCAGTCCGGGCACTTCATGGTGATATCATCAATGTATGGGCGGTGAAGCTCGATAGTCTTCGCACGCTCGTCACCACTCTTCTCATAGAGATCCTGGCGGCTTCCTACGGATTCCATATGTCCGCACTCACACTGCCAGATATTCAGTGGTGTTCCCCAGTAACGGTTTCTGGAAATACCCCAGTCCTGAACGTTCTCAAGCCAGTCACCGAAACGTCCTTTGCCGATGCTCTCCGGGATCCAGTTGATTGTATTGTTGTTGCGGATCAGATCATCCTTTACTGCTGTCATCTTGATGAACCAGGACTCACGTGCATAGTAGATCAGCGGTGTGTCACATCTCCAGCAATGCGGATAATCATGCTCAAATTTCGGTGCGTCAAAAAGCTTGCCCTCTTTGTCAAGGTCTGTGAGGACCATCGGGTCCGCTTTCTTAACAAATACACCGGCGTATGGTGTTTCTTTGGTCATGTTACCCTGTCCGTCTACGAACTGTACAAACGGAAGATCATAATCACGGCCAACACGGCTGTCATCCTCACCAAATGCAGGTGCGATATGAACGATACCAGTACCATCGCTCATGGTAACGTAGCTGTCGCAGGTTACGAAATGAGCTTTTTTGTGCTGTTTTGCTGCTGCCTCTCCTGCACATGCAAAAAGCGGCTCGTATTCTTTACGCTCAAGGTCTGTTCCTTTGTATTTCTCAAGAATCTCATATGCAGGCTCGTCATCCTTTGCAAGCTTGCCGAGAACTTTGTCCAGAAGCGCCTCTGCCATGTAGTATGTGTAGCCGTCTGCAGCTTTTACCTTGCAGTAGATCTCATCCGGGTTTACACAAAGTGCAACGTTGGATGGAAGTGTCCACGGTGTTGTTGTCCATGCCAGGAAGTATGCATCCTCACCGACAACCTTGAAACGAACGATTGCGGAACGCTCTTTAACAGTTTTGTATCCCTGGGAAACTTCCTGTGCGGAAAGCGGAGTTCCACAACGCGGGCAGTAAGGAACGATCTTGAAACCTTTGTAAAGAAGGCCTTTGTCCCAGATTTCTTTCAGTGCCCACCACTCGGACTCGATGAAGTTGTTGTCGTATGTTACATACGGATGCTCCATGTCAGCCCAGAAACCAACGGTAGAGGAGAAATCCTCCCACATTCCTTTGTATTTCCATACGCTCTCTTTACACTGCTGGATAAATGGCTCAATTCCGTACTCCTCGATCTGTTCCTTGCCGTCAAGACCAAGTTTCTTCTCAACCTCAAGCTCAACCGGAAGTCCGTGAGTATCCCATCCTGCTTTTCGCGGAACCATGTATCCCTTCATTGTACGGTATCTCGGGATCATATCCTTGATAACTCGTGTCAGAACGTGTCCGATGTGTGGCTTACCATTAGCGGTAGGCGGTCCGTCATAGAATGTGTATGTCTCGCCCTCTTTACGGCTGTCCATACTCTTTTCAAAAATCTTATTGTCTTTCCAGAATTTCTCAACTTCTTTTTCGCGGTCAACAAAATTCAGATTCGTGTCAACTTTACGATACACAATTTTTACCTCCTGTGTCTGATTACTGGCTGCTGTCTCATTTATAAGATGCAGCGGTTTATTTCTTCACAGATACTTGTTCGTGCCAGTGTTTCTTTCGGGCACTTATAAAAAAAGACCCCATCCTGTAAAAGGACGAAGTCTGATTCGCTGTACCACCTGTTACATTATACGGGCCTGTGTCCGGATCCCTGCACCCTCTTATTCTTAAGCTGCCAGGCTCCTGTGCCATGTCTTCCCATGGCGGACATTATCGTATCTGCCGATATATGTTCCCTGTAACGGAGGAAATCCGTCAGCTCTTACTTAAATGCAGTTCCGCATACATACGCTGAAAAACTGCTCCTGGCTGTTGCCGGCAAACTTCAGAGCTGAAGCTCAGGAGTGATATTCTGCCATACTTATTCACCACGGGCTCACACCATCCCCGTTCGCTGAAAGCATCTGCTGTAAGGCTTTCCGTATAACATACTGTCTCCGTCATTGCTTTTTCTATATACGGTGTATATTATAGGTTGAGAAAAATCCATATGTCAAGTGTTTTTGGCGGATTTCGGTGGTTTTCCTCTTATTATATGTATGTTCACTCTCTCTTAATGGAAATTTCACAGACTGCAAGTGGTTTTTCCAAAAAGAAAGTGGTATACTACTACAGAATCTCGTTTATTATTTGAAAGGTATTTTATGATGAACATTATGAAAAAACGATCCATGCGCCGGATCTTTGCAGGTATTCTCTGTATGGGAGTTCTGTTTACAGGCGCTGTGCCCTGCAGTGCTTCCGCACCCCTGGGCTATGATGAATACGGCGATCCTATTGTCACCGCAACCCCGGTTCCTGACGCACAGACAGCAGATTCCTCCGGTCAGGCTGCAGCAGACACCGCTCCGGCACATTCCAGCTACTATTCACAGGCCGCTGATACAGACTCTATTGAAGGCTGGCCAACAGGCCCGAACATAGAAGCACAGGCTGCAGTTCTTATGGATGTGAATACGGAGGCAGTCCTCTATTCCAAAAATGCAGATACACAACTTTATCCGGCCAGTATCACCAAGATCATGACAACTCTTCTGGCCTGTGAAAATTTAAGCCTGAAAACTAATATCGTAGTCTCTGACAGTGCTTCTGCCAGTGTGTCTGCCGGAGATTCCAGTATTTACGCCGCTCCCGGCGAAAAATTCACCAGAGATCAGGCTCTTATGGCTGTTATGCTTCAGTCCGCCAACGAAATGTCTGTAGCTGTTGCTGAGAAAGTTTCCGGCTCTGTAAAAAAATTCACTGAGCTTATGAACTGGCGCGCCAGACTTTTCGGATGCAAAAATACTCATTTTAACAATCCAAACGGACTTCCCGATGAGAATCATTACACCACAGCTTCCGACATGGCAAAAATCGCGAAATCTGCCTGGATGAACCCGCTTTACCGCAAGTTCTGCACCAGACGTTACTATGAGATTCCTCCTACAAACAAATTTGCGGAAGCAAGGCAGCTTCTGAACCACCACAAGATGATCAAAAACGGGGAATATTATTACGAAGGTGTTCTTGGTGGAAAAACAGGTTACACAGATGCATCCGGAAATACACTCGTCACCTATTGCAGGCGTGAAAATACAACACTTGTAGCAGTGATCCTGAATTCTACTTCTGCCGCAAACGCCTATGGTGACACTGCTTCCCTGTTTGATTATGGTTTTGGAAATTTTGAAAAAACAGATATGAAAGTGTCCATGGAACCAGTCCCGTTTAAGGTACTTCCATGTGATAAATATATTCTTAAGAACAACGGAAATACTTATCCGTTTTATTATAAGACAAAGGTTTATGTGACTTTACCAAAAGGAATTGACAAATCACAGCTTACCAAACGCCAGGCCGTTCTCCAGAATGCTGCCGGCCTGCTGCGTCTGAAAAGCAAATATTATTACAAAAAACAAATGGTTGGCTGGGGAATGCAATACGAACGGAATGTCGTATCAGATCTTCTTGTCCAGGCTTCTTGAGATTTTTCTGCGGCGGAGAGATTCGTGCTTTTCACGGATTTCATCCGCCGCTTCTGTATCTTCTGCTTTCAGGGTTTTTACCCCGAAATATTTTCCCTCATCGGTTTTTCGGATTCTGATCTTCCCTGCAACGGGTCCATGCTCGTGGCAGAGGGCAAGGCTGTAATATACCTTGGAATTGTTGGTACTGAACCAGCGGATCTTCCGCTTGGCAGGGCATCTGCAGATAGGACACACCGTGCTCACCATAGTGCGGTCCTTCATCAGGCGTTCTTTTGATACAAATTCCCTGGATACAAACTTATCATGATCTGTATAGGAAATATAAATTTCCTTCTCTTTTGATTTTGGATTCTGGTATACATCCAGGGATGGATGACGGATCATGCAGGCTTCATCAATCTCCAGAAGGATTCTTGCCGTATAGCTGGCATCTGCCAGTGCCCGGTGAAAATCCCGGTTCTTCGGAAGTTTAAGATAATCAATGGCATATTCCAGGGAACGTCTGGCAATTCCATCTTCAAATTTCACACTGAAAAGCTTCTGCACATCGTAATAATGTACCGGGCCCGGGATCAGCTTCAGAAGATTATAATATTTCATGTTTCTCTGAAGCTCCATTACATCCTGGTTTCCCCAGGTAAAAAACCGATATTCCGGTCCGCACCATTCCAGAAATCTGCGGATCGCTTTTGGAAAAGGAAGTCCATTCTCCAGTTCATGGAAATCTACGTGGATCACCTCATGGATGCTGTCGTGGATCCAATGGTACACTTTGGGCTTGATCAGGCACTGGAAGGTGTCGATGATCTCTCTTTTTTCATTTAATTTTACTGCCCCGATCTCAATGATCTCAAAAGGGAGTCGACTGTCCGGATGTTTTCTTCCATCCGGATTCTGGTTCCATTCCAGATCAAATACAATATAGTTCATGGGTTTTCTGTCCTCTTATCTGACAGTTTCAAACCGGTATCCCGTTTCCCGGTCACAGACTACTTCACGCTTTCTGTCCGGTTACTGAATAAATTGCTTCAAACAATTCCTGCTGAAAGCTTTCGGTATCTGCGTCTGTCAGGATCATATCTTTTATTTTTTCTTCATCGTGCAGCCACCAGCGGAAATCACACAGCATGGCACCTCGTCCGGCTCCGTCAGAACAGTCCACATCCAGGATCGCTTTTTCCATCTTAAAGAATTCCGGATGAAGCAGATACATGAAAGGTACTGCGTCATGGATACTTGCCACGCAACGGTATTTGGATGAATTTTCAAGAACATATCCTGCCATATCGCCGCAGGCTCTGGCAACCGGATTACCGGACTGACATAGCTTCATGATCTGGTTTCTGGTAAGATTACATTTCATCGTGGCATCCAGTCCACACATAACAAGGGGAATCCCTGCCTCAAACACGATCTTGGCAGCCTCCGGATCCGCATAAATATTAAATTCCGCTGCCGGAGTAACGTTTCCGCCTTTCACAGCACCGCCCATAAATACGATCCTTCGGATCTTATCTTTTACTTCCGGAAAAACTCTCAGAAGCAGCGCAAGATTGGTCATAGGTGCTGTCTCGATAAAAGTCACCTGCTGTCCTTCCGGAAGATCATCCAGTATCTCTCTGATAAAAAATACTGCATTGTCTGATGCAGCCTTCGTTCCTGTTTCCGGAAGTACGCAATGTCCCAGTCCTGTTTCCCCGTGGAATTCTTCTGCATGAATCACTTCTTTTACGAGGGGACGTTCCTGTCCTCTTGCCACCGGTACTTTCAGTCCGTAAAAATCTACCAGTTCCAATGCATTCTTCGTTACTTTATCAATGGTAGCGTTTCCTGCAAATGTTGTTATCGCAAGAAGCTCCAATTCATCCTGATGTGCCGCCGCATAAGCCAGCGCAATGCCGTCATCAATTCCCGGATCGCAGTCCATAATAACCTTGATTCTATCTCCCATATGTTCACCTCTGTAAAAACTCTTTTCCCAATTTATAGTATTACCGAATTTCCGCTGTTTACCTGTTCCAAGTATAACAGAGTGGGGAAAAGGTGTAAAGATATTCAAAAGGTACGTCTGAAGTGCGGCATCTCGATTCCGCTGCGCTGCATCTCGATGTCGGGCGTCCGCCCTATACAGGTATGTAGAAAGCCCAGCTTATGTGCGAGCACAACACTGGGCTTTCTACATACCTGTGCACTTCAGACTGGAACGCAAAAAGCCCCTCTGCCGGGGTTGGCAGAGGGGTGAAAAAAAGGGGGTTTATATTAAACAAATGCAATATGACATTTGGAATCTTCATATCCGTTTGGGTTGTTCCGGATATTGCTGCTATGACATCATCCCGTCACCTGGGGCTTACAGCCTTAAGATGGGGGCTTCCTCTATTAGATCAGTCAATTGCAATAAATTTCTTCTCTTCTACTTCTTTCTTGGTCTCTTCTTTCGGGAATGTTACGTGAAGGATTCCGTTCTCATATTTCGCATGGATATCTTCATGTTTAATATTTGGTCCTACATAAAAGCTTCTGTTGCAGGTTCCTGTATAACGCTCTCTGCGAACATATTTGCCTTTCTCATCCTTCTCATCTTTCTTCTCTTCTCTGGTTGCCTGGATGTTCAGATAACCATCCTTCAGCTGGATCTTCACATCTTCTTTCTTAAATCCCGGAAGATCGATATCCAGTTCATAATTTCCGTCAACATCACGGATATCTGTCTTCATCATATCTTTCACCTGAGGATAAGCATTGGCAGCTGCCTGACGGCCTGCAGGATATCCCATAAAATCATCAAATAAATCTTCTCCGAAAATACTTGGCATTAACATAACTCATTCCTCCTGATCTATATTCGCTGCATATTATGCAGGCGTTTTTAATTTACTGTTTCTGAAAACTCTGTAAGAACTTTCTCCGGAAGATTTCTTTTTCTCTCTTCCTTTGTTCTGTATGTACTATAACACGCATTATTAGCACTGTCAATAGGTGAGTGCTAATTATTTGAGATTTTTTTTGCAAACCTTGATTTTACGGGGTTTGCAACACTTTTTCTTCCTTATAATCATCACTTTTTCTTGATTTGACACCATTTTGACACCAATTTTTTATTTTTGGTGTCAGCTAATTGCTACGCTTTCCAGTCTTGTGATTTCACTCTCAATTCTGGACATCTCACTTACATGGTTGTATACGTCCATCGTTACGTCTATGTGGGCGTGTCCCATAATATATTGAAGAACTTTTACGTCCATTCTCTTTTCTGCCATTCTGGTACAAGCCGTATGTCGCATAATGTGAGCAGATACCTTTGGTAACAATTCAGCATTTCTATGTTCAGTCTTTGCAATTTGAACTTCTTTTTT
>ENA-OPAL01001302-OPAL01001302.1-human-gut-metagenome-genome-assembly--contig:-NODE-1302-length-15169-cov-2.230449_pt1 | contig 15169 bp, 14 predicted proteins | sample MGYA00241057_ERZ501430 | MGnify/ENA primary metagenome ERZ501430 (study PRJEB25962, sample SAMEA2042506) | human gut metagenome | biome: human gut; feature: human-associated habitat; material: faeces...
CATTTAAATACGGAGTTCCGCCGCACGCAGGACTTGCTTACGGTCTTGACCGTCTTGTTATGCTTATGGCAAAACAGGACAGCATCCGTGACGTGATCGCATTCCCGAAGATCAAAGATGCATCCTGTCTGATGACAGAGGCTCCGACACCGGCTTCCGAGAAGCAGCTGGAAGAGCTTAGCCTTGCTGTGAAGGCACAGGAAGAAACAGTTGAAGAATAAATAGTGATATTTCAGCAGGAAAACAGTAAACAGAGTTTTCCTGCTGTTTTTCTACACGTTCTCGCAGTGATTTTTCTGACAATATCAAAAGAAATTTAAAATATAATAAAATTTCTCTTGACAAATAGAAAGTGAACGACTACAATAAGACACATCAAAAGCAAAAACCGATGAGAAAGAGAAGTAGGTTTTAGAAGAGATCACAGAGAGCAGCAGATGGTGGGATTGCTGTATGGATTCTGATTCTGAATGGACTTTCGAGGGCGGCCTGAAATGAAAAGAGTAGGAACCGCCGGGAACCGAACCCGTTATCAATCAGGAGCGTATGTTAGTACGTGAGAAAGTGGACGAACGTCAATTTGAGTGGTACCGCGATAATAATGAATTTTATTACCGTCTCAAGCAATAAGCTTGGGGCGGTTTTTTATATGTTAGGAAAGTTAATTTATAAAAAGAAATCCACAGCTTATTGACAAGAATCCCAAATCGGCTCCTTTGCTTTTGCAGAATTTATTTAAAAAGAAAAAGGAGACAACAATTATGAAAAAGAGAGTATTAGCAGTTATTTTAGGAGCAGTAATGACAATGAGCCTTGCAGCATGTGGATCATCTGATGCAGGAAAGACATCTTCCAACGACAGCGAGAAGAGCTACACAATCGGTATTTCACAGTTTGCAGAGCATGGTTCTCTTGATAATTGCCGTGAGGGATTTTTAGAAGGACTGAAAGAAGAAGGAATCGAGGAAGGTAAGAACCTGACAGTAGAAGTGAAGAACGCAGCAGCAGATCAGGGAACAGCAAAACAGATCAGTGATGGATTTGTTTCAGACAAAGTGGATCTTGTGTGTGCAATCGCAACACCGAGTGCGCAGGCTGCTTATAATTCAGCAATGAACTCCGACATTCCGGTTGTATACACAGCAGTTACAGACCCGGTTGCAGCAAAGCTTGCGAAAGAGGATGGAACACCTGCAGGAAATGTAACAGGAACAAGTGATGAACTTCCGATCAAAGCACAGCTTGAGATGATCCGTGAGATGCTTCCGGATGCAAAGAATATCGGAATCCTTTATACAACAAGTGAAGCAAACTCTGTATCCGCTCTTGCAAAATATAAAGAGCTTGCCGGAGACTATGGATTCACGATCGTTGACAAAGGAATCGCACAGACAGCCGATATCTCTCTTGCAACAGATGAACTTCTGACAGAGGTTGACTGCCTGACAAACCTTACAGACAACACAGTAGTTGCTTCCCTTGCAACAATCCTTGATAAAGCAAATAAGCAGAACATTCCGGTGTTCGGAAGTGAGATCGAGCAGGTAAAGATAGGATGTCTGGCAGCAGAAGGACTTGACTATGTAGCACTTGGAAAACAGACAGGTAAGATGGCAGCAGAGATTCTGAAAGGTGAGAAGAAAGCATCTGAGATGAATTTTGAGACAATCACAGAACCAGGTTTCTATGTAAATGAAAAAGTTGCTGAAAACCTTGGAGTTACAGTTCCGCAGGATCTTGCAGATGAAGCGGTAGAGAGCTTTACAGAGATTACAAAATAGTATTGAAACAGAGAGGTTAACACATTATGGGGATTTATATTACGATTTTAGAACAGGGACTGATCTATGGAATCCTGGCGCTTGGGGTATACATCACTTATAAGATCCTGGATTTCCCGGATCTGACAGTAGATGGAAGCTTTCCGCTGGGAGCCGCACTGACAGCGACGATGATCACAAGAGGCGTTCATCCAATCCTGACACTGCCGGCATCATTTCTGATCGGTGTGCTTGCCGGAGTCTGCACAGGTCTGATTCATGTAAAATTCAAGGTAAGAGATCTCTTATCCGGAATTATCATGATGACAGCACTGTGGACGATCAACTTAAGACTGGCAGGAACAGCAAATGTCCCAATCTTTGGAGATGACAGTATCTTTGATAATGCATCTGTAAATGGAATCTTCCATGATGGTCTTTCAAATTACAAAGTACTTGTGATCGTGCTTGTGATCGCAGTGATCAGTAAAGTGTTATTAGACCTTTATATGAAGACAAAATCAGGTTTTCTGCTCCGCGCAGTAGGAGATAATGATGTATTGGTTACATCTCTTGCAAAAGATCAGGGCAATGTGAAAATCTTAGGACTTGCAATTGCAAACGGACTTGTTGCTCTTTCGGGAAGTATTTTCTGTCAGGAACAGCGCGTATTTGAAATTTCAAGTGGAACCGGTGCAATCGTAATCGGTCTTGCAAGTGTTATTATCGGAACAAGCTTATTTAAAAATGTATCCTTTATGAAAGCAACAACAGCAGTGCTGATCGGATCTGTGATCTATAAAGCCTGTGTTGCAGCAGCGTTGAAGTTCTTTGAACCACAGGACATGAAACTGATCACAGCAGTATTATTCCTTGTGATCCTGGTGATCGGTGGAGAACGCAGAAAGAAGGTGAAGAAGAATGCTCGAGCTTAGAAATGTTGAAAAATACTACAATCCGGGGACCATCAATGAGATGTGCCTGTTTGATAAATTCAATCTGACCGTAGACAAGGGAGAATTCGTCTCTGTAGTCGGAAGTAATGGTTCGGGTAAGACTTCTATGCTGAACATCCTCTGTGGAAGTATTCCGGTAGACGGTGGACAGATCCTGATGAACGGAGAAGATATTACAACAAAGAAAGAATTCAAGAGAAATCAGAAGATTGGACGTGTTTATCAGAATCCGGCAATGGGAACATGCCCGACAATGACGATTCTTGAAAATATGTCCCTTGCGGATAATAAAGGAAAATTCTTTGGCCTCAGTTCCGGAATCAATAAGGCGCGTAAAGAATATTATCGTGAGATTTTAAGCCAGCTTGGACTTGGACTTGAGAATAAAATGGATGTGAAAGTAGGATCTCTTTCTGGCGGACAGCGTCAGGCAATCGCCCTTCTGATGTCTACGATGACGCCGATTGATTTCCTGATCCTTGATGAGCATACAGCGGCTCTGGATCCGAAAACAGCAGAGCTGATTATGGAATTGACAGGAAAGATCGTAGAAGAGAAAAAGCTTACAACGATCATGGTCACACATAATCTTCGCTATGCAGTGGAATACGGAAACCGCCTGCTGATGATGCATCAGGGTGGAGTTGTGATGGATCTCAAAGGAAAAGAAAAAGAAGAACTTCAGGTAGAAGATATCTTGAGCAAGTTCAATGAGATCAGTATAGAGTGTGGAAATTAAATACTCAAAAATACAAAGAAAGGATTGATAGCTGTCACTTAGACAACTGTCAATCCTTTTTTAAAGCTTTTTATTCGTCCCATCCTTCGTAGAATCGGATATTTACGGAAATATTTCTTACAATCTCATCTTCAGCAAGTTCAATATCTTCCAGATCAGATACATGTGGGAAGATTGGATCCTCTTCTTCTAATTCAACAGTGATCCATGTTCTTGCAGCTTCATTTGCATTGTCGATCGCGTCGTCCAAAGTTTCACCGGATGCCTCGCAGCATTCGAGATCCGGGAAATGTGCGTGATAGCCTCCATCTTCCTTCTTACGGAATACGGCTGGATATATAAATTTCATTTCATAATTCCTCCTGGTTTCTAAAACATAATCTGTTACTTAGTATAGTTGATAAAAAATAAAATGGCAAGAGGGGAACGTTTTAGATATGAAAAAAGCACTTAAATCTTTAAAGATCTAAGTGCTTCAGAGCGACAGACGGGGTTCGAACCCGCGACCCCAACCTTGGCAAGGTTGTACTCTACCAACTGAGCCACTGTCGCATAACTTATTGTTCCGACGAACAATAAATATGTTACTACAAGATCGTTAAAATGTCAACAGAAAAAATAAAAAAAATCAGAGAAAATGAAAAAAATTAAGTCTAAGACTTCCTAGTGAAAGAAAATCATGCTATACTGTGGTTACTGTGACTAAACACAACAGATGTGAAAAGAAGGATGTTGTAAATCTTTGTTTTATAATAAAAGAACAAATTACACAGAAATAAAAGATGAAAGAGGTGTCCATAATGAAAACAGTAAAGGTAGCAATTCTCGGACTTGGAACAGTTGGATCCGGTGTCTATAAACTGATTCAGAAGCGTGCTGATGTGATGGAGAAGACAATCGGCGCTCAGATGGAAGTGAAGAAGATCCTTGTTCGTAATATGAATAAGAAGAGAGAGGGTGTAGACGCTTCTCTTTTAACAGATAATTGGAACGATATTATTGAAGATGAGGAGATTCAGATCGTAATTGAAGTTATGGGCGGTATAGAGCCGGCGAAGACGATGATCCTTGAGGCGCTCAGAGCCGGTAAGAACGTAGTTTCTGCGAATAAGGACCTGATCGCAGAGGAGGGACATGTACTTCTTGCAACAGCTGAAGAGAATCGTGTGGATTTCCTGTTTGAGGCAGCAGTTGCCGGAGCAATTCCGATCATTCGTCCGATGAAGCAGTGCCTGGCAGTAAATGACATCTCTGAAGTTGTCGGTATCGTGAATGGTACTACAAACTACATCTTGACAAAGATGACAGAAGAAGGAATGGATTTCTCAGACGCACTTGAGAAAGCACAGGAGCTTGGATTTGCTGAGGCTGACCCGACATCGGATGTAGAAGGTCTTGATGCAGGACGTAAGGTGGCGATCATGGCTTCTATCGCGTTCCATTCCAGAGTCGTATTTCCTAACGTATTTACAGAAGGAATCACAAAGATCACAGCGAAAGATATCGAGTATGCGAAAGAATTTGACAGTGTGATCAAGCTGCTTGGCGTAGCACATAACACAGAGAGTGGAATTGAAGTAGGTGTTTACCCAATGATGATTCATAAGGAACACCCGCTTGCATCTGTAAGAGATTCCTTTAATGCAGTTTTTGTTCATGGAGATGCAGCAGATGATGCAATGTTCTATGGACGCGGTGCAGGAGAGTTCCCAACAGCCAGTGCAGTTATGGGAGATGTGATCGATGTTGCGAGAAATATGGCATATGGCTGCAATGGAAGAATCAGCTGTACATGTTATAAGAACCTTCCGGTAAAAGACATTGGGGATGTGAAGAATAAGTTCTTTATCCGTATGCAGGTAACGAATGAACCAGGTGTTCTTGCTGCAGTTGCAGAAGTATTTGGTAATCATAAGGTTAGTATCACAAGAGTTGTTCAGGAACATACACAGCCACATCAGGCGGAGCTTGTTATTGTAACTGAGAGTGTGAAAGAGAAATACATGAAGCAGGCGTTAGAGGAGCTTCTGGCACTGCCTAGCATTCTGGAAGTGAGCAGCATTATCCGCGAGTATTAATCAGAAGAAGTAGAAATCAGACAGAAGCTTACAGGTTTATCAGATGTGATGTTTCTATATGAAAGAAGAATCATTGGTCAAGAAGGAGAAAAATAGTTGAGTTACGCAGATAAAGTATTTATTGATATGTGCAGAGACATTATAGAGAATGGAACAAGCACAGAGGGGGAGAAGGTTCGCCCAAGATGGGAGGACGGAACACCGGCATATACCATTAAGAAATTTGGAGTGGTCAACCGCTATGACTTGTCTAAGGAATTTCCGGCACTGACTCTTAGAAGAACCGGGATCAAGAGCTGTGTGGATGAGATGCTCTGGATCTGGCAGAAGAAGTCGAATAATATTAATGATCTGAACAGTCATATCTGGGACAGTTGGGCTGATGAGGATGGTTCGATCGGAAAAGCTTATGGTTATCAGATGCAGGTGAAGCACCAGTATAAAGAAGGCATGATGGATCAGGTAGACCGCGTGATTTATGATTTGAAGAACAATCCGTATAGCCGTCGTATTATGACAAATATTTACGTGCATCAGGATCTTCATGAGATGAATCTGTATCCATGTGCATATAGTATGACATTTAATGTGACAAAGGAAAAAGACAGTGACAAGCTTACACTAAATGGAATTCTTAACCAGCGTTCTCAGGATGTCCTTGCGGCAAATAACTGGAATGTGTGTCAGTATGCAGTATTGCTTCATATGTTGGCGCAGGTATGTGACATGAAGGTCGGAGAGTTTGTTCATGTGATCGCAGATGCACATATTTATGACCGACATGTTCCAATGATTGAGGAACTGATCTCAAGAGAACCGCTTCCGGCACCGAAGTTCTGGCTGAACCCGGAAGTGAAAGATTTCTATGACTTCATACCGGATGATGTGAAACTGGAAGGATATGAGACACATCCGCAGATTAAGAATATACCAATCGCTGTGTAAAGGAGAAGAAGTATGCAGGCAATCGTAGCAGCAGATAATAATTGGGGAATCGGTTACCAGAACAGACTGCTGGTGAGCATTCCATCAGATATGAAGTTCTTTCGTCAGAAAACAACAGGAAATGTTGTAGTTATGGGACGAAAGACACTGGAAAGTTTCCCGAACGGACTTCCTTTGAAGAATAGAGTGAATATTGTTCTTACGAAGAATAAAAATTATCAGGTGAAAGATGCAGTGATCGTTCATTCAGAGGAAGAACTTTTAGAAGAATTGAAGATGAGGAAATACCAGAATTGTTTACCAAGAGTCATTTTTTGATGCTCCCATATGAAGATGTTGCTCAAAGCGGTCCACACATGATTGCCTATAACTACAATCTTCCTGTTATCGCCAGTAATATAGAAGGATTTACTGAACGTATCATTAATAATGAAAATGGATTTACATTTAACCGTAATGATTTAGATTCTCTAATCAATACTATTATAAAAGTTTCTACTTTAGATAAATCAGCGTACGAAAAAATTAAAAGAAATTTACAAGAATATGTAAACTCGAATTATAAACTTGATGTTATAGCCAACAGCTATATACAATATTTCAGTAAAATCATCTGATTCTTAACAGGATTTTATACATAAGCTTTAGAGTATATATATTTATATTTTTCCAACCAATAGAAAATATAAAGTCATTGACATTCAATAATCTTTTTACTTCTTATTCCACATAAACTCTAATATTAATAAAGCATCAATAAGTATGATAGCAAACAAAAAAGACATGAGATTATCACTGTTGCTTAAACAATCGTATATCGTTTTATTTTTTCGTCTATTAGGACAAAAATGGCAGGAAGTTCTCTATTGTTTAAAATATATGGCAACAGGAGGAATGTATAAAAATAGTAGGAAACTAGAAACAGATCTTACAATTACGGCCCATGCTCTGGAAAAAGGAATGGCAATTGGAAAAGTCCGTATTGGCTTTGGTAAGAAAAAAGCACATTCACTTATAAAAGGATTAGAAAAATACAGTCAACTCAATGGATGTAAAAAAGAATTTATAATTGAAGTATCATCCATCATTAATAAATATATTCTTTATAACAAAGAACAAGGCGCAGATATGAAAGACATACAAACAGCACTTGAAAAATTTTGTACATCCCACCATATTGAAATTATTAATCAAGGAGGAATTCTCACAAAAAATAAACATGAGACCTACAAACTTTTAAATTGCGACTTTCGTGAATTTTCACAATCTCGTTTCTCAATACGTGACTTTAGTGAAGAACCTATTTCAATGGAAGCAATAAATAAAGCATTAAAGCTCTGTGAAAGAACTCCATCTGCTTGTAACCGACAAAATTTTCGTATACATATTTTTACAAATAAAGAACAAAGGCAGAAGCTTTTCAATATGCAACTTGGATGTAATGGATTTTCCCAAGATATGCAATGCGCAATATTAATCTGTGGAGACATGTTAGGATATAAATACTATGAACATTCTCTACTTTATGTAGACGGTGGTCTATATGCCATGAATTTGCTATATGCATTACATCGTGAAGGACTAGCAACAATACCTTTGACTGTGGCCCATAAAAACGGCTATTTGAATAAAATAAAAAAGGCTGTAGAAATACCTGATAATGAAATTCCTATATTATTGATAGGCGTGGGCTCATATAAAGAAAAATATAAAGTTGCAGAATCTTATAGGAAAGATTATAAAAGTTACACATACTTCCATTAATTCAATTAAGAACTTTTTCCATCTCAAATTATGAAAATATTAGTTATAACATTTTCAAAAGGATTAAATCCAGGCACCTTTATGCAGGCCTATGGTGTAAAAACCGGACTATTAAAAATATTTCCTAACGCAAACATTAACTATTTAAATTTTCCAGATTTCAAATGGAATCAAGGTAAAAAAAATTCTCAGGATTCATGGATTGATATAATCAAACAGAAAGGATTTGCAGCATATAGACTATTAAAATATAAAAGATTAGAACACCAAACCTTTAATTATACACGCTCCATTGATTTATTCTCTTACAATAAAGAAGAAGCACGATCATTACTAAGTCATTATGATTTGATTGTTGTTGGAAGTGATACGATATTAGAAAAGGTTTATAACAATAATAAACAAATGGGGCTAAATTGGGCTTCTAGTTTATTATGTAACGCAAAACATGTTTTTTTTGCAGCAAGTGCTTCACCTGCAAATTTTGCTGATGATAGTTCTATTATAAATCAACTCGATAAAATCATAAAGAATTTCTCTTATATCGGACTGAGAGATCAATTAACAATAAATCTTTTTAAAGAGAAACTTAAAATAGATGAGAGCCTTATTAATAAACAACCTGATCCTTCATATCTATTAGATATTGAACAGTTCAAACTAAGCAATTATTATACAAAAAAAATATTAAAAATAAAAGGAAAAGGTGATAAGATAGCCTTTTATAATTTTAGTCCAAACTTTCCTTTCCGTAAGACGTTAGCAGAAATGATCAAAAAAGCTGGATATAAAATTGTTACATCAGTTTATAATCCTTATGCAGATATTGCCATAGATACTATTAATGCTAAAGAATGGGCTGGAATCTTCAAATATTGCGATATTACTATAACTGAACGATTTCATGACTCTCTATTTTCTATTAGAAATGGATGTCCAGTAATAGCCATTGATTGGGAAAAAGACCGATTCTCAAATAAGGGTGACTCCAAAACATACAGAATTCTTCAAGACTATAATCTGGAAAAACATCATTTTAATTTAAAAGATATAAGTCAGCTTCAAGAAATAATAAATGATATACCTATTGCTATAAATGATTATGCAAATGCAAATATCACGGAAAAATGCCAAACTTACGTAAATAGGGCCAATGAATTATTATATAAGATAAAACAATCTGTAAAAGAATAAATACAATTAACATGAGAATATATATTTTTATGAAGGATGTTTCATTGACAGGAGGTACAGAAAGAGTAACTGTCAATCTATCATCTCTATTCAGTAAAATGGGGCATAATGTAACCATCGTCTCATATTATCATGGCAAAACTCCCATGACCTATCAACCATCAGATAGCGTAAAGGTCACTTATTTATTAAACACCAGATGCCCAGATGAAGGAAATAGGTTTAAAAGAATGCAACTATTCATCAAAGCATTAAAAGAACTAAAACAATACCTAAAGAAAGAAAGAATAGATAAAGATACAGTCATCATCTCTCAGAACTTTTTTTCAAACACATTAATGTGGTTAGCGGGGAATGCCAAAAATACAATAGGATGTGAACATTTTAAGTATGATTTATATTCCAAACCTATCAGCTACGTCAGATGCTGTATCTATTCACATTTAAAATGTATCGTAACTTTAACAGAGAAAGACCAAAAACGATTTATAGAACATATTGATGCTAAAAAAACTGCAACAATAGCCAACATGGTAATTGCTAAAGATGGTGTAGAACCAGACATGAATAGCAAAAATATCATTGCAATAGGACGTTTGACAGCACAAAAAGGATTTGATATGCTTATAGAAGCAATGAGAACAGTTTCAGACAAACATCCTGAGTGGGTTGTAAATATATTTGGTGAAGGCGAAGACAAAACCATACTTCAGAAACAAATAGATAAATTAAATCTTCAAAAAAACGTGATTCTACGTGGATATAGTACTAATCTAGACAATGAATTCAGCAAAAGTTCTTTTTTTGTACTGTCATCACGATTTGAAGGATTCCCTTTAGCCCTTATAGAAGCATTAGGACAGGGTATGCCTTCTGTAGCGTTTGACTGTCCAGAAGGACCTGCCCAATTACTAGAAACAGGAGGTGGAATATTAGTAGAAAAAGAAAATGTATCTAAGCTGGCAGAAGCTATTTGTTATATGATAGAGCATCCAGAATTTAGAAAAAATTGTATCGAACATAAAGATTATATACGTCAACACTTGGCTCCTGAAGTTATCTACAATAAATGGATCAAACTATTCCAAAAATTAGGCTACCATATTGAGCAATAAACAAATCTACTCTTTTTTAGTCTCTGATTAAATATCTTGAATACAAACATAAGAACTCTTTCCCAAACAATGGGCAGTATTATCACCATAATAAAGGAATGCAACTTTGTCTGTAAAACTTATAAAATCTCATCTATTTATAAGTTTATAATAGCTTATTACTTTTTAAGTATATACTCCTTGACCTATCTGTTCAGTGATGAAATAACACATCGAGCAGATACTTGTTTGCATACAAATCCCATTATTAAATTCAATCAATGTCCAGATCCTACAATATGGAAAGGTGATAATGATTTTTATTATGCATCACATACAGAATCTATCAATAACTTACATGCATATCGTAGTAAAGATTTAATAAATTGGGAAACACAAACAATTCCACTTATAACGGAAACGACAAAAACTCAATTACGCAAATTAGGGGAAAAAAAAGGAATGAGAAAGAATAAAGATGCAACAATGATATGGGCACCTCAAGTCTTTAAACATGACCATTATTATATTTTATATGCTTCATTAGAAAATAAATGTGGTATTTTTGCTCTAGTTTCATCAACTCCTTATGGCCCATTCCATTTTCAAAATGACAATACAAATCTATTATTGACAACGAAACAGGCCAATATGCCTTATGATGTCATTGATCCATTTGTAGTAAAAGATACAAACGGGGAATTATATATGTTTTTTGGATCTGCATTTGGAATTTATAGAGTTCAATTGGAAAAAGATGGATTATCCATAAAAAAAGGAGCTAATTTTGTACACGTTGCAGGAATGTACGTAGATCCTAAAGAAGCCCCTATAGATACAAGTAGAGAAAAAACAATGGAGGGTTGTTCTATATACCAAAAAGGGAATTATTGGTATTTATTTGCATCAAAAGGAAGCACAAATAATAATAGTTATAGAGTAATTGTCGGAAGGAGTAGCAGTCTTACAGGTATCTTTAAAGACAAAGAAGGAAACCCCTTAAATCAAGGTTATGGTACAACAATCTTGGAAAGTACACCTTATTTGATTGGAACAGGAGGTAACAGCGAAATTTTCCAAGATAAAAAAAATGATCATTACATATTCTATCATGCAAGAGTCCTTCCTAAAAATGGGAAAGGCGTATCAAAATACAGATATCTGTGTCTGAGCGAATTAAAATGGGACAAGAAAGGATGGCCTTATGTTGAATATCATAGACCCAGAGAAATTATCAATAAATTACCTTACGTTAACAACACTACATTGACTACAAATCTTCTTCAAGAACATCCATATATAATTAAAGAAGAAACAGAAAGCGAATTATCAGTATACATAGAAACCACAGCAAACACAAAAGTTCAAGTAAAAGGTGAAAATTTGTCAATCATTGAAAATAACAAACAAACAAAAGAAATAACATTTCAAGGTAATAAAAAAATAACTTTTACAAAAGGTGCTGGAATAATTATTATTGATGATTGGACAAGTATCATAAAAATTTCAAATTATGATAAATATAACGGTCTCATATTTCATTTAAATTGCATAAAAAAATCACCTATCAAAAATATCTCCATTCTTAATGGCAAGGTTTATGGTGATATTTCTACGCTTTACAACAAACAGAACTTAACACATCTATTGCTATATAAAAATCCAGATGTATATGGAAATATCAAATATTTAAAAGAGAATATAAATTTACTCGAAATAAACTTATCAGCAACTTCATGTTATGGAAATATCAAAGAATTAACAAATATAAGAAATTTGAAATATTTAGATATATCTAATACTATAGGCTTCATTCAAGGAGATTTTTCAATAATTTCAACATTCAAAAATTTAGAATATTTTAATTGTATAAATACTAAAAATACAATATCCTGGAAAAGAATTAATCTCAAAAAAGATGGTGTCATAACTGCAATAACAGGTTGTTTTGATAATCGACAATCAGTATTAAATTATTTAGGAAATATGGCTAGACTCACTCCCAGCAGTAGATACAAAACAATCAATATTTACTGTAAAGAGGAAGTAGAAATTCCAAATTCTATCAAACTAATTATGCAAAAATTAGGTTACACAATCTATATAAAAAAATATCAAGAATCTTGGAAAATGCCATAAAAGCTCTAAAATTAATTTCAAATATCTATTTAAATACATTCCTTTTTCTATGATAAATAGTCAATTTAATTACCACACTGTAATGTAAAGAATAGTAACAGTGAAAATATCACACAAAAACATAGAACTTAGAAATGACAACTAAGAATTAATACCAAAGCCATAATCAATATATAGTTTAATTTAAATAATACGAAATGAATATAAAAATAATGGTAGCAACACATAAACAGTGTGAAATGCCCAGTGATAGTGTATATTTACCCATACAGGTAGGTAAAGATCTAAACAAGGATAAAGATTTTGGTTATCAGGTTGATAATTCAGGTGAAAATATTTCAAAAAAAAATCCTTATTATTGTGAGCTAACAGCCATTTATTGGGGATGGAAAAATTTAAAATCTGACTATGTGGGATTAGTTCACTATAGAAGATTTTTAGGACTAACAAAAGAAAAAGAAAAAATTAAAGGTATATTAACATATGAACAAGCAGAAAAATTGTGTGAAAAATATGACATCATACTACCTCAAAAACGTAGATACTACATTGAGAGTTTATGGTCACATTACGCACATACACACGACATCAGTCACCTTGAGAAAACCCAAAAGATTATAGAAAAAAAATACCCTGAATATCTCCCAGCTTTTAATAAAGTAATGAAACGTACTTGGGGGCACATGTTCAACATGTTCATTATGAAAAAAGAATATGCAGATGAATATTGTTCATGGCTATTTGATATTCTTTTCCAATTAGAAAAAGAAGTAGATTTAAGTCAACTTCCGGCTTTTGATGCCAGATTATTTGGTAGAGTAAGTGAATTACTTCTTGATGTATGGATTGAAAAGAAACAATATTCCTATAAAGAAATAAAAATGATTCAATTAGGGAATGAAAACTGGCCACAAAAAATCAAATATTTTCTAGCTGCAAAATTCTTTGGCAAAAAGTATACTCAAAGTCGATAATACAATTAAATTATTCATTATGCAACACTATGACTACCTTATCGTAGGAGCAGGGCTTTTTGGTGCTGTATTCGCCTACAAAGCAAATCAACAAGGCAAGAAATGCCTGGTGATTGACCGCCGTCCTCATTTGGGAGGGAACATTTATTGCGAGAAAGTGGATGGTATCAATGTGCATAAATACGGAGCACATATTTTCCATACTTCCAACAAGACGGTATGGGAGTTTGTAAACTCAATTGTAGAGTTCAACCGTTATACGAATTCACCCGTAGCAAACTACAAAGGTAAGTTATACAACCTGCCTTTTAACATGAACACGTTCTACCAGATGTGGGGAGTAACTACTCCTGCTGAAGCCACTGCTAAAATTGAAGAACAAAAAGCGGAAGCGGTAGCACGCATGAAAGAGCAGGGAGTGACTGAGCCGCGCAATCTGGAGGAACAGGCACAGCTGCTTATCGGGAAAGATATTTATGAAGCGCTGATAAAAGGTTATACAGAAAAACAGTGGGGACGTAAATGTACAGAACTACCTGCCTTCATCATCAAGCGTCTGCCTGTACGTCTGGTATTTGACAACAATTACTTCAATGATAAATATCAGGGTATTCCTATCGGTGGATATAATGTGCTGATTGAACGTCTGCTGGAAGGTGTGGAAACTCGCCTGAACTGCGATTTTTTTGCGAACCGTGAAGAGCTTTCTGCTATGGCCGACAAAATTGTGTTTACGGGAGCTATCGATGAATTTTATAATTACCAGTTTGGTAAGTTAGAGTATCGTACGGTAAATTTTGAAACTGAGGTTTTGGATATGCCTAACTACCAAGGCAATGCTGTAGTAAACTATACAGAAAAGGAAGTGCCCTACACACGTGTGATTGAACACAAACATTTCGAAATGTTCGGGGCGGATATAGAAGCTTGCCCTAAAACGGTGATTTCGAAAGAGTATAGTTCGGAATGGACAGAAGGAAGTGAACCGTATTATCCAGTAAACGACGAAAAGAACAATTCGTTATATGTAAAATATAAGGAATTAGCAGATAAAGAAAACAATATAATATTTGGTGGTCGTTTAGCTGAATACAAGTATTACGATATGCATCATATCGTAGAGAAAGCTTTAAGTTATTTTCCATAATTAGTCTACAAATTCTAAAATAGGATAAAAAACAGGGGGTGATTTATCTTAAGTGGACTACCTTACCCGCAGAAACCGTGCCGCAGAAAGTGTCTGCACTCCCGTTTTTGGGGAGGGTAGACACTTTCAGTATTTTTCTTCATCTCTGAAAGCTATGCAACAAACAACGTTAGATTTATTTTTTTCGCTTTTGCAACGGGGGCTTGGAATCCGAACTTGGACAGATATAAAATCCCCTATATCCGAAAGTACCTGGAAGGAACTGCTGACCCTGTCTCGGATAACCAACAGGCATTGGAGAATTTCAAGAAACGTAAGGCGCAATATATGGCGTTGGATAAGGAAGGCCGTGATGTTTATTTAGCGGATTCCGGCTATG
>ENA-OPAL01001312-OPAL01001312.1-human-gut-metagenome-genome-assembly--contig:-NODE-1312-length-15110-cov-4.219528_pt1 | contig 15110 bp, 10 predicted proteins | sample MGYA00241057_ERZ501430 | MGnify/ENA primary metagenome ERZ501430 (study PRJEB25962, sample SAMEA2042506) | human gut metagenome | biome: human gut; feature: human-associated habitat; material: faeces...
TCCAACTGTTTAAAGTAAATATGAGTAAAAGAAGGAGGTAAATTTACTTATGAATAAAAACGCAATAAAGAATTATGCTGTATGGGCACGTACTGAATTAATGAAACAGGTTGCGCAGAAAGCATATGAATATGATGTTACAGAATCTAGCCTTCCTGGCTACAATACAGATAACGTAAATGGCAGACTTCTTACAGGTGATGAAAAGAAGCAATTAAATGAATTGATCACTGAAGTAAAAAAGAATGGATATGAACATGTCATTGAAGAAGTGGCTTATACATGGTTTAACCGTTTTATTGCTCTTCGTTATATGGAAGTAAATAACTATCTTCCACAAAGAGTCAGAGTTTTTACTAATGACAACAATGAATTCAAACCTGATTTATTAACGGATGCCATTCATGTAGAGCTAGATGGATTAGATAAACAAAAAGTCTTTGATTATATTGAAGAAAATAAACAAGAAAAACTATATAAATATTTATTACTGACTTTATGTAATGATATGAATCAGTATCTTCCAGATATGTTTACTTCTATCAAAGACTATAAGACGTTATTATTCCCAGATAATCTATTAAAAGAAGACAGTGTATTAGCTAAGTTAATAACGGATATTGATGAAGACAGCTGGACAGATCAGGTTCAGATAATTGGCTGGTTATACCAATACTATAATCAAGAACTATTTGATTCAATCTATGATGGAAATATGTCGAAAAGAAATGTTGAAAAAGATATGTTACCAGCTGCAACTGGATTATTTACGCCAGATTGGGTTGTAAAAACTATGACCGAAAATGCATTGGGAAAACTGTGGATAGATGGTCATCCAAATTTTGATCACTCAGACTGGAAATATTACCTTGAAGAAGCTGAGCAAGAGCCTGAGGTTATTGAACAATTAAAGAAAATCAAAGCAGAACATGCAAAGTTAAAACCTGAAGATATTAAAGTCATTGATCCTTGTATGGGATCTGGACATATTTTAGTCTACGCTTTTGATGTATTGATGGATATCTATAGAGATGCAGGGTATTCTGATCGAGACGCAGCAAAATCCATTCTTGAAAATAACTTATATGGATTAGAAATTGATGAACGTGCATATCACCTTGCCTATTTTGCCCTAATGATGAAAGCAAGATCTTATAACAGAAGAATCTTGAATAAAGAAACAAAATTTAATCTTTTAGAAATCAGAGAACCAATAGCATCATTAAAACCAGAATTTGAACAATACTTAGGTAAATATACTGATTTATCACATTATCTAGTAAATGTATTTGAAGATGCCAAAGAATTCGGATCTATCCTGAATCTGGATTGCACAGCAGAACAACTTGATAATTTAAAAACACATTTAGATGAATTAAAAGAAGAAGCCATTAACAAAGATTTAGTAACACAATCAGAAGTCTGTGAATTGAATGATTTGTTGAAACCATTAATTAAACAAGCAAGATTATTAGTTCAAAAATATGATGTGGTTATTACAAACCCGCCTTACTTAGGAAGTGGAAGATATACAAAAACACTATCAAATTATATACAAAAAAATCATCAAATTGCTAAACAAGATTTATCTACAGTAATTTTTAAGAATATTATAAATTCATTTTGCAAAGATAATGGTTATGTTTCTCTTATTAGTACAGTTTCATGGATGTTTATACAAAGATTTGAAGAGTTTAGAAAATATATGTTTAAATATATGAGCTTAACCTCCATAATTGACTATGGAACAGAGCTGTTTGATGGGAAAATTGGTCATTTACCTATTGCATCATATTCCTTTATAAAAGTTCCTAATTTGAAACATAATTTTAAAACAATAAGACTAACTGATTACTGTTATTCGGATAAAAATAAAAAAAGAAATGAGTATTTCAACCCAAAGAACACATATCTTACAAATCAATCGGTATTTATGCAAATACCAGGAGAGCCTATTGCATATTGGTGTTCAAGAAAAGTGGCTAATTTATTTTCTAACAATAAGTTAACTGATTATGCAAAAGGAAGAGCTGGTATTGTAACTGGAAATGATCCCTATTTTGTTAGATTATGGTATGAAGTTAATTATCAAGACTTTAGTAAAATTGGAAGTAAAGTATATAGGAAATATCATATAATGCAAAAAGGTGGAGATTCTCGCTATTTTTATGGAAACAATGATTATGTAATTAAATTAAAAGATCTTTATGATGATTCTAAAGTTAATAAATCTGTTAGAAGGGGAGATAAAAACTTATACTTTCATAAGGCTATAGGCTGGTCTCAGGTAGGAAGTAATCAGAATAAATCATTTCGATATATTATTGATTCTGTTTGTGGTACCGCTACTCCAACTATTTATATGAATAATGATGATTTATATTATTATTGTTTAGCATTTCTTAACACAAATATTACAAAATTAATGATAGACATGCTAAATCCGACAGTTAATTTATTAACATCCGATATTCTTAATTTGCCTTTTATTATTAATAACAAGTATATTTCATCTATAAATTTACTTGTTGTAGATTCCATAAAATATTATAAGGATGATTGGGATTCTTTTGAAACATCATGGGATTTCAAAGTGCATCCATTAGTAAAGAATCATGTTAATACTATTAATGAAGCATATAATTTGTGGTCTGATGAATGTGAATCACGTTTTAATACATTGAAGTCTAATGAAGAAGAATTAAACAGAATCTTTATTGATATCTATGGATTACAAGATGAATTAGATCCTTATGTAGAGGATAAAGATGTAACGGTACGTAAAGCTGATTTAAATAGAGATATTAAATCATTTATTTCTTATGCTGTTGGTTGTATGTTTGGTCGTTATTCTTTAGATGTTGAGGGATTAGCTTATGCTGGTGGCAGTTTTGATGATACATATTGGAAATATAGAGGAGAGGTACCATTAAATTTAGATGGAAGTTTACCATCTGGAGATGCATATGCAGGAGTCAGTTTAGCTAAACTACATTATGCTGCAATAAGAGATAACGACGATTATAATAATGCAACAAAATTGAAATATGAACCAGATATAGATGACATCATTCCTATTTGTGATGAAGAATATTTTGAAGATGATATAGTTACTCGATTTGTTGAATTTGTTAGAGTTGTTTATGGTTCTGATACCTTAGAAGATAATCTTAGTTTTATTGCAAATGCATTAGGTGGTAAAGGTGCTTCTAGAGATGTATTACGTAATTATTTCTTGAATGATTTCTTTAAAGATCATTGCAATACATATCAGGTAACGGGTTCTGGTAAACGTCCTATTTACTGGTTGTTCGATAGTGGTAAGAAGAATGGATTTAAGGCTTTAGTTTATGTTCATAGATATGCACCGGATTTAATTGCAAGAATGAGAACCGGATATATACACCCTCAACAGGCTCGTTATAGAACACAGGTAGAATTGTTACAGAGTCAAATTGATGATGCTTCTAGTACGAGTGAAAGGGTTAAATTATCTAAACAATTAAAGAAGATTAATGAACAATTATTAGAATTGAATAAGTATGAAGAAGTTGTTCATCACTGGGCAGATAAGATGGAACCAATGGATTTGGATGATGGGGTAAAAGCGAATTATGCTAAGTTCCAGGAATTGTTGGCTAAGATAAAATAATGAATTCAAATATGATTAAAAGTCAGCATGTTGTTCCTAGAGCCTATTTGAAATTGTTTGAAAACTCTAATAATCGCGTTTTTGCTTACAATTGGAAAAGTGATCAATATGCAGAGAAGATAATTGAAAAAGTTTGTGTACATAATTATACGTACGAAGTGTCTAATAATGATGTCGATAATGTATTGGAAATTGCATTATCCAAATTAGAAACAAAGTTTATGCCATCAATTCATAAAATACTTGATCATGTAGATAAAGGAACGTTAAATAGGAGTTGCATTGATTCAGAAATTTGTTACAAGTACATAATGTTGCAGTATATGCGTTCTGATTCAGGTCGTGTATTAATGGGAAGAGCAATGTCTAAATTAACTCCTTTAAATCATCACATTAGTTTAGATGAAATAGCACAAAATAAAGATATGAATCAAATTTTTAATACCAGATTTAAAAATGAGAAAGAATTAGAAAGAACATTGAACCTATTTTACTATCATGATCATCCTTTAATTAAAGTAGGAGTGAGTAAAGAAAGAAAATTTTTAACATCTGATAATCCAGTGATTGCATTATATCTACCTAATGACGGTTTAGCGTTAAAATTGATTTTGCCCATATCGCCTAGAGTCTGTTTATATTGTGCAAGTTTAGATTTTGAGAGGATTTATCAAAATGAACAAGAATCTTTTCCGTATGAAATAAATAAAGATTTAGCAATTAAATATAATCAATCAATTATAAATGTATCGAACTATTGGATTATTTCACAAGATAGGTTTGATATTATTGATTGGAATTCTATATATAATCGTAGAATAAAATAAAACTAAGGAAAAATAACTTAATACAAATAAGTTTTTTACATCAAAAAGTATAAATATTAAACGTATAGTAACTAGATAAATTATCATGAGCGAAAGAGGTGAAGAAATGAATACAGATAATGAATTATTAATAAAATTAGATGCTTTGATTTCCAATTGGGAGGATGAGACAGTTGAGTTTAAAGAAGCCAATAATGATTATGATAAGGATAAAATTGGTAGATATTTTTCTGCTCTTTCTAATGAAGCAAATTTAAGAAATGTACAATGCGGATGGTTGATTTTTGGCATTAAAGAAAAAGGTAAAAAGATTGTTGGAACCAATTACAGAGAGAAAAAAGGTCTTGATACGTTAAAACATGAAATTTCATTGCAAACAACGGGCGGTATTTCATTTGTTGAAATTTATGAAGTTGAAAAAGAAGGTAAAAGAATAATTATGTTTCAGATACCTGCTGCAACAGCGGGTATTCCTACAGGTTGGAAAGACCAATATTATGCTAGGGAAGGAGATTCTCTAGTTCCACTATCATTAGAAAAAATGGATCGTATTCGTCAACAGAGTAATCGAGATTGGTCAAAATTGTTTGTAAAGGGTGCAACAATTCAGCATCTAAATAAAGATGCAATTAGCTTAGCTAGAAACAACTATAAGGAGAAGATGCAAAAGCCACATATTTCTCAAGAAATTGATTCAATGAGTGATGAAGAATTTCTGACGAAAATGAAACTTATACAGAATGATCGTATTACAAATGCTTGTATGCTGTTACTAGGAAATGAAGATTATGATTACTTATTTGATTACACGCCTGAAGCAGCATGGAGACTATATGATTCTAAGAGTAACATTAAAGATTATGAAATCTTCAAAATTCCATTTATTACATTGAGTGATCGTATTTTTTCTCGAATTCGCAATTTAACATATCGGTATATGCCGAATCAATTAACCTTGTTTCCTTTAGAAACGAAACAATATGACATGTGGCTTTTAAGAGAGCTTATGAATAATTGTATTGCTCATTCTAACTATGCATTAGGAGGAAGAATTAATGTGGATGAAGAAGAGGATGAAATCACCTTAAGAAATCCTGGTTCTTTTCTACCTGGCAGTATTGAAGTGGCTCTCCAAAAAAATTACACACCTCCATTTTATAGAAATCAGTTGTTAGCTGAAACAATGATGAAATTCAATATGATTGATACACAATCTATGGGAATACGTAAAGTATATAAGATTCAACAAGAAAAGTATTTCCCTATGCCTGATTACAATTTGTCGGTAGGTAATCAGGTTGGAGTTACTGTATATGGTAAAGTATTGGATGAAAACTATACGAAACTATTATTTGAACATTCGGAATTTGATATTCAAACTGTCTTTTTGATCGATCAAGTCCAAAAGCATCATGCAATAACAAATGAACAAGTTAAATATTTAAGAAAATTACAGGTTATTGAAGGAAGAATGCCGAATATCTATCTTTCTGCTGATATCGCAAAGACTTTAGAAAAGAAAGAACAATACGTAAAAAATAAAGGGTTTGATGATGAATATTATCGGAATCTAATTGTTAAATATCTCCAAGAATATGAGTCTGGAACAAGAAAAAATTTCAGAATTCTTTTAATGGATAAATTGCCAGATAATCTTGATGAAAAACAAAAAGAGAACAAAATTCGAAATTTATTATATTTCTTGCAGAAAAAAGGAATTATCGAATGTGCTGAAAGAAAATCTAAAAATTCTATTTGGAAGCTGAAAGGTAAAGATTGATTTTATAAATTTGACTAAATTATATATTAAAAAAATCTAGTCAAAAGATTAGAGAAATTCATCTGAATAAAATTTTTAAAATATGAAAAAAGGCATATATAAAAGGAAATTTATGACTTTAGATTTGACTAAATGGAATTATTTAAAAAAATTAGTCGAATATTTAGTCAAATCTTAGTCGAAATATAGGAGGTTCGGTATGGCTATTGAAGATATAAAAAAAGAATTGGAACAAAGGTTTGCTGAACCTTTAGATGAGTTTTATAAGAGAAGAATTATTTTCTGGAATGATGAAGATGGTGAATTCTTGGATGAAGTAAAATCTTTGTCTTTATCTAATGCCAATGTGTTAGTATTGGACGAAGGTAATTTGTTTTCTTCTAAGAAATTATTATCCAGTGATGATTTAACATCTAATTATCTTGTCTATAACTCAATTAATGTGGATCCAGAACATGACTGGTTTTTAGATATCAAACTGTATAGTGATGAATATCGTGCGGATAAGACCTCTCGTTTGATGCAGGAAATGCAGATAGTAAATACAGTTGAGTTACGCAATGTGGTAAAAGAGTTTAAAGGATTCTTTAATGCAGCAAGTCGTAGAAAAATGATTGCTTCTTTTGATGGAACAATCGATAAAAAATCAACTTTGTATATGTCTATCCTTTCTGCTATCTGTGGTGTAAAGGAAAGAAAACCAGAAGCTATTATTAAAGCTATGATTTCAGCAGGATCTGATCTGGAAAATCCGATCAAGATGGATCTTTTAAAATACAGTGTATCGCATTTGTTCTGGTCATTAGTGCATAGTACAACCGGGTTTAATAGTTCTGAAAAGATGGATGATCTGACTAACCATGTTGTATTAAGTGCCATTTCAAGAACAATGTCAAGTGATGTTTTAAGTGGACTGGAATCCAAGTATTCGGATATTCATAGTGGATTTTGCTATGATTTGATTTTCAACTGGATTCATGGTGAAGATAAGAATTCCTTCAGAAATATTGCGGATTATGTGACAGGTAATCTATCACTATTGGATCGTTTCAATTCGTTTGAAATCAAAGATTTGGTGGAAACAGATGTATTACCTGTTATTGATGAAGTCATTCTTTCTAAATTGATGTATGGTATTTCAAATCGAACAATTGATAGTGATTCTGTTATTCGGATTGTTGAAAAACGCAGAACTTCAGCCTGGTATGAAGACTATACCTATTTCTATGAAGGTATCTACCAGGTTGCACTTATGAATCAGTTCTATGAATCTTATTTGAATAGTTTCCATCATGTAGAAACCAAAGATATGTGGAAAGCTTATACTAGTGATTATTATCAGATGGATACATTCTATAGGAATTTCCATATTGCATTCTCTACTTGTTTACAGACACTGCATCCATCTTTAGACGATGCATTTAAAGATCTAGCCGATTATGTTGAAAAGGAATACAAGAACTGGTATCTGGATCAATTATCTTCTAACTGGAATAAAGTGATTGAAACTGATTTAGGAAGTACTGGAAAGATAACTGGAATTGCTCAACAGACAAATTTCTATCGAGATGTTGTTAAAAACATAGATGGAAAAGTATTTGTCATTATATCGGATGCGATGCGTTACGATGTAGCTCATTCATTGGCTAAACAATTAGAGATTGAAACAAAGGCAGATGTTGAAATAAGTGCTCAACAAGGTATCTACCCTACAATTACAAAGTATGGTATGGCAGCTTTGTTACCACATAAAACATTAGAAGTTGTTGAAAACAATGGTACAACAAAGGTACTTGTAGACGGTCATTCAAGTGAAATGAGTGATCGTGATGGTATTTTAAAGTCTTACAGTGAAAACAGTATGGCTTTAAGATATAAAGATATCATTTCCATGAAACGAGATGACAGACGTGCAGCTGTTAAAGGCAAAGACATCATTTACATCTATCATGATACGATTGATGCTTCGAGTCATAACGATGAGAGTTCTGTATTTGATGCCTGTGAGAAAGCAATCAATGAAATCAAGAATCTGGTGAATGTGATTTGTAATGAGCTTCAGGGTCTGAATGTCATCATTACATCTGATCATGGATTCTTATATACATACAAGGAATTAACGGAATCTGATATGATGGAACGCTCTTCTTTCAAGAAAGATATCATCGAGCAGGGCCGTCGTTATGTTCTTACAGATAATTCTGCAAATCCTGACTTCTTAATGTCGGTAAAAGGAATCTATAATGATGCAAATATGTTGGGATTTGCACCAAGAGAAAACATACGTATCAAAGGTGCTGGCGGCAGTAAGTTTGTTCATGGTGGTATCAGTTTACAGGAAATGTGTGTACCTGTCATTATGTATAAGTATCTGAGATCTGGATATAAGGCATACAAAATCAATAGAGATAAGTATGATACAAAACCAGTAACAATAGCGTTGCTTTCTTCAAACCGCAAGATCAGTAATATGATCTTTAATCTGAGTTTCTATCAGAAAGAACCGGTAAAAGATAATTATGTAGCATGTACATATAATATTCATATTGAAGATGCAGTAGGCAACATTGTTAGTGATACACAAAAGATTATCGCCGATAAGACAAGTACAGTTGCAAAAGATAGAGAGGTTAAATGTACATTTAATTTGAAATCACAAAAATTTAGTAATACAGAAACATATTATTTGGTAATTGCAGATGAAGCTGGAGTTCAAATTCCGGTAAAAGAAGAAATGCAAATTGATATTGCAATGGCAATTGATGAGTTTGATTTCTTTGGATAATTGTAATACTCGTTTTAAGGAGGAAACTATGGCAGATAGAGAAGAAATAAAGGCAAAGCTAAGAGATAATTTTGCTGGTAAAATAGTACGAAAAGATCTCACAAAGAAAATTAAAGAAGGAGCTAATGTCCCAGTTTATGTGCTTGAGTTTCTTCTTGGGCAATATTGTGGATCTGATGATGAAGAAATTATTGAACAAGGCGTAGAAAAAGTTAAAAAGATTCTTGCTGATAACTTTGTAAGGCCAGATGAAGCACAAAAGACTTTATCTATTTTGCGTTCTAAAGGTTTTTATACTGTTATTGATAAAGTGACAATTAATTTAAATATTAGAACAGATACATATGAAGCAGAATTTTCTAATTTAGGAATAACAGGTATTCCTATTTCAGAAGAATACCCAGAAAAGTTTGATCGTTTATTGTGTGGCGGTATCTGGTGCATAGTACAACTAGAATATGAATATAACGAAGAAGATAAGCGTTCAAATCCAATTAAAATTGCAAAGCTAACTCCTATTCAAATGCCACATGTTGATATCAATGAATTAAAAGAGGGACGCAAGGCATTTACAAAAGAAGAATGGATGGATGTCTTGCTTCGTTCTATCGGAATGGAACCGGATCAGCTATCAGAAAGAGAAAAGTGGCTTTTATTACTTCGTTTAGTACCACTTGTAGAAAATAATTACAATCTTTGTGAATTGGGCCCTAGAAGTACTGGTAAGTCTCATATCTATAAAGAAATATCACCAAATAGCATTTTGGTATCCGGCGGTCAAACTACTGTAGCTAATCTTTTCTATAACATGGGAAAACGTACAGTTGGACTAGTTGGATTATGGGATTGTGTCGCCTTTGATGAAGTAGCTGGAATCAAGTTTAAAGATAAAGATGGAATCCAGATTATGAAGGATTATATGGCATCTGGATCTTTCGCACGTGGAAAAGAAGAAAAAGCCGCAAGTGCATCTATGGTATTTGTTGGAAACATTAATCAAAGCGTTGATGTACTTTTAAAGACTTCATCGTTATTTGATCCATTTCCACCTGAAATGGGAACAGATACGGCTTTCTTAGATAGAATACACTGTTATTTACCTGGATGGGAAGTACCTAAGTTTAGACCAGATCATTTTACTGATGATTATGGCTTTATTACAGATTATTTTGCTGAATTTATTCGTGAATTAAGAAAAACACAGGAAAGTGATGCATTAGACAAATACTTTAAATTAGGAAAGAATTTAAACCAGAGAGATACAATCTCTGTAAGAAAAACAATTTCTGGTCTAGTTAAACTTTTATATCCAAATGAAGACTATACAAAGGATCAATTAGAAGAGATCGTACGTATTGCTTTAGAAATGAGAAGACGTGTTAAAGAACAATTAAAGAAAATTGGCGGAATGGAATTCTATGATGTGAATTTCTCATATATTGATAATGATACATTTGAAGAAAAGTACGTATCTGTTCCAGAACAAGGCTCCAGTACATTAATTCCTGAAGGTATGTGCAATCCAGGCCAGATTTATACCGTATCAACTGGCAAATCTGGAATGATCGGTTTATTCAGGCTGGAATCTCAGATTCTTCCCGGAAATGGAAAATTAACTTGTAATGGTATCGGAAGCTCACGTGAGGCAAGAGAAAGTACACAAAATGCATTTAATTATTTGAAGGCAAACAGTAATCGTATCAGCCAATCGATCAGTACAACAACAAAAGATTACATCATTCAGTACCAGGATTTGCAAGGCATCGGTATGACAGATACATTATCCTTACCTACTTTAATCGCATTATGTTCTATTGCCATTCAAAAACCAGCAGTAAGTTCACTTGCTGTACTTGGCGATATCAGTGTAAGTGGAACTGTATCAAAAGTTGATAATCTGGCAAATACATTACAGGTATGTCTGGATTCCGGTGCAAAGAAAGTGTTGTTACCAATTACTTCAGCAGTAGATTTAGGAACAGTACCACCAGAACTTGTAGGATGTTTTAATTTGATATTCTTTAACAATGCGGAAGATGCTGTATTTAAAGCGTTGGGAGTTGAATAAATGAATGAAATTATTTCATGGCTAGTAAATAATACTGCGACTACAATTTTCAGTTTGGTTTTAGGATCAATTTTAACAACAATATATCAAAATAGAAAATATATAAATATATTCTTTAAAACATTAGTTCATAGAAATCAAGAATACAGAATAAGCTATGCTTATTTATTTAGAATTAAGGTGGATAATGAATATTTATTAATCAAGGGGAATCGAATTGATCAATATCAACCTGTTGGTGGAGTTTATAAATATTATGATTCATTTAAAGATAAATTAGAAAAATGGGAAATCAAAAATGAGAAAAATAGAAATTTTTACGATTCTAATGATTTAAGAATTTTTATAAAAGGTAAATACATAATATCTTTTTTTAAATGGATTGAATCTAGTTTTAATAGAGAAATAGATTGCAAAAGAGAATTTGTAGAAGAGTTGATTGTTCCGGGTTATTTGAATATTGAGGAATTAAAAACAGTTCAATTTGAATATTTAAAACGCATAAATTCCGGAATCCACTACACACCACATTTTAAATGTAATGAAATACTAATCTTTGATATTTATGATGTATTGAATTTATCTAGTGATGCAATTGAAAAATTAAAAAAGATCAATAACAATAAATTGCTTTTTGTTACTGCTGATGAAATAGAAAAACAATGTGTTCAATTAGATGGAATTTCAAAAAAAATAGGAGCACACTCAATATACATTGAATAGTTCAAGGAGGAAATGCTATTGAAAGTAACATATTCTAAAGATATAAAATCTCTTTTTGAAGAGATTGATGTAAGTGATACTGATTACGAAAAAGCAATAAATAGATATTCGTCAATTAGTGAATATTTAGCTAAATCTGAGTTAGAAAAATATAATCCTAAAGTTTTTGTGCAAGGTTCTTTTAAGCTGGGTACACCGATTAAGCCGTTGGTAGAAGACGGGGCATATGACATTGATATTGTTGTAGAATTAACAGAATTATCGAAAAATGATATTACTCAGAAACAGCTAAAAAAATTAGTCGGAGAAGAATTACTTAATTATGCTAAAAGCAATAATATGGCATCATTTCCTGAAAATGGAAAAAGATGTTGGACAATTAAATATGTTGATGGGCATAATTTTCATATTGATGTTTTACCGTCAATACCCAATTTATCAAAAGACAATAATGAAATAGCATTTACTGATAAAAGAAATCTAGAATATGACAGAATAACCGAGAAATGGAATATATCAAATCCTCAAGATTATTTCAAATGGTTTCTAAATTTATCAAAACACTCGGAGTATAAAAAAAGATATGCACTTTACAATAAGTTAGATGTTGAAAGAATACCGGATTATAAAATTAAAACGCCACTTCAAAGAGTTGTTCAAATATTGAAAAGACATGCAGAATTGATGTTTTCTGATGATTTGGAGTATAAACCTTCTTCAATTATTATTACTACTTTGACAGCCAAAGCCTATTCTCATGTTCAAAATGGCGATTATTCCTTCAACCAACTAATCAAAATAATTGTGAATAATTTAGAAAATGAGCTTGATTTTCAAATGGGAAATTATATGGTTTTAAACCCTGTTGATAAACGTGAGAATTTATCTGTTAAATGGAATAATATCATTTACTACAATCATTTTAAAAGATGGGTCAATCAATTAAAGTTTGACTTTTCTGTGGATGTAACAAGATATAATTCTAATGAAGAATTTAATTTGATGAAAAGAAGTCTAATAAATGGAAAGCCAGAGACACACCAATTACAATCAATAGTTGACTCAATTCCTTACCATAAAAAAATGATGTGGGAAAATCAAATTTGGAAGGATGTCCATTTAAAGTGCTTTTTAGTTAAGGATAAAAGAAAAATACGAGAACTTGCATCTGGAGAAAAAATATCTAAAAATGTATCATTAAGATTTGAGGCATATGCTAATAACATAAGCTTATATAAAATATATTGGCAAATTACAAATACTGGTTTTGAAGCACGACAATATGGTCAGTTGCGCGGACATTTTTTACGATTCAGAATTGATTGAGGGAAATCAAGTTAGAAATGAGAGTACAGCTTATTTTGGAAAACATTATGTGGAGGCCTTTTTAGTGAATGAACAAAATCAATGCGTTGGACGTAGCTATCCATTTGTTGTAAATATTGAATAGGACTGACTATAATGAAAAAATTTAATGAAGGAGATGTTGTTTACTTTATTTCCTCTTCTGTCTTTATCAAGAAAGCTACTGTTATTCGTAATGCTGGTGGATTTTGTACCATTCGATTTGAAGATGGAAATTGCGGGACTTCTGGAACACGTGTTCGTGAAAGTAAATTGTATCGTACGGAAGAAGAGGCGAAGAAGGTTGTTGAACAACATCAAAATGCAAACAAGTGGAGATGATGGTTTCTCCACTTTTACTTTGGATTGGCGAATACAATACCACCCATTCTTGATCTGTAGTAATCAAGTGTGTAGGTGTTTGTTTGCCAGTCCTTTTTTGCATCTTCAAACGTATTGGTAACACCATCATAATTACCATCTTGAATTGTAATGTTGTTACCATCTACTTTTAATACCATACCAACATGGTTTTTACCAATGCCAGAAAATACTGCTCCTGCTTTGGGGGTAGTGGATCTTTCAAATTTATCTGGATGTGCTTTCAGTAGTTCATCTACACAATCCCATCCATTACCAGTAAAGCCAGGATCATAGCCATAGAGTTCATAGAATCTTCCCCAAGCAAACCATGTGCATTGGCCATATAAGCCTGTTTTAGCATATGGATTCTTTGTAATCCAGGCTTCCATGTTATTGAAATTAGGATTAGTTCCACCTCTAAATGTAATTCCAACATAACGCATGACATGATCTACATAAGATGGATCTCCATATCCTGATACATTCAATTCTTGCTTTTTCATATCGGAGAATTGCTGTGCATTGTATTTGGAATAACCTCCAAAATTAGAAATTGCCCAATCAATATAGCCAGACCCATAGTTGTATCCTTGCAAAGCTAGATAGATGTGTTCTGTATCTGATGGATCTTTTACATTTGCCTTTTTAACACAATCTGAAAAGGTATGTGTACCAACATCTATGGAATACTCCGAATCTGTAATGCCATTAGGAATCCTAGGATATTTTGTATTGTATCCTGATTCACTAGCTTGCATAGGATCATTTCCTTTACCACCAGATTCCTGCATCATAATCGCTTGAAGTAAAGATACATAATCTTCTATATCGTATTCTTTTGCATATTTACGAATGGTATCTTCATATGCAATAACTTCTTCACTTAAAGAAACAATTTCACTGTTAGATCCACCATCTTGTGCCAATACACTAAATGTTCCAATAAACAAAGTTATGACAATTAATAAGATTAAGCCAGTTCCAAAAGAAAAGAGTGTATTCAATGTAGATACACCCTTCTTAACAATATGAAATGATTTCTTTATGGCATGTGTTGTATTTTGGACAATAGGCTTGGAAACAAATTGTTCTGTAGATTTTTTTATCTTTGAAGCATTCACTTTATTCACAACATGCTTCTTTGCCTTGGATATATATGATATTCTCTGTGGCTGAACAGCATGTCCTGATTCAATAATCGGTTTCTTATTAGCTGATTTGATCTTATATTCATGATGCTTTTGTTTAATAAACTTAGTAGTACGATGTTTAGATTCAATTACAGTTTGTTTGGCAGCAGCACTCACATTATTTGTAGCCTGTACCTGTGGATTGGATTTAACAGAAGCTTCCTCTTTTCTATCAACATTTTTATTATGAATTGTTTGCTGTTTAATAAAATGCCGAATATTTCCTTTTGTATCCTTTGTTTTAATGGCTTGCATTTTCTGCTTGGTTTTTATATCTCTCAAATTTATCAACTCCTTTGTATGTAAAAAAAGCAGAAAGTTAAGAATATATAAAACTAGATAGGGATAAATCAACCTTTAAAAGCCATAGGGATTTTA
>ENA-OPAL01001323-OPAL01001323.1-human-gut-metagenome-genome-assembly--contig:-NODE-1323-length-15041-cov-3.247431_pt1 | contig 15041 bp, 14 predicted proteins | sample MGYA00241057_ERZ501430 | MGnify/ENA primary metagenome ERZ501430 (study PRJEB25962, sample SAMEA2042506) | human gut metagenome | biome: human gut; feature: human-associated habitat; material: faeces...
AGCGACAGCTTGAACATCACATGGAAAATCTGACGGGCGGAACCCCTCCCGTCAGACCGTTACCCTGTGTAGTCCCTTGTAAACTGTACTTTCCTTTACTATAAATTTTTCTGCGTCAATCAGGCTTTCTTCTTTACACTTTGGACAAAACAGAGGAAAATTTGTTAATACCGTATCCTTCCTTGCCAGTGTACTGTTTGTCGGGGCAGGCATCACGGAACATGACCAGCATTGCCCCTGTACCACAGCCACAGTCCAGTACGTCCTGACAGGGTTCTTTCAAAAGCTCCTCCAACAAGTCGGGGTAATCCTTGCGGCACAGGTTGTACACGCTGGGGTCACTGTCATCAAATTTCTCCGCCGCAGCGTCAAACTCCCGCAGAGTGAGATTTTTGTATTTTTGGTTTGTCATAATAGCACCTCTGCATATTCATTTGCCATTTAGTTAGTTTATACTAATCGAATATTATCATATTTCTACATAGTTTTCAACATCCTATCTGTGTCTGTAGTCTATCAGCAACTTGACCCTTTCTATTTTTATAAAAAGCTTAGATTTTTGTCTTGACAACTGAGCCACTATAGAGTAACGATATATGAAAAAGATGTGAGAGGAAAATCATGAAGGTTGAAACATTATCAGAAAAAGATATCAATGCGATCGGGCATGCATTCGGTTATTATGAATATGCTCAGGGCGAAAAGGGGCTTGTTTCCGCATACAGCAGCAAAGACGCAGTCGTCAGTTATATCAACGGCTATGTGGAAATGGTACTGCAGGCAGGTATGCTTTATACAACCGGTCCGCAGCAGGAAGCATTTATTGCCTATAAGCGCTGTGATGAAAAAGTGGGACTGAAGGCAGGTCAAAAGCTGATAAAAGGGATGTTTGCAGGATCATCCTTTGGTGAAATGGTACGGATGCTCAGCATTCTCGGAAGCGGTGGATCATCTTCCATTGAAAAGAAACTGAAAAAGAAAAAACAAAAATACCTGTTTGTCGGATTGGTATGTGTGCGGGAAGAATACCAGGGGCAAGGCTATATGAGGAAAGCGCTGGAGCTTGCGTTTGCCGAGGGCAACAGACTGGGACTCCCGGTCGTACTGGATACCGATGCCAAACTGAAAAGTGATAAATACAGACACCTTGGCATGGAACTGGCAGGCGTCCGTACCTGCAAAAACGGCAGTAAATTATACGAACTGATCAAATATCCTGATTCCACGGTCTAATGAAATTAAAAATCATACACTGTCTAATGAAATTGGAATTTAATAATTAGTTTTTTTCGCAATCAAGACTCCAACAGGAGCTAAACCGCCATCCACCAAATTCACTTTGACAACTGTAAAGCCATAATCCGTAATAAACTCACAAAAATTTTCCTTGTTCCATTCTTTGTATGCTTTAAATCCTGTAATAGACATCAATCGCTTTCGTAAACCACTTGATTTTTTCTCTGCCCATAAGAAGGTTGGTGCGTACAAAATGCCGTCTTTTTTTAATACTCTACGAATTTCCTGCATTGCTTTTTCAGGCTCTGGCATAATGTGCAGTGCATTTGAAATTACTACACAATCAAAATTTTCATTCTCATATGAAAGTGCCGTTGCATCGGCTACGCAAAAACTAAGTTTTTCTGTTGTACCTCTCCTTTTCGCTTGCTTAATCATATTTTCCGAAAAATCGGTTGCCGTCCAGCTATTAGTACAATCAGACAATGGGAAAGATAGCTGCCCTGTTCCACAAGCTAATTCTAATACATTCATATCAGATTTGAGATAATCTCTAATATATCCGCAGATTGCATTATAAAATTTCTTATCTGACTCCATCAAAGGTGCATATATTTTTGCAAGTCGTTGCCAATAACCCTTGTTTGCCTTGTCTTTCATATCAAAATCTCCATTTTATTCAATAATACAACTTCAAATTTTACGGTAGTTAATTCAATTTCAAACGAAGAATTATTACCTGTTTCTTCTTCTCTGCAACCTTCATAGATACTTTTGTAACAAAAGAAAGTTTCTTCCCTAACATCTTCAATGCTTCTGGAAAGAATGTCTTTTCTTCCAATAATTCCATACTGCATTTGTTTGCAAATTCTTTGCTATCGTTAATACCAAAATACATAATAGCACTTGCATTTCCTGTACGTTTGATAAACCAGTTCGTAAACTTTAATCCACTCTCACTTGTAGCGTCAAACAACATCTCACCTTTTGGAAATGCTTTTCCACACCCCTTAATAAATGCTATGATTTCTTCTTCATGGAAATATTGGAACACACCTGACACAATTAGCAGTGTAGGAAGCGAATTGTCTATTTCCTTTACCCATTCCAATTTAAACATATCGCCTGCAATGAGCGTTTCATTTTTTCGCTGACCAAATACTTTTTTTCTTGCCTCTATTACTTCTGGCAAATCAGCCTCATACCAATGTACAGTTCTATTTTCAATCTTATCACTTAAACGGTCATAAGCAGTCTCTAATCCTGCACCAAGATATACAATATTACTTTCTGCGTAACTTTTTGCAAACGCAGTAACTGTTTTGTCCATATTGTAATAACGTGCTACCGATGCCATATTGCTATATTCAGAAGCACCTTTATCTACACCTTGTGGTAAATACTTCTCCAACTCAAGAGCCTTTTCATCCATAAAATATTCTGGAAATTTTTTTGAAATATTGATTCTTGCCACTAACGGAACAAATAACGTATTTGCAACACCATCAAATTTATTCATAATCTACCTCTTTCTTTAGTTAGTTTTTGCTAACCAATCTAACATATGAAGTTTATTTTGTAAAGTATCTATCACTTAAAAAATTTCCGATTTATCGTTCCTGTATTTCCTTGCCGCTAAGATACTCCACTTCTATTTCAAAAATTTGCACAGCCTTTCCTGCGTGGGCAATTTCCTCATCAACTAACTGTTCACTGGGATAGTATTTCATTGCAAATCGTTTTAACAGAGTTGTTGCTCTTGCACCAGATTCTACGAGGTGACATCTGCCGAATACCACAACGCTCTGCACAAACGGTGCCCAATCTTCTTCTTTGATGGTTTCATTTCCATATACCGTGAAGCATACTTTGTCACAGGCACGCAGTGCATCTACTTTATAGCCTGCACGTGCTCCATGAAAATAAATTTTCTGCGCATCGTCATCGTAGATATAGTTGATAGGAATTGCATAGGGATATCCGTCATCTCCATTTACGGCAAGAACGCCACGTCGGCTGGACTGCAAAAGAGCCTTTGCCGTGTCGATGCTGATTTCATTTTTCTTTTTACGAATTGTTCTGAACATGATATTGTTCTCCTTCTTACGTTGATACAAATTCAAAGTTGTTTACTTGTTGCTTTTCTTTTTCTTCGTCAAATTATAGCTCAGTTCAATTAAGTTCTTTATTTCTTCCGACGGAACAGAGCCATCTAACAAAATACTTATCCAACTGTCTTTATTCATATGATAAGCAGGGATGTATCCTTTTTGCTGTCTGAGCGAACCAATAAGTATCGGGTCGCATTTGACATTCAGCACATCTACAATTCTATCCCCGGTCAATCCCAACTTGCTCTCCGCAACTTCAAGAACAACGCCGTACCATTTGTTATTATCCTTATGTCGCAGTACGGCGTTCCAATCATTCCACGGATAGTCTGGCTCTGTACCGTAAGTAGCTTTTACCCATTCAAAAATTTCTTGCCTGTTCATAAAATCAATACCTTTTTAAGCCATATATTGGCTAATCTAACTGTTTTCCATTCAAACAAAGCACCACAATACATCAGAATATATTATGCTATCTGTTTAATTCTGCATTTTTCGCATAGCAGATGTGATTTTGTAATTAGAGTTATCTTTTCTTTCATTGCCAAATAATCTTTTCCATAGTAATACAATGCTGTTTCACTATTTCCTTCCCAATAACTCAGTCTTATTCCTATACCATCTAAAGCATTATCCAACTGTTCAATTAACTCATTAATATCACATTTTTGATAAACCTCTGCTGATAAATCCGTTCCATTTAGATACAAAGCTAAACCTTCCGCACATCCAACATCAATTTGCTTATCTTTTATTTTCAGATTACTACCCTTCGGAATAATATAGATTTGATGTAGAAAAGAAATGAATTTTTCTACTTTATCTTCCTTAACATTAAACTCAATATCACAACTGGAAATTTCGCCTGTTGGCATTTGTAAAGTTCCACCGCCAACAACTTCACCCATATCGTTTTCGGATAACACCTTATCAAACATATCCTCAAATAACTCACCACGATGAATAGGCTGTAATCTTGCGTTTAAATGCAGTATTACAGGAATTATTTCTTGCTTGCCTTTACTTTTAAATTTATCAAATAATCCCATTATTGTCTGGTCTCCTCCAAATATAAAACATATTTATGCCTTGTGTCCACCTATCTGTTCATTACGGTCTTTGGCTGTCGCTCCCTCCTGAAGATTCATTCCTTTCAAGATGGCATTCTTCCCAAACTTCTTTTTTATCGTAAGCATTGTTTGTTGCATACGCTTTTCACGCTCTAAAGCTGCTTCTTCTTTAACTTGCTCCTGTTCTTTTGCCTTATAATCCGTAAAAAGGTCAAGCTGCTCATATTTCTCTTCTTTCTTTGCTGAGTTCTCGTCTACAAGCCTGTTCGCTGTAATGTTAATTCTTCTGATAAGTAGATTTTTATCCACGATTCTGTCATACAGTTCCATCACAGCATCTGTTATCAGCATTGTTGATGATGTCTGCCTTTTCAGGTTTGTTGTTCCGTGAGCGTGTTTAGGAACTCTTCTTCCATATCTGTCAATTGTGACATCTCCCTTATATTTTCTGCTTCGGTCTGGGTCTGTCAGATTTTCTATGTCATACCCTATGGTCAATACAATCTGGTCAGTAACAAGTCCCTTGTCTACTAAATCGAGTACCATAAGGTCAGTCATTTCTTTTACAACTAATTTTGCTTTATCAAAATCATACGGGCAGTGAAGTACCTGTCCTGAACATACACTATTGGTTTCCGGCTTATAGGCTTTGACCTGCTCCATCGTACAAGGTTCATATCCCCAAGCATGGTCAATCAGAAGTTCCGCATTGATTCCAAACAACTTGTAGAGTAGCTCTTCGTTATACAGTTCATTCGACTTTCCGATGGAACATCTTGCAATATCTCCCATAGTAAAAAGTCCATGTTCTTCCAGTTTCTTTGCATAGCCTTTACCAACTCTCCAGAAATCTGTAAGCGGTCTGTGATTCCATAGCTGTCTGCGGTAAGACATTTCATTCAATTCGGCAATTCGCACACCGTCCTTATCTGCCTCAATATGCTTTGCCACAATATCCATCGCAATCTTACACAAGTACATATTCGTGCCGATTCCGGCTGTTGCTGTGATTCCAGTTGTTTTCAAAACATCCTGTATCATCGTCATGGCAAGTTCCCTTGCAGTCATCTGATAGGTGTTCAGATAATTGGTTGCATCTATGAATACTTCATCAATCGAGTAAGGGAAAATATCTTCCGGAGCAATGTATTTCAAGTAAACACTGTATATCTTGGTACTATACTCCAGATAGTATGCCATACGAGGTGGTGCAACGATATAATCAATCTCCAATGCTGGATTCGCATTTAATTCTTTACTATCATCAGACGAACCAGTAAATGTACGATTTGGTGCTTTCCATCTTCGGTTGCTATTAGCTTCTTTTACCTTTTGCACGACTTCAAACAAGCGTGGTCTGCCGGGTATCCCATAATTTTTTAATGACGGAGATACCGCAAGGCAGATGGTTTTCTCTGTCCTGCTCTTATCTGCAACCACAAGATTTGTTGTCAAAGGGTCACGATTTCGCTCTTTACACTCCACAGAAGCATAGAATGATTTGAGGTCGATTGCGATATAGGTCTTTTGCTTTGCCATCATTCTATGCCCCCTTCTAAAATTCCTTTGAGTAAATTATGCTATCGTTGCAATATAAAGATTGTCTTTGTCTACTAATAACTGCACTGGATTATTATTCAGTCGATTTACAGTATCAATATTATCAATAAACGGACGGACAAAGTTACTCTGTCGTTCAATCAACTGCCGCATCTGTTTGCGGATTTTTTCTGTTCCTATGTCGCCAAGCTTTTCCCCTGCTGCAATGAGCGTTTCATCAGCCTGCGTATCTCCAACAACTGGTATCCTCTCTACAATCTTGCCGACTGCTTTCGTTGTCTTTGATAATCCTTTCAGCAGAGAGGATTGTATGGAAGTAGAAGAATATCCAGATATTTCTTCATAGCACTGCGTATAAAGTTCTCTGTATTTTATCGAATAATCATCCAATTTTCCTGAAATACCGGACAAATACTCTTTGTCGTAATTTCCCACAAGCATTACATCTAAGAATGAGGAGAATGCAAGTGTATATAATGCAAGCTGGTAATCTTTAAATTGGTCTTGTACCGCCTGCAACTGCTTATTTACCGTCTGGTCACTATGAATCAAAGATTTCTTATTTACTTTGGCAATTATCTGTTCACGGTAAAATACTATCTTTGCTTCTGCTTCTTTTTTTATAGCAAGCACCATTGTATGATTGCTATTCTTGTACATTTCATTATTCCAGTTATACTTGTAATTATTGAACACGTCATACAGAAATGTAAGATTTCCTTTTAATTCAGCCTTTTCCTTCTGAACAAGAAAATCCATCATTTCCTGCTGCATTTCTTTTATAGAATCCAGTTTTTTATCAATATTCGCAAGTGCAGCCGCCATAAAAAGCATTGTCGGGTCAAAAGCAAGCGGCATCATCTGAGCCTGTCCTCCGCCAACCAAACCTGCTGATGTTTTCAGAGAACCGATAAAATTGCCCGTTTCCTTCATCTGAAACATTGTTTTTCCGGCTGTATTAACATAGTACAATCCACTTCCACCAGCTCCGGTTACTGCGGTTTGCACAGCAGTTGTCAATGGTTGAAACGCTGTTCCCATAGCTGCCAATCTTGTTACTGGTAATTTTGTGTAATTGGAAACACCAACTTTTGTTTCCTCTAACAATGGACATAGCGATGCATCGTTCATCATTGCCATTATCTCATTATCTTTCCCATTATCCATTCTTACAATTTCGCCCATATTCATACCTCTTTTCGGTCTGTTATTTTAGTTTCATAACAGACCTTGTAAATTTTGCGAATATACAGCGAGGAGATGCCAAATCACTCTTAGTGTCAATCCTCGGTATAGAAGCCATCCAATACATATGTTGTGACTGGTGTTATATATAATTCATATTTAATGACCAGTCTGATTAAATCATTTCCGTCAATCAATGTTATCGGCGTACCTTCTCTCGCAGCCTCTCTTGCCTTATTGGTAAATCGGCTATTAGTAATAAATACTCCATAATCGGCTTGATATTTGTTCATCGCCCCAAGAAATTGATTGATATCCGGCTCACTCACTGGATTTGAATTAAACCTTTTACACTGAATAACCACTCTGGTTGTTCTAAAATCATCGGCATCTACGTGATATCCATAACCATCAATACCACCATCATTTGACACCTGAACGCCTTTGTTGGTAAACTCCACTCCCATCTTTGTAAGAAGTGCTCGTGAAAATTGCTCAAACTTTGCTGGAGACATATTAGCGAGTGCACTCTGAAGTTTTACCTTGAAATCATCTATCAATTCGTCATCTGTGGATTCATTCTCCTCGTCTTCAACCTCCAGTGTTTCTACTGGCTTGTTTTTCGATTTGTTCTTAGTCGAATGTTCCTCCCAATAGCTTCGAGCCTTATCCCTTACTTCTGTCTTAACATCAAAATCTGTTAAATCTACATTTGCTCCATCTTGAGTAAGTGTAATCTTTGGATTGAATTTCACATAAGATATGAGTCCGACATAACTAAGCTCTTTAATAGCAAAATTAAACTTAAAATCAAATTTTTTGTACTGATTTCCTGTTTTATTAGATGTATATAGTTTCTGTTCAAATTCAGCAATATGCTCATCTAACTCACTAATTCTGTCTCTAATTTCAGAACGCTCTAACTGTCCACCTGCTTCCTGAAGGACTTGAAGGATTGGTTTAATAAGGTATGATACTTGTTCTTCTGTATTTAAATCGTCATAAAACATATTTACATTTACACCTCTCATTTACTGTGCATACTTCTTGAAATTCTCTGCCTGCTCAAGAACTTCCTTGTAAACATCATCAATGGTTACTGGCGGATAGCCGAACTCATCAAGCAGCAATATCAAATCCACTTGCAAGTTTGCCTTAATATCATCACGGGCAGACCAATCGGTATAGCGTGACTTATCATCAACAATCAACTTTATCCTCTTGGATAGTTCAATCATTTTATCGTCCGGATATTCAAACTCAAACTTCTTGGAAACTGCTTTCAAAATATCATAGAAAGCTTTTTCTTCATAATCTATACCCATATTCTTGAAGGAGTTCTTTTCTGTTTTCAGTTCAGACAACAACTGTGCAAGCTGCTCCGCAACATCATCAAGGACTTCGTTGGCATACGCTTCATCACGACGACGGTTATTATACTCATCAACAACTTTCTTGAGTCTGTCTGCAAATTCCACACCCATAATCTTATTGACTTTCTTAAACTCGTCGATTGCCTGTGAAAGAAGCCTTTGAAGTATCTTGATTTTCGTATTCGGCAACTGAATAGCATTTATCTTATCCATATATTCATCGCTGAAAATATCAACCGATATATGCTTTCCGGTTTCAAATAATTCCTCAATACCATCGGACTGAATTGCACCCTCAAGCATTTTACGGACACGAGCGTTCATCTGCTCAATATCCGGTGCATCGCCTTTTGTCAACTTGAAAAGGATAGAACGGACAGCACAATAAAAATGAATATAATCCTTATCTTCATCGGAGAATTTCTCACTTGAGCTACAAAGGTTAAATGCCTGTTTCAATCTCTTGACTGCTGCCATAAATCTTCTTTCCAGTTCTTCAGACAACTGCACATACTCAACCGCACGGTTCAGGCAGGCAAGCTGTTCTGTAGGCGAACCATTGAAGAAATCACTACTATTAAAGTTATGGAACATCTGACCAAGAACCTCTAACTGGTCTTTTACAATCGTGATGGACTGCTCCACCCCTTCAAATTCTTCACTCTCAAAATTCGTATATTTCTTGAGGGCGGTATTCATATTTTTCTTGATACCTATGTAGTCAACAATCAAGCCTTTGTCCTTGCCCTCGCATACACGATTTACACGGGAAATCGTCTGAATAAGGGTATGCTGCTGAATAGGCTTATCAATATAAATCGTATCAAGTTCCGGTACATCAAAACCAGTCAGCCACATATCTACAACAATGGCAATCTTAAAGTTTGATTTCGGATTTTTGAACTGACGGTCAAATTCTTTCCTATCCTCTTTTGTTCCAAGCATATCAAAGAGGTCTTTTTCATCATCTTTATTACGAGTCATAACCAACTTGATTTTTTCCATTGGCTTCAACTCTTTTTTATCTTTCTCACTCAGAACAACACCGTCATCACAAATTTTCTTTTCTGTCCATTCCGGTCTGAGTTCCTTTACTATCTTATAGAAATCGTATGCTATATTTCGGTTGGAACATACAAACATTGCTTTGCCTGCTACGGTTGCACCTTCTGCCACACGGGTTTCATAATGCTTGATAAAGTCTTCCGCAACAGCACGAAGTCTGTCAGGGTCGCCAATAATAACTTCCATTTTGGCAACTGCTTTCTGGCTTTCTTCTACTTGATGTTCATTCGCTCCCTCAAGCTCACACTGAGCATAGTATTCTTCAATCTGTCTTACCTTGTCCTGATTGAGCATAACTTTAGCTGCACGACCATCATAAACAAGATTAACTGTAATACCGTCCTTAACAGCTTCTGTCATTGTATATGCGTCTACAACACCGCCAAAGACTTCGATTGTTCCGTCAACCGGAGTTCCAGTAAATCCTACATAAGTTGCATTTGGTAAAGAGTCGTGCAGATACTTGGCAAAGCCATAGGTTTTCTGAACACCTGACTCTGTAATCTTAACCTTTTGGTCGAGATTGATTTGGCTTCTGTGTGCTTCATCAGAAATACAAATAACATTCGTCCTATCTGTAAGAAGTTGCAAATCCTCTGTAAATTTCTGAATGGTAGTCAGATAAACACCGCCACTCTCTCGTCCCTGCAGCTCCTCACGAAGTTTCTCACGGGACTCAATACTTACAACAGTTTCATCTCCGATATATTTTTTTGAACCTACAAACTGCTTGGAAAGCTGGTCATCAAGGTCTGTTCTGTCCGTAATAATTAGAATAGTTGGAGAAGAAAAGTATTTACTTTTCATCAGCATACGGGTAAGGAAAAGCATTGTATAACTCTTGCCGCACCCTGTCGCTCCGAAGTATGTACCACCTTTACCATCTCCTTCAGGGCGAAGATGAGCCTTGATATTCTCACACAATTTATTTGCCGCAAAGAACTGTGGATAACGGCACACTATCTTCAAATCCTTATCTGAGTTATCCGGAAAATAAATAAAATCTTTGATAACTTCAAGTAAACGGTCTTTTCGGAAAAGTCCTTTTACCATTGTCACAAGGGAATTGATACCGTCCAGTTCTTTATCGTCTGAGTTTATCTTTCTCCACGCATAGAAGAAATCATACGGGCTGAAGAAAGAACCATATTTATTATTTGCTCCGTCACTGATAACAACAAACGCATTATATTTAAAAATTTCCGGAATATCTCTACGGTAACGAATTGTAAGCTGCTTATATGCGTCCATTATGGTCGTATTCTCTTGTACCGCACTCTTAAATTCAAGAACAACAACAGGAATACCATTTACGAACACAATGCCATCCGGAATACGCAACTGATTATTTACGCCTTCAATTTCAAACTGATTAACCACTTTGAAAATATTGTTTTCGGGAGTGTCGAAATCAATAAGTTCAATATAGAGGTCTTTCTGCGTTCTATCCTCACGATTAAGAATAAATCCATCGCAGAGCAACTTAAATACAGCTTTGTTTGCTTCATAAATCGTACCGGAAATATTACGCAGCATTAGAATGACACTATCCACCTCACTCGGTGTGATACCGTCTTTCGCATAGCGATTATAAAGGTATTGCTTCAGGTCGTCCGTAAGCAGAACCTCTGTCCTTTCTCTGTGTATATGGTCGCCACTGACATAGGTGTACCCCTCGTCTTTGAACAACTCCATTATCGACATTTCCAATGCGTGTTCATTAAAATTTGCCATTGCGTTCACTCCTTTTTATCAGCATATATCTCTTTCAATATTTGCTTATGTCGCTGTTCCATTTCATAATCCTGATATTTCAGTCCCAATTTGGCAAGCATTAGAGTTCCTTCCATATCATCTATATTTCCATAACTTACTGCACGACTTACTCCAGTCAATGCCCCAAGTATTAGCCTGGTGCAATCAAGAGCAAAATCTATCAACTCCTGAATATCAGGATATGTAACCGGATTTTTATCCCATACGTTTTCTTCTGCTAAAATATGTTTCTCGTCATTATGAGCATATATTTTGTTTCTTTGAACACGAATATTCTCTTGTTTTTTGCTGAGAGAGCAAAAACGCTTTTGATACAATCCTAAAAATTCTGAAAAAGTCAGATTAACTTGTATTGGTACTTTTTCAAAATCAGGTGTATCAAATAATTTTAGAATTTCTCTTTGGCTTTTCACTTCATTTTCATAGAAACATTCTTCCGTTGGTTTCAAACGATGCTGATATGGCACTTGGAAAGAATATTCTCTGCCATCTTCCTTAATTGTTACTATATCTCTGTATTCAGGAAATAAGTCCAAATTATCTCTGCAATACTTTAAGAGCAAACCAACTGAAACAACGTCTTTTGTTTTATCATACAATTTTGCAATTTCCATAAAACAAGCCTTTTGCAACGCCCCATACACTACTTGATAAAAGGCAGATGAAAGATTCATTTCATTGTTATACTTCTTGCTCATTTCTCTATACTGCATCATAATTGCATAATACGCATTGGCGTCAAATGCACTTTGATATAAATCCTCTGCAAGTTTGATTAACTTTTCTTTTTCCATTTTTCACACTCCTTGCAGTAAATGATAATTTAGCGGCTTAATATGCCAGCTTTGCCAATAAAACAGATTGCAATTCATAAAGTCTTTGAATTTCGATAGTATTTGCTTCGATTTGCTCATTAAATATATCGAATTTATGTTGAAAGTCCTCTATAACTTCTGCTGGGGGTACGAGGATTTTCATTGACTGTATATTATACATCGGTAACTTAGATTGAACTGCACCAACTGTTAATAATTCAATCTCTTTTATTTGCTTTTTATAGCAAAGAGTATAGTAAAGATAATCAGGGGTAACCGTATGAATATTAGCCAGTTTAACGCAGTTTTCAGTAAGGTTTGCATTGTTGAGCGAAGTATGTATTTTTCCTATCAAGCCAATAGTTCCAACGATAGAAATAACAATATCGTTAGTATTGACAATATACCGTGATATAGCAGAATGTGTTTCTTCATCAATATATTGAAATTGATTGGTCAGACACACATACCGATTGCTTCCCAAATCACGCACACGGATATATGGGTGTGCGGTTGGAGTATCAAGCAGTTCGCCATCGGCAGGGAGTCGTTTCCCACCTTTAATTGAACAAAGACTATCTAATGTAGCAATACTGTAACCATCTGGTAGTTCATTTTCATTATAAAAAGCTGCAAATTGCTCCTGAAACAATGATTGAGCAGTTTCTTCTAAATTATCATTTATCTTCTGCTTTAAAGCAATTCTCTCCGTAATTGCCTTATAACTGTTCACTATTTCAAGCTGGTTTTCAATAGGCGGAATAGGCAATTCTAGTCTGCATATATCATCCCAAGTAATCCCACCACGAACGCTCCCGTCAGTATGTAACCAACAAATTCGGTCAAATTCCGGTCTGCGAAACCACATCATCAGATAATCTTCATTCAAAATGCTGTTATCTACTACCTCAAACATAAAATACGCCGGAGAAACAATAGCAGGTTCTTCTTCATCATACAATGCAACCGGAAGTCGTTCATCACGACCAACGTGCATTGGATTACACGCAAACTTTCCTTTTGTTATCAGTTTATATTTACTCAAATCCGTACCAATGACATTTGCAACCGACGGCATAAAGAACTTGTCTATGTTAATTCCCAAAACTCTGTCTGTTATGCTTTCTCTGTTCCGAGTATCAATCAGTCGGATATGGTTTCCTAAAATATCATAATTCGATTTCATATCCCAACTCCTTAAATACAGCAAGCAAATCTGATTTAGATTTTTCCTCTTGAGCAAGAAGTTCTTTGAGTTCTCCCTGCAATGATTTCATTTTGGTATCAAAGTCGATGTTCTCATCACGGTTGACAAACTCAATATATCTGCTCGGTACAAGAGTAAATCCTTTTTCCTTTACTTCATCAAAAGAAGCAGAATAGCAAAATTCCGGCACATTCTCATAAGTTTCCTCATAGCCTTCCTGCTGCCAGTTATGATATACACTTGTAACTTTGGCTCTATCTTCCTCTGTCAATTCAATGTACTTCTTCTCATAAGGACTGCCCATCTGTCGTAAATCCATAAAGAGTATTTCATCTTCTCGATTACGATAGCGTTTTAGCTTTCCATTCTGTTCCACGACACGAGCCTTTTTATTCTTATTGAGTACCCAAAGGGTAACGCTGATGTCTGTGGTATAGAAAAGGTTTCTCGGAAGAATAATGATTGCTTCTACCAAATGATTTTCTATAAGCTGCTGTCTGATTTTTAACTCTGTACCATCATCAGATAATGCACCATTGGCAAGCAAGAAACCTGCTACACCGTTTTGAGAGAGTTTGGAAACAATATTCAGTATCCAACCATAGTTTGCATTACTTGTCGGCGGAACTTCATAGCCGTTCCAACGAGGGTCATCTACAAGCTCATTTTCGGCTCTCCACTGCTTCTGATTGAAAGGCGGGTTTGCCATAATGAAATCTGCTTTAAGGTCTTTGTGCTGGTCATTGGTAAATGTATTGGCTGCCATTTCTCCAAGATTTGCAGAAATACCACGGATAGCTAAGTTCATTTTTGCCAGTTTGAAAGTGGTATTTGTGTATTCCTGACCGTAAATAGACACTTTCTTTTTATTACCGCTGTGTGCTTCTACGAACTTGATGGACTGCACAAACATACCGCCCGAACCGCAACAAGGGTCATAAAGTATTCCATCGTAAGGCTCAAGCATTTCGGCAATCAGGTTTACAATACACTTTGGTGTGTAGAACTCTCCTTTACCTTTTCCTTCTGCAAGAGCGAACTTACTAAGAAAATACTCATATACACGACCTATAATGTCGTTCTCTTTATCATCAGTGTTGATACGATTGATTTCATCAAGCAAAGAAGCCAACTTTGCCGTATCAATATGTAAGCGGGAGTAATAGTTATCCGGCAAAGCACCTTTCAGTGCCGGGTTGTTCTTTTCAATCGTATAAAGTGCTGTATCTATCTTCAGGGCAATATCGTCCTGCTTTGCATTTTCAATAATGTACTTCCAACGGCTTTCTTCAGGAAGATAGAATACATTTTCCTGAGTATAAAACGGCTTCATATCCGCATACTTTTCGCCGTGTGTAGAAATAATCTTATTACGGCATTCCTCAAACTTGTCACTGGCAAATTTAAGGAAGAATAAACTCAGAACAACGTGCTTATACTCCGCAGGCTCAACAGAACCTCTCAGTTTATCAGCACTTTTCCAAAGTGCTTCTTCCATTGATATTTCTTTCTTTGGTTTAGCAGCCCTTGCCATCTATAATTACCTCCGTGTTTTAATCTTCGTCTAAAATAACTTCGCATATATCTCCAATATCACAATGAAACACCTGACATATCCTCATCAGTACTTCAAGAGATACTGG
>ENA-OPAL01001324-OPAL01001324.1-human-gut-metagenome-genome-assembly--contig:-NODE-1324-length-15030-cov-5.098698_pt1 | contig 15030 bp, 14 predicted proteins | sample MGYA00241057_ERZ501430 | MGnify/ENA primary metagenome ERZ501430 (study PRJEB25962, sample SAMEA2042506) | human gut metagenome | biome: human gut; feature: human-associated habitat; material: faeces...
CTTGTATGTCTCGGGATTTTGGCATATTCATGCCAAAACACCTCGCGGGATAATGGTGTGTAAACAGTAACAACATAACAGTAAAAGCAGGGAATGTGCTTTTTTTACATTCCCTGCTCTTTCGTAGTTTTTAATATTTCTCTCTGTTTCTATTTATCACCAATCAGCCAGTTGTACATTTCTTCATACTGACGTGCGGAATTACCCCATGAAAAATCAGCTGCCATAGCACGATCAACCATTTTATTCCATTCACGTTTCTTATCATAATAGATTCTTTCCGCATTGCGCACTGTTGCAAGCATCTCATGCGCATTGTAGTTTCTGAAAGAAAATCCGTTTCCAGTTCCCTCATATTCATTATAAGGTACGACCGTATCCTTCAGTCCACCTGTTTCTCTGACGATCGGAAGTGTTCCGTAACGGAGACTCATCAGCTGGCTCAAACCACATGGCTCAAATAAGGACGGCATCAGGAACGCATCTGCTGATGCATAGATACGGTGAGACATTTTCTCATCATAATAGATCTGAGCAGATACCTTTCCATGATATTTCCAGTCAAAGTGACGGAACATATTCTCATAACGTTCATCACCGGTTCCAAGAATTACAAGCTGGATAGCATCCTGGCAAAGCTCATCCATCACATATGCGATCAGATCAAACCCTTTCTGATCTGTCAGTCGTGATACAATACCTATCATCATCGTCTTCGGATCTTCCTGCAATCCAAGATCTCTCTGCAGCTGAAGTTTGTTCTTAACTTTCTCTTTTCTGAAAGTTGTTGCATTATAAGTCTTTGTGATATATGGATCTGTTTCAGGATTGAATTCATTGTAATCAATACCATTTACAATTCCACGCAGGCTGTTTGCACGCGCACACATCAGACCGTCCAGTTTTTCTCCATAGAACGGTGTCTTGATTTCCTCTGCATAAGTATTGCTTACAGTAGTGACTGCATCTGCAAACACAATACCGCCCTTCAGATAGTTGGCATCTTTATATGCTTCCAGTTTGTCTGCTGTAAAATAATAATCGGACAGTCCTGTGATATTCTTGATTGTCTGTACATCCCATACACCCTGGAATTTAAGGTTATGTATTGTCATGATCGTCTTGATATTCCAGAAAAATTCATTCTGCTGGAAGCTGTCGTGCAGATATACGGGAACAAGTCCGGTCTGCCAGTCATGACAGTGTATAATATCCGGTCTGAATCCGATAACCGGAAGAACTGACAGTACAGCTTTGGAGAAGAATGCAAATTTCTCCAGATCCCATGTTCCTCCATCATACGGTTTGGGTCCGCTGAAATAGTATTCATTGTCAATAAAATAAAACTGAATTCCTTCGTACTCCATGTGCATGATTCCTACATAGCAGTTCTTATATCCAAGATCCATGTAGAAATGTGTGATATAGTTCATTTTATCTTTCCATTCCTGTTTCATACAGGCATATTTCGGTAAGATCACACGAATATCAAAATATCGTTTATCAAAATATTTCGGCAATGAGCCAGCTACATCTGCCAGACCTCCTGTTTTGATAAATGGTACAGCTTCAGATGTTGCAAATAAAATATTTTTCATGCGAAAAACCCTCCTTGGTAGCCTTTATTGAATAATTATACTCCAAACTATGACTATTGGAAAGAGCGATTTTTATATTCCAGTCTGATTTTATCTGCAATCAGAGCAATAAATTCTGAATTTGTGGGTTTCCCTTTTCCTGTACTGACTGTGTAACCGAATAATTCATCTATTGTGTCCATTTTTCCTCTGCTCCAGGCAACTTCAATGGCGTGTCTGATAGCCCGTTCCACTCTGCTGGCTGTTGTCTGATGTTTCTTTGCAATCGTAGGATACAGTATCTTGGTAATGGAATTGAGCATCTCCATGTCATTAACTGACAGGATGATGGCGTCACGCAGATACTGATATCCTTTAATATGTGCAGGCACTCCAATCTCATGAATGATATTTGTCACGTCTGTTTCCAGATTTCTCACAGGTACCGGATTGTCTTCTGTCCTTTCAGGCTGCCGCCCGATCTGACGTATTCTTCTCTCGCCGGCTCTGCGCACATGTTTGATACGATTAAGCAGCATCTGATTATCGAAAGGCTTCAGGATATAATAATCTGCCCCTAAGTTAAATGCATTTTCTGTAATACGTTCCTGACCGACTGCCGAAACTACGATAAATGATGGGATCTTTTTGAGACTTTTGTCATTGGCAAATTTCTCCATTACTGCCAGTCCGTCCATTTTCGGCATAATAATATCCAGAACCACAACGTCCGGTTCCTTTTCACGTATAATATTACAGATTTCTTCTCCGTTATGCGCTTTTCCCACAAGTTCCAGATCTTTGTCTTCTTCTATTATCTGACCAAGTACTTCCACCATTTTCTCATTATCATCTGCAATTGCCACATTTAATTTTTCCATAAATTTCACTCCTCCCCCATTTTTCAATAAATCTCTTTTCTTTTTCGGTTCATCACATATTATAGAGGAATGCTTACGGAAAAATCAAGACACAGAGGGAAATTTGTCCTATTTTATGTCGACAGCTTTGGTGATTCTTTTTTCTTTATTTTCATTTTTCACAGGCATCTGATATATTTCGACAATAATCAGATTTTTGTTTCATAATCCTGATCATCCATTAAAAGAGTCTTTCTGTATTTTTCAGCATATTTTCAATAAAGATTCCATATCCGCTGGAAGCATCCTGAACAAATACATGAGTTACCGCACCAATGATTTTTCCATTCTGGATAACCGGGCTTCCGCTCACCTTTGTGTCAATATATTGATAACATTTTTTCTTTATTTTTTGGAATTTTTTTAAAAAGAACTATAAGATTGTGAGAAAGTATTGGCTTTTTTCGCCAACACTTTCTTCACTTTAGACTTTCAGAAAATGTTTCGTTTTGCTGGAATTAAATTCCATATTCTTTATACATCTGTTTTCGTATTTCTGCATTTGTTACTACAGACTGGATCTCTGTACTTCTTCCATCCAGTATCAGACGATTAATCAAAACACTCAAACGTTCCTCACCTTTTGTTTCACCTTCTGCTTCACCTATCGCTTTGCCCTCTGCCAAAAGTCGTTCAGATTCCAGTTCAAGAACTTTTCCACCCATAATCTCACCTATTCCTTTCCTGACTACTTCCTCGCTCTGGCATTCAATATGATACAATTTGCCACCAATCTTTAAGCAGGAATCCGTGATGATTTCTCCATTTTCCTGCTGGTGCTCGTTACGAAGCTGTACAATCGGTACATCCTGCGGATATGAAGTATGAAATACTTCATTAATTAATGGAACTGCCAGGTATGGCATTTTCTCAATCATTGTACGAAATACATCATCAAATATTGTATTATTCATCTGATACCTCGTTTCTATTATAACATTTCCCTTGATGATTCTCAAACTATTAATTTTCTATATTGACTCATTTTTTGTTCCTATCCTGATTTAATTCATCTCGAAACTTCCATAAAATTTCAATTTTGCCGTCAGGATACACTGTTATCTTTTCCACTAATGTCTGCAACATTTCCCTTGTTATCTTTTCCTGGTTATGAAACTGCAGTATAATTGAGTCTTTTCTTTGTTTCTCTCTATCCTGCTCTTCTTTTATTTCCTGCTCTTCCAACTGCTTTTTTAAATCCTGTAACTGTTCTTCATATTTCCCTTTCAGCTCCTGGTTATCTTCTTTTTCGGCAAGATACTGTTCCTTTGTAAATTTTCCCTCTATATAGTTTTCATACAAAAGTACACCTCTGTCTACAAGGTTTTTCATCTGTTTCTCCAGCTTTTCTATCTGCTTCTGGATGATCAGGCTTTCTTTTTTTCTCTTTTTCCGTAATTGTTTCATTTCCTCTTCCTGTTCTTCCAGAAACAATAATTGCACATTTACAGCATTCTTTATAACATCAAGCACCGTCTGTTCCCTTACACGTATTTGTTCACAATCGCTGCCAGGTACATATCTCCTGTTAACACATAAAAAGTCTTTGTTCTTCTTTTTACCTTTCACCAGATTAGTTCCACAAGAGCCGCAAACAAGGATTCCTGTAAGAACACTACCGGATTCTTTTCCTCTTGTTCTTTCCCCAACAGATTTTATCACATTTCTTGCCTGCCAGTATTCTTCCCGGCTTACGATTGCCTGATGAGTGTTAATCACTACCTCCCGTTCCTTCTCCGGAATCACATTTACTGCATTACATCCCACACGTTTTACATGTGATTTGTAACATTCTGTATCCCCGGTATAAATACGGTTCTTCAATATATTCTGTATGGAATTATAGGTCCAGCATTCATTACTTCTATAATTCGTCCTTTGCATATATATGGATGGGGTAATCACCTTTTCTTTATTCAAAATCCTGCAAATCTGCGTGATCGTATTTCCCTCACATGCCAGTTCAAAAATATGTTTTACTATTTTAGCAGCTTCTTCATCTGGCACGATTGTATTATGTTGTTTCCCTTTCTTGTACCCAAATGCAACTGCTCCGTAACAGTATTCTCCGTTTTTCTTCTTTATACGTGTTGAACTTGTTACTTTTTGGGAAATATCCCTGCTGTAGCATTCATTCATAAGATTTCTAAGGGCCATTTCCATACCACCGGTACTGCCTGACGCTTTCTGGGAATCAAAATTGTCATTAACAGCAATTACCCTGACCCCATAATAGGGAAATACATATTCCAGATAATAACCTGCCTCCAGATAATTTCGTCCAAATCTGGATAAATCTTTTACCAACAGGGTTCGTACTTTTCCCCCGCGAACCTCTGATAGAAGTCTCTGAAAACCGGGTCTTTCGAAATTTGTTCCGCTAAAGCCATCATCTACATATTCTTCCAGTTTTGTTCCCTGACCCTGCTTTTTCCAGAAATCCCAAATTCGTTTACGCTGAGAAGAAATACTTGTACTTTCATCCTTTCCATCACCATCCGCAAGAGAAAGCCTTAAATATGCCACATCTTTCTGTACACTATCCAATGTTTCGTTCTTTCCTTTCTGCTTCTCTTGCAGCTCCTGTTAACTCTTCTATTTCATTTTTAAACAAGAACACAATTTCCACATTTTTATTGCCATACACATAAATTGTGTCAATTAAATGTTCAATCAACTTTCTGTCAATATTTTTCTGTGGCATAAACTGCTTCATCAGCTTCACCCATTCCTCTATTGTCCGTAACTGCTTTTCCTGATTCTTTCTTTCTTTTTCTGCCAAAACAAGAATTCTTCTTAACTTTTGTTCCTCCTCATCATATTTCTGACGAATATACTTGTATTCTTCACTGTTGATCGTGCCATCATTATAGTCAATCAACAGTCGTTCTTTCTTCATTTCCATTTTTGCAAGTTCATCATTTATTTCTTTTCGTTTCTTATCATGTAGCGCCAGCATTTCTTTTTTATCATCCTGAATACGTTTTATGACTCTGTCTGACTCCGCAATCAATTTAAACTGTACATTCAGGGCATTTTTTATCTTCTCCAACACATCTTTCTGACTTATATAGTGATTAAAGCATCGGGTTCTGCCAGAGTACTCATAACCGCCACATTGATAAAATATCCGAGGTAATTCTTTGCTTGCAAGCCGCTGATTGCCTTTCCTTACTCTCATTAATGTTCCACAATCTCCACAATATATTTTTCCGGTCAGAAGCCGCCTTTCTTCCAAAGAACGTTTCTGATGTTTATTACACTGTGCCTGTTTTTCTCTCCCATTTTCCTTTATCTGTCGTATTTTTTGGAAATCTTCCTCACTTATAAGTGCCGGATGTACATTATATACATACTCCCATTCATCCTGTGGTCTTCTTTTTTTCTCTGCTCCCAGACAGTCTCTCTTCACTTTTCCATGTACCCGGTGCCCCAGATATACTTCATTGGACAGAAGTTTTCTAAGTGTTGATCCAATCCAGACTGCATCTTTATACTTTTCTGCTTTCGTCATTCCACGTAAATACCTGATCTTTCCAGGTGATGGAATCTGTTTCCGGTTCAAAGTCCTGATGATCTCACAATCAGAAACTCCCTGCAGCTTCATTTTGAATATCTCCTGAACAATCGGAGCTGTTTCTTCATCAATTATATACGTGTTATTTTTTTCATCTCTTAAATATCCATAGGGAATGCTTCCTGACGGCGGTAAAAATTCTCCGCTTTTCATCAGAGTTTCAATAGATGAACGTATTTTTCTTGAAACATCTTTCGCATACATGTCATTTACAATATTGGAAAATGGAATTACAATTTCCTGCTTTCCATTCAGCTTACGGATACTGTCATATCCATTATTTACTGCTATGAAACGGATACCTGCCTCCGGAAAAAATTTTTCCAGATATTCACTTGTTTCCAGATAATTTCGCCCCAGACGGCTTAGATCCTTAACTACAACACAATTGATCTCGCCCTTTGTCAAATCCTGAAGCATCTGCTTAAACCCAGATCTGGAAAAATTTGTCCCTGACGCTCCGTTATCTATATAAGAAGCTATTACTTCAATTTCCGGCAATTTTTTCAAGTGTTCAAGACATATTTTTTTCTGATTTCCAATGGAATTGTCTTCTATGTTTCGTTTATCCTCATCCGAAAGCCTGAGATAAAGACACGCTTTATAGAGTTTCATCTCCTCAGTTGCAGAAACTGCAGTTACAGCTATATTTTTCCTTGATACTCGTGCCATATGTTCTCCTTATCCCGCCATATCCTCTTTTAACTTGTCTACACATTCTTTCAATTGTTTAAATTCGTCCTTAAACCTGAATGTAATCTCAATACTTTTATCTGCTGAAACTTCAATCCTGTCTATCAAAGTCACAACCAGTTCCCTTGTCAGCTCTGTTACATTCCTGTTTTCCTTAAAAGAATCCATCCATGCCAGATCTGTTTTCCTTTTTGAAAATGCCAGGTCTTTTTCTTCCTCTATGTGCCTGAGTATCTCCATGGTTTCTTCAATTTTAGCAGAATATTTTTCTCTCATATAAAAATATTCATCATCTGTTATCATTCCCTCTACACGGTTTTCATACAACTTCATGCGAAACTCCCGCTGCTGTTCCAGCTGAGCCAGCATTTCGTCCTCCTGAACCTTCAGACGTTTTAATTTCATGTCAAAAAACACTTCATCTTTGACTGTATTTAAAAATTCCTCCATTTCCAGGATCAGATGAATCTGAAGCCGTATCGCATTTAATACTTTTTCATGGAGCCGGTTCATTTCTATGCTATGACCGGAAGTACATATTTTCTTTCTGTAGCCAATGCACACATAATAGTTAAACTCTTTTCCTCTCCTGACTACCTTTCTCTTATACATGGTAGAATGGCAGTCAGCGCAAAACAGGATACCACACAGAGGATAAGCAGTTTCTTTTGACGGTGCTGTATAGGCATCCATCTGCATGATTTTCTGTACCGTGTCAAACGTTTTCTCTGATACGATAGGATCATGCGCACCTTTCACAATGATCCAGTCCTCTTTCTTTTTTTCCTGCATCTTCTTTATTTTATAATTAGGTGTGCCTCTCTTTCCCTGTTCCAGATCTCCTACATAGACCCGGTTTGTTAAAATCCTCCTGACCTGCTTATCTCCCCATTTACTGACTGTATTCTGTTTGAACCCACACTTATAGTTATGTCCTTTGCTGACTTTATAATCACTTGGGGACAGAAATCCCATGGTATTAAGATAACCTGCTATATTTTTGCAGGAATATCCTTCAATCCTTTTTGCATAGATCAGGCGTACTACCTGGGCTGCCTCCTCATCAATGATCAGCTTATGCTTGTCATCCGGTGCTTTCATATATCCAAAGCAGGCAAAATTTCCTATGAATTCTCCGTTTTTTCTTTGTGTTTTGTACTGAATACGCAGTTTATTGGATAATTCCCTGCAGTATGAATCATTGATAAGATTCTTAAAGGGAATCACAATTTCATCTGAAACGTCTCTGTTTAAAGAGTCCACATTATCATTTAATGCGATAAAGCGCACTCCCATAGAAGGAAATACTTTTTCTATATATTTCCCTGTTTCAATATAATCTCTTCCTAAACGGGATAAATCTTTGACAATGACACAATCAGCCTTTCCCTTCTCCAGCATCTCCATAAGGTTCTGAAACCCCGGCCTGTTGAAATTGGTTCCGGTAAATCCATCATCCTGGAATTCACCGACTAATTTAATGTCCTTTGATTTTGATACATATTCCTGAATCAGTTTTTTCTGATTTGTGATACTGTTGCTCTCTCCTTTGTCACCGTCTTCCCTCGACAGACGAAGATATGCAACCGCATAATAGATTTTAGATTTTGGGCGTGCCATATTCTACCTCCTGTTTATTTTCGCAGGAAATTCAATATGACGTTCGTTCTTTACTCTTTTTATTGACCATTTTCACTATATCAGTTATCTGAAAATACGTCAACTGTTTTCCTGTTTCCAATTTTTCCCATCATATGATTGTTTTTTCGGAAGCGTATGATATAAGCTGATCTGTTAATGTTTTTTCTGTATCAGAAAAACGGATCCTTACCCGGGTGTCCCCATCCTGATATTCATAGGGATTTTCCATCTGCTCAAGATAACTTAAAATCCGCTCTTCCTTTCCCAATGAAGCATCTATTTTCAAATCCTTAATATCTTTTACATATCCCATGTTCATTCACTCCTTTGTATCTTTTAAGATTTCCAGCCTTTCCAGTTTTATACACTTTCCTGAAAAACAATTATGTTTCCCTTCACTCTATCTCCCAATTCAGACAGGCAAAATGTTCGGGTCTTGTTAAACTTTCTTGGTTCAATGATAACATCCCATACAACCTCCAAAAGCAACCGAACAAGGAAACGATGGCAGCAATGCTAGAAGCAGAACGCATTGCCCGTGATCCGTCTGTAAAACGCTACTCTGATGTATAGGAAGTATTGAGAGCGTTAAAAGAGCGATTTATTTGGAAAATAAGAAAATGCACTCGGTACAAATGCCGGGTGCATTTTTCTTTCCGCAGAAATGAAAAAGCACCCGCTATCTTCAAAGTTGAAAACGGCAAGTGCCTTACAATTCCATATTCTGTTTTTTCTGTTGCGAGGTTTTCTGCTCCGGCGTAAGGACTTTGCTGACCCAATAGCGAATATCCTTCATCGGCTGCAATTCCTCCTTAGCGTCGGCAAGCTGTTCGGCAAGCTCTGCGTAGGCCGCTTGCAGCTTGCTGTATTCCGCTTCCATCGCATATAATAGCTTTTCCCTGCATTTCTTCAGATCAGCCTAATTCTTTTCAATGCTTTTCAGATAACTCCGCACCACTCCCAGGCCCCCTTCGGGCACACAGAATATCTCCCTGCGTTTTCCACACTGTTCATATACATCTTCCAGATCAAACCACTGAACTTTCTCTACTTCTTCTGTCTGAAGAACAAGTTCCGCTATATTCACAGGCTCCTGATAGATGTAGACAAAGGCAATTTCTTCATCCCGAAACATTTTTCCATGAAATTCTTTTGCGAAAGATATGGGGAAGGTTCCGGCAAAGTGCAGCTGTTCCGGTGTTGCGCTGATTCCCAGTTCTTCTTTCAGTTCCCGAAGTGCAGATTCCAGTGGTTCGTCTCCTGCCTGGATGTGTCCTGCCGAGGAAGTATCAAATTTTCCCGGAAAAGAATCCTTGTTTTGTGAGCGTTTCTGTAAAAGAATCTGCACTCTGCCCTCTTTTTTCCGAATAATCCATATGTGAGCTGTTCTGTGGGGAATTCCTTCTGCATGGGCTTTTTCCCTTGATACAATCTGTCCGGCAGGATTACCTTTGCTGTCTATAACGTCAAATAATTCCATCTATTTTTCCTTCTTTGTAAAAAATTTCAAACAGTCATGTCTCTGTCAGTTCTTTATTTTTCGATGAAGTGAATTCTTTCTGGATCAAACCGGTCCTGTTGCGGTCTTGTCTCTGCCGGATAACCCAGTGCAAACATGGAAAAAACTTTTACATTTTCCGGAAGACCCAGAAGTCTGTGAACTTCTTCCATGCGTTCTTCAACCGGAGCAATGCCAAACCATACTCCGCCCAGACCAAGAGTATCTGTTTCCAGCCAGATATTCTCTTGGGCAATGGACATGTCAATCTGTGCAAAAGATGGTGCAACAAGTCCTTCTGTATGATAGACCGGTACGATCACTGCAGGTGCCCCTGCTGCACAGCCGGTGTATGGTGTTACTTTGGACAATTTCTGGATTTTTTCTTTGTCTGTTACCACATAAAATTCCCAAGGCTGCTGGTTACATGCACTTGGCGCCTGCATTCCCGCCTTCAGGATTTCCATGATTTTTTCCTTTTCTACTGGTTTGTCTTCATATTTTCTTACACTGATTCTGTGAAAAATACTGTTCATAACTTTTCGTCTCCTTTACGAATCATTCAGTTGATCCTATTATAGCATGTATATTTTATAAAGCCTCAATTTTTTCAGCTCTTCCGGTATTTTACAGAAGGGCAGCTTCCTGTGGAGTAATCAATCTGGCTAATGATCTCCCTGTTCTCCACCAGATAATTCATATATCTGCGAACGGTAATCCTGGAAAGATTTACTTTGCTGGCAATCTCATTGCTGCTGAGAAAAATTCATTTGTTTTCTTCCAGATAAGAACGAATCAGTTCCAGAGTTTGTTCCTGCATACCTTTTTCCAGAAGTGCTTTTGGCGAATAGGATGTACTCTGTACCAGCAGACAGTCAATTTCCGACTGATTCAGTTCTTTATCCTAAGTGGAAACAATTTTCATGTAATAAATTAACCAGTTTTGCTACTTCTTTATAATTTTTTTCCTGCTCCCATGCATCCAGAAGTCCCGACTGAAGCTTAATCCTCGTCTGCGCATCCAGTGCACTGAAAGGTTCATTCAACAAAAGCACTTCCGGATGTGCTGAACAAGCTCTGGCAATAGCCACTCCCTGTTTCATTCCGCCTGACAGTTCCTTGGGATACATTGTAACTATTATTTTATCATATCCGCGGAAAAAAGCTCCTCTTTTCCAAATACTTAGTTACCGAATAAAAGTTTCCGCGGAGAGAATCCAATTTCCTGTTTTCAGGATCAAAGAAAGTCTGCCAGCACAATACCAGCAGACTCCCAACTTTTATATATTTCATTTTTGACGATTTTCTCCAGCAATAAAAAGCATAAGAATATCCATGATTTTCTGACATCTCAACTATGAACATTTTTACTTATTATTTTAAATTTGATCTTATTTCTTCGATCAACTTCACTTTATCATCATATCTCTTTTTGAAAATGTCAGCTATTTCATAGATCCATTCCATGTCATCATATAGTTTACTTCCAATACTATATCTAAATTCCTTTTCAAGTTCTTCTTGGCTCATCAATCCATTTGCAATCAAAAGCGAAAAAAGAACATTTCTGGCCATATTATAATACAAAATAATTGATCCCGGATCCTCATTTGGCATTTGTCTCAAATATTTTGTAAGTGCATCATAAACCTTGCAGCCACGATTAATTGCAGAAATCTCCTCAATAATCTTATTCGGCTTGCCAAAATATCCCATTGCCTCTTGTATTCCCTCTATTGTATCTTTTTTCTTCCTCTTCGCACGAATCATATGTTCATCTAAGGATTCCTCAAAATCAGGATACGAAAACGGTCTATACTTGAAGTCATCTGCCATCTCTCCCTGTTTTACAAAACAATATACCTCTTTTTCATTGTCCTGACGACGGTACAGGGCTTTGGAAACAATAAACTCTTTATCATCCTCTGATATATCCAGAAAAAATTTTTCATCTACACCAAAATACTCTGATAACTGGCGTAATCTTTTCTGAGAAATAGTCTTTACACCGTTTTCCCATGCACTTACCTGTTGCCGGCTTACATCCAGAATGTCTGCTAACTCATTTAAAGACATATTGCACCTTGTTCTTATAAATTTTAATCCGTTCATGAAAACTACATCCTTTCTTATCACAAATTCATTGATAAGCGCGCTCAACACCATGAATTGTAGCTTTGGTTGACAGCAGGTGTCAATCTGTAACTTTTTAAATCTCTCAAATTCCTGAAATGTTCGTATCGTCTTTTTTTGCTATGATAAATGCAATACTATTAAGCAGCTCAAAATCATCTGCTTCAATCCACTCCACAGCATCTTCCGCGGATATTCCTGTCTTTACCAAACTTTTATAGTTACTTTTTTTTATATTTCAGCTTGGTTCCATTCCTGTTGTCAATTTATCTGACACGCTCCTTCTCCGCGGAGAGGATTCCACTTGACATCTCCATACCAGCGGACTTCCAATCCTCCGTATAATTGAAAATCCGCCGACAAAACGCCGACAGCTTCTTTTATTTCCTTGACCGCAATGCAGATCTCTCACTGATAATCCGGACTGGATATATCCGCGGATAAATAAAGCCCTACATCCCTGCATACCCATATATTATGCCGAAAAAATCATACTATATCCGCGGAAAAATCTCTGTACCTGACGCTGTCAGAAAAATCCTTTACAGACTTCATTTCCTTATGATTATCCGGTACCTGACTTGTATCTTCCTAGTTTGCAAGCTTGTCTGCACAAAGCTATAATTTCTTTTCTCCGCGGAAAAAAGCTCCTCTTTTCCCAATATTTAGTTACCGGATAGAGGCTTCCGCGGAGAGAAACCGATTTACTGTTTCCAGGACATACAAGCAAGGATCCTCGGCCATTCAATGACCGAGTTGGTTGACTCCATTTGCAATTAAAAGCGAAAATAACATTTCCGGTCATATTACAAGTTGATCCCGGATCCTCATTTGGCATTTGTCTCAAATACCTTGCAAGTGCATCATCCAGTTATTTGATTTATGCTCATGTATCTGAGCAAGATAAGAGAGGATTTCATTATCCCACGTTCTCTCTGCCAGTTTGTGGTAGTTAAAGTCTCTCATAGGCTTTCCTTCTTTCTCCCAATTATATGGTGATTTTGGGAGAAAATTAATTCCCTCTGGGAGAAAATTCTCTTCCAAAAGACAATATCACTGTTATCAGTCTTCACTATCGGTTCTTCTAAGTCCAGCTAACCTTTGAGCAGTAACACAATATCCATTTTTAATGTCAGATATGTCGCAGTATCGTGCAGTCCGCCGGCAGAGCCGTAATTCATGTTTCATCTTCATCCTCTGGAATTAACTGTATCAACTTTCTTTCCTTCAATAACAATTCCTGCAGGTATTTATTCTCCCTATCTGTTTTATCAGCTTTGTTTTCCAGCAACTCTATTTCCTTATCGTATTCATCCAACAGCTTTTCATATTCATCTCTTTCCTCTTCAAAAACTCTTGTCTGTTTCAGGAAGAGGTCTGCCTGTTCTATCAGCTTATGCTCATATTCAGCAGAAGCTTCTTCATATCCTTCTTTTTTTCCGTCATACCTGCCGCTGTCATAGATCATCTTTCCGAGCGGATTGTCTTCCGTCAAGTCCTCTTTTATCATCCTTTTTACGCCACCGGAAATACTGCCTTCATCTACTATGTTTTTTACTGTATCGATGGTTCTTCCTATACCGGTACTTCTCCATAATCCACGCTTTAATCCCATGATATATCCTCCAATTCCAATCCAGAACCCTGGATCTTTTTGTTAAATCCGCCAAAAACAAATTCTTCCTTTATCCGGCGGATATATTCCGTATCGTTTATCAGCCTTTGTACTGTCACGATCAAACCTCCGATATCAAGCTGTCTGATGGCATCTTCATTCCCAGCGTACATATTGCTGCCAACCCATATAACATTGCTCCCGGTTGCGATCATATTAGAATACAAGACAATCTTCCTTGTCCTGGCACTATACAGATTGCGGGAGACATTCATGGATGGATCATACATCAGCATATGCAGAGTACTGATCAGAAGATTTATCAAATCAGCCAGTTTTGCGGACGTTCCAACCTTGAATATGTCTCCTGAACTGATATAACCTGTCAGCTTCTCTACCTGTGTATTGGAAAGGATAAGATTAGCACCCGGGATCTGTATCCCGCATGGGGTGTAGAAATCCGTTCCAATATGGATAAGCTGCTTGATCAGAGATGCAATAAATGCACCCAGCTGATCTTTTGTCCTTTCAGCAGCCTGCTGCAGCATTACTGCCGTTGATCCATACGTAGCGATCCTTGGATCTTTAAAGTCGGAAGTATACACTACATGATTGGTTGTCAGCACAGGAATACCGGAGAGAAAGGCAGGCGTTTTAACACAGGTGATCGTATTTGTCATAATATTCCCCGTGCCAAAGATCAACCCCAGGATCGGATCGTGCCCTAAGGTTGCAAATCTGTGATTCGCTCCCTTGAACAGGAAAAGCTTTTCATCAGGGATCATATTTGATATGTCAAAATCCCAGGTCCTGCATTTTTTCAATAGTCCTGCCAGTGCCCCATCCGTCAATCCGGCCGTAGCATCATAAGGAACTCCGGCTTTCGTGATGATATGTTCCATAGAAGCATAGTACGGCCTTTCATGTACAGGACCGCCTGTATTAAATCTCTTCAACAGTTTTTCCTGGAATTCGTGCAGCTTTGTCTCATTCCGATTTTGTGATCCGGCTGCTTCCGTCTTTGTCAGCTCATTTACAATGACAATCCTTGCCAATTGTAATCCCACAGCCGCAAACAGAAACTTTATATCATTCCCCTTTAAGCCTGACTGTGACTCAAATTCTGCATCTAAATCTTCTAATATCTGATGGGAATTATGGGCGACCTCTGCAACCCTTATGCTTTCATCGGCTATCGAATGCATATTATGTAAAGCAACATCTGTACTTCTTTTTAACTTTTTTCTTTTTTCCCTTAATTCCTCTAAAATAAGAACCATCATCATTTCATAAAATGTGTGATGGTTCTTATTTTTTATCTTATAGCAATTCCATAAAATAATGCAATCAAGACAGTTCAGCAGAATGCGAAGGAC
>ENA-OPAL01001329-OPAL01001329.1-human-gut-metagenome-genome-assembly--contig:-NODE-1329-length-14987-cov-10.638495_pt1 | contig 14987 bp, 10 predicted proteins | sample MGYA00241057_ERZ501430 | MGnify/ENA primary metagenome ERZ501430 (study PRJEB25962, sample SAMEA2042506) | human gut metagenome | biome: human gut; feature: human-associated habitat; material: faeces...
TACGCCAGAGACCAATTCTCCTTATGGGGGCACCGGGTATTGGAAAGACGCAGATTATGGAACAGATCGCCAGGGAATGTAAGGTAGGTCTGGTATCTTATACTATCACACATCACACCCGTCAGAGTGCAGTAGGACTGCCGTTTATCAAAGAGAAAACCTTTGGTCAGGAGACTTTTTCTGTCACAGAATATACTATGAGTGAGATTATTGCCTCTGTCTATGAAAAGATGGAAAAAACAGGTCTCAGAGAAGGAATTCTTTTTATTGATGAGATCAACTGCGTATCAGAGACCCTGGCGCCTATGATGCTGCAGTTTCTTCAGGGAAAGACATTTGGCAATCAGAAAGTACCGGAAGGATGGGTGATCGTGACAGCAGGAAACCCGCCGGAATACAATAAATCTGTCCGCGAATTTGACGTAGTAACCCTTGACAGAATCAAGAGGATTGATGTGCAGCCGGATTTTGAAGTGTGGAAAGAATATGCCTATGAGCAGGGAATCCATCCTGCTGTGATCTCTTATCTGGAGCTTCGCAGAAAGAATTTCTACAGAATGGAGAACACAGTAGACGGACGGATTTTTGCCACTGCCAGAGGCTGGGAAGATCTTTCAAGGCTGATACAGGTATATGAAACACTGGATAAAGAAGTGGACAGAGAGGTGGTATATCAGTATATCCAGCATCCAATGATCGCAAAAGATTTTGCCGCATATCTGGCATTATACAATAAGTATAAGACAGACTATGCAGTGGAGGATCTGCTTCGGGGTAAATGGACACCCATCATTCTGGGTAAGATCCGCAATGCTTCACTGGATGAGCATCTGAGTATTGTTGGTCTGCTGAACGGAAAGCTCAGCCAGTTATTTGCAGACTGTTATTTTATGGATGCCTATGTGACAAAGCTCTATGGTTACATGACAGAATACAGAGATAACCTTCCGGAAATGACGCTGGAATCCATTTATAAAAAGGCAGAAAATGATTTTCATACTGCAAAAAAATCTGAGCTTCTCACTAAAAATGAAGAAAAAGTATTTATCCGTACAGTGAATTTCTTTGAAAATGAAATTTCAGAAAAAGGTACTTATGAGCAGACAAAAACCGCTTTTACAGCGGAGGCAGACAGTCTGGAAACACAGACAGAATATATCTCCAAGACGCTTCAGAATGTTTTTGATTTTATGGAAGCAGCCTTTGGTGACAGCCAGGAAATGGTGGCCTTTATCACAGAACTGAATGCCAATTATTACAGTCTCTGGTTTATCCGTGAGAATGGTTCGGATCAGTATTATCGTCACAATAAAGGTCTGCTTTTCGACAATCGCCAGAAGCAGATCCTTGGACAAATGGAAGAACTGGAACAGGGGAACAGCTTCCCTCCTGTATTAAAATAATTGTTTCTCTGGGATGTATGAAACTTAACAAATATCTGCTTTTGTTAAGGAAAGTGTAAATGTCTGTCAAACATAAGCAAACCTGATTGTTTTTTGAAAATTTGGGTGATATACTCCGCTTGTCAACAAAAAAATAATATTTTTTGAGTGAAAAGGAGTCTATTATTATTATGAGAAGAAAATTAATTGCAGGTCTTTTGACAGCTCTTTCAGTGACTATGGTTTGTCCTTCTGCATATGCATCTACAGAGCATTATACAGACAGCAGCGTGGTTGGTGCTGATTCCGGATGGTCTGACTGGGATGCAGCCTGGGAAACAACAGCAACTGATTTTACAAAGGTATCTTTAACACCTGGTGCTGATGATACGCAGCTGAACCTTGCATGGTACAGTGAAAAAGGTGACAGCGATGCAACACCTGTAGTTCATTTCGGAACAGACAAAGACAATCTTGAAACCTTTGAAGGAACTGCCGGTGATGTAGACCAGAGTCTTACAGGAGACAAGGCATATGAATATAATCATGTAACAGTTACAGGTCTGGAGCCGAATACAACTTATTATTACACAGTTGAAAAAAACGGTGAGCAGACAGAGGTATCTGAGTACAAAACACAGGGTACAGATTCAGTAAAAATTCTCTATGTAGGTGACCCGCAGATCGGTGCTTCCAAAGGTCAGACGCAGAATGGAGCAGAGCTTACTAATGAGTCCGGTGCAGCCAATAAAGCAGCAGAAAACGACGGTTTTTCATGGAACCGTACTCTCAATACTGCACTTGAGCAGAATCCGGATATCAACTTTGTGATCTCTGCAGGTGACCAGGTTAACAAAACCGGTGAAGCAAAAGAGGAAGAATATGCTTCTTATTTAAGTGCAGATGCTTTGAAGGGACTTGCAGTGGCAACTACAATTGGTAACCATGATTCTCTGAATGAGGATTATATGTATCATTTCAATAACCCGAATAATACAGAAAATGGTAAAACTCAGGCAGGTGGTGATTACTACTACAGCTATGGAGAGGGTCTTTTCATTGTTCTGAATACCAATAATTACAATGTGGCAGAGCATCAGAAAACAATTGAAGAAGCTGTCAAAGCTTATCCTGATGCAAAATGGAGAATTGTAACCATCCATCAGGATATTTACGGATCAGGTCTTGACCACTCCGACACAGACGGTATGATCCTTCGTACACAGCTTACTCCTGTATTTGATGCAAATGATATTGATGTGGTTCTTCAGGGACACGATCATACATACAGCCGTTCCAAAATGCTTTATGGTGACGGACAGACTCATGGTAAATATGAGTTCAGCCTGAATGCAGACGGAACAGATTATGACTGGGATCATGCGACAAATGTAGATACACAGGAACAGATCGCACTTGCTCCGGAAGAGGGAGACACAGATGCACAGGCAGCACTGGATGCATTCCATGAGGACAATGACTGTTACACAATTGAGGATGTTGACGGAGATACAGTTACAGATCCACAGGGAATTCTCTATATGACTGCAAACTCAGCTTCCGGTTCCAAATATTATGAGCTTCTGTCCACTCAGCAGGATTATGTGGCAGCCCGCAGCCAGAACTGGCTTCCAAGCTATTCTGTGATCACATTAACTGCAGATACCTTTGCGATTGATACTTACCAGATTACAGATGACGGCAAGGCTGAAGCAATTGATGATACCTTTACAATCAAGAAGACTGGTGCAGACGCAGCTGATGCTTCTGCAGATACTACAGACGGTTCTTCAGATGATACAGACACTGCTGCAGACACCACAGACAGTGCTTCAGATACAGCAGAAGCCGCAGATACATCTGCAACTGCAGCAGCGGAAGCTTCTGGAAATTAAGATAATTTTTCGCAAATAGTTTCATGAGTATGAAAAATACAAAATTTACCGGGCTGTTTACCAGAAAAAAAGCAGTCCGGTATCTTATTTATGTTTTATTTGTCTGTGCGTTCGCTGTTTTTGTCATTAAACTGAATCAGGTGGAAAAAACAGAGCTGGTGGTCCGGACAGGACAGACATTTGAGAAAGCAAAAGTAATAAAAATCCTTCAGGATAATCTGGAGGAAAATGGAACCCGTGTGGGAGAGCAGAAGGTTCGTGTCCGTATGCTTACAGGAGTGAGAAAGGGAGAAGAGCTGGATATTACAAGCAGTTCCGGATATCTGTTTGGAACTGCCTGCAAACCGGGTATGAAGGTGATTGTCATGCAGAGTGTTGCTGGCGATTCTACAGTTGCCAGTGTTTATACACAGGACAGAGAAGGGGTTATCTATATTTTTGCCCTGATATACCTTTTGGTTCTCTGCCTGATCGGTGGAAAACAGGGGATAAAAGGATGTCTGGGGCTTGTCTTTACATTCTTCTGTGTGATCTTTGTATATCTGCCTCTGGTGTACCTGAAGTATTCCCCCTTCTGGACTGCTGTATTTGTATGTTTTATCACTACGCTGGTCACTATGTATCTGATCGGCGGACCTACACGGAAAACCTGTGCTGCAACACTTGGAACCCTTGTTGGTGTTATTCTTGCCGGGGTTTCTGCCTGGTGTTTCAGTAAGGCATCAGGAATTTCCGGATATAATGTTTCGGATATTGAGACACTGATGACTCTGTGGAATACCAATCGTATCCAGGTTGGAGGACTGCTTTTTTCCGGTCTTCTGATCTCCTGTCTGGGCGCGGTTATGGATGTTGCCATGTCCATCAGCAGTGCCATTGATGAGATTTACAGACAGAATCTGTCTTTATCCAGGAAGGAACTTTTTAAGGCAGGGCTGCGTGTGGGAAGAGACATGATGGGAACGGACAGCAATACGCTTATACTGGCATTTGCAGGAAGCAGTGTCAGTACTCTTCTTCTTGATTACTCCTATAATCTTCCGTACCAGCAGATCATCAATTCCAATAATATCGGAATTGCCATCATGCAGGGATTGGCAGGCAGTTTCGGGATTGTACTTTCTGTACCCTTTACTGTGCTGATCTGCACAATTCTTTTTCATAAAAAATAAAACTGAATCATATATAAGAAAGTCACCCCTATGATTTCCGGGTGACTTTCTTTTGTGTGATAATGTAATCATTTTCTACATAAAATTCTTTGCATTTTCAAAAAATCGTGCTATCCTTAATACAGAGAAATGCAGCTGTAAAAGTATGAAGCATCTGCGAAAAATCATATGTACTCCAGGAATCGAAATAAAGACTCCGAAGGTATATATTACAACACAGGAGGAATAGAAAATGGAATTAGAAGTATTAAGAAAAGATATGGTTGCAGCTATGAAAGCCAAAGATAAAGTAACAAAAGAAGCAGTTTCCTCTCTGATCTCTGCGGTAAAAAAGGTAGCGATCGATGAGGGATGCCGTGATGAGATTAAGGGTGATCTGGTGGACAGAGTTATTTTGAAGGAGTTGAAAACTGTAAAAGAACAGCTGGATACCTGTCCGGAGAGCCGTGAGGATCTGAAGGCTGAATACCAGGCAAGATATGATGTGATTGCCAAATATGCACCAAAACAGATGGATGCATCAGAGGTAAAGGCATATCTGGAAGAAAAATTTGCGGACGTGATCGCAACAAAAAATAAGGGTCAGATCATGAAGGCTGTTATGGCTGATATGAAGGGAAAAGCAGACGGAAAGGTGATCAATCAGGTTGTTGCAGAACTCTGCAAATAATGTGTTATCTTAACCGAATCAAGTAAGTCCCCTGCTTCAATTGCGAAAAGCAATAAGCAGTGGGTGGGACTATATGAAGAATAGGATCATCCAGCAGATTTGGTATGCAGAAAGCTGGATAGTTATCAAAATAGCCGCAGTATGCTGGAATGTCCGGATACTGCGGTATTTTATTAGGAGGTGAATATATATATGGAGTTTCAGCATGAACTGATCATTCCTAATGAGGGATTTCCGTTTAAGGTTTTTCTTTTTGAAGGAGGAAATGGCAATTATGTGCGTGAGAAGCACTGGCATACGTCTGTAGAGATTTTTGCTGTGATGGAGGGGCGCCTGGATTTTTTTGTAAATAAGGATGAATATCCGCTGAAAGCTGGAGAGCAGATAATCATTAATTCCAATGAGATCCACTCTATCCATGCTGTGGAGAAAAATAAAACAGTAGTTCTGCAGATTCCTCTGAAACAGTTTGAGAATTATTTTACTGCCCAGAGATATATCCGTTTTCGGGGGCAGGAGGAGCTGGTGGATAAGAAACTGGCTTCTTTGCTTCGTAAATTATATCATGTGTATTCCGAGCGGAAAATTGGATATGAGTTCCGGACAATTTCTATTTTTTACGAGATCATGTATATCCTGGTGAAGGATTACCGTGTGACAGAGACCAGGGAGAAGGATATCCGACACAGCCGCCGTCTGGATGCATTGTCAAAAATCACCACATATATGCGTGAGCATTACAGGGAGGAACTGAAGCTTTCTGATGTGGCGGCTACTTTTGGATACTCGGATGCATATTTGTCGCGAATGTTCCAAAAATATGCAAAAATCAACTATAAAACTTATCTGCAGGATATCCGTATGGCATATGCGTACAGGGATTTGCTGAATACAGACCATACAATTAGTCAGATTGCACTAGATAATGGATTTTGCAGCAGCAGGGGTTTTTCCGGGGAATTTCAGAAAAGATATGGGGTACTTCCAAGTGAGATGCGAAAACAGCTAAATGAAAAAGGTCAAAAAAACGCCATAGATTAGACAAGAAAACTGGCGAAAAGTACCCTTTATTCTGATATATTCTAAGCACAGTCAAGAAAACGTAATATCTACAGAATATAAGGAGGTTTTTGAAGTGAAAATTCAGAATGTAACAGATGCTTCCTTCCGTAAATATGGAAAGGTGCTTGAAGGGTATGACTTCAGTGCTCTTCTCAAAGAAATGAAACATACACCGGTTCCGGATGATGTGGTTTATGTACCATCTGTTGAGGAGCTGGAAGCTCTGGATGTAGCAAAAGCACTGCAGAATAAAGGATTTGGCGGAATCCCGATCGAAATTGGATACTGCAACGGACATAATAAGAAATTAAATGCAGTAGAATATCACCGCAGTTCAGAGATCAATGTAGCGGTAACAGATCTGGTGCTGCTTATCGGAAGCCAGCAGGATATCACAGATGATTTTACATATGATACTTCTAAGATCGAAGCATTCCTGGTACCTGCAGGAACAGGTATTGAAGTATATGCAACTACACTTCATTATGCGCCATGCAATGTACAGGATGGCGGTTTCCAGTGTGTAGTCGTACTTCCGGCAGGAACCAATACAGATCTTACATTTGAGACAGCTAAGACAGGCGAGGACAGCCTGCTGACAGCTAAGAACAAATGGCTCATTGCACATGAAGATGCGGCAATCGAGGGTGCAGTAAACGGACTTCGTGGAGAGAATATCACCATTGACTGAGCTGCTCGGAATCTGTGGCAGCAGAGTATCAGAATATAGTAAATGAATAACAAAATCATATAAATACATATCAAATATGGAGGAATTTATATTATGAACAATATACCAGTAGTAAAACTTGGATTAATTGCAGTAAGCCGTGACTGTTTTCCGATTCAGCTTTCTGAGAAGAGACGTGCAGCAATCAAGGAAACTTATAAAGGTGAACTTTATGAATGTCCTGTAACTGTTGAGAATGAAAAGGATATGGAGAAAGCTCTTGAAGATGTAAACAAAGCAGAGTGTAATGCGCTGGTTGTTTTCCTTGGAAACTTCGGACCTGAAACTCCTGAAACTCTGATCGCAGAGAGATTTGACGGACCTTGCATGTATGTAGCAGCAGCAGAAGGTGACGGCGATATGATCAACGGCAGAGGTGATGCTTACTGTGGTATGCTTAACTGCTCCTACAACTTAAAAATGCGTCATCTGAAAGCATATATTCCGGAATATCCTGTTGGAACAGCAGATGATATTGCAAAGATGATCGCTGATTTCGTACCGGTTGCACGTGCAGTCATCGGTGTCAGCAATCTTAAGATCATTACTTTTGGACCGCGTCCACAGGACTTCTTCGCATGCAACGCACCTATTAAAGGCCTCTATGAGCTGGGCGTTGAGATTGAAGAGAACTCAGAGCTTGATCTTCTTGTTTCTTTCAAAGAGCATGAAAATGATCCTCGTATCCCGGAAGTTTGTGCAGATATGGCCAAAGAGATGGGCGAAGGCAAATATTATGCTGACCTTAATGTGAAAATGGCACAGTTTGAGCTTACACTTCTTGACTGGGCAGAGGCTCATAAGGGAGCAAGAAAATACGTTGCATTTGCTGACAAATGCTGGCCAGCATTCCCGTCACAGTTTGGATTTGAACCTTGCTATGTAAATAGCCGTCTGGCTTCCAGAGGAATTCCGGTATCCTGTGAGGTTGATATCTACGGAGCACTCAGCGAGTACATCGGACTTTGCATTTCCAATGATGCAGTTACACTGCTTGATATCAACAACTCTGTTCCACAGTATATCTATGATGAAGATATCAAAGGAAAATACGATTACAAGCTTACTGATACATTTATGGGATTCCATTGTGGAAATACTCCTGCATGCAAGATGTGTGATTCCAGAGCTGTTAAATATCAGCTGATCCAGCACAGACTTCTTGAGCCGGCAGGATCTGAACCAGACTTTACAAGAGGAACTCTTGAAGGTGATATTGCTGCATCTGACATTACATTCTATCGTTTACAGTGCAATTCCGAGGGCGAGCTGGTTTCTTATGTTGCAGAAGGTGAAGTACTGGATGTACCTACAAGATCATTCGGTGGTATCGGTATTTTCGCAATCAAAGAAATGGGAAGATTCTACCGTCACGTACTGATCGAGGGCAACTATCCGCATCATGGAGCAGTTATGTTTGGACATTACGGAAAAGCATTCTATGAGGTAGTGAAATTCCTTGGACTGGATGTTAAGAAGATTGGATACAACCAGCCGGCAGGTGTAAGATATCCGACAGAGAATCCATGGGGTTAATGAGAAATCAGTAAAACGGGTTATTAATGTTCATGTGATGTGAATGAATCTGAATACAGAATAAATAAACTGACACTATATTAAAGGCATCCCGGGGCTTTGCTCTGGGATGTATTAGATTAGAAATAGAAAAGGAGAGCACTTATGTATTATATTGGTATTGACCTTGGTACTTCCGCTGTAAAACTTCTTCTTATGGAAGAATCAGGAAAAATCTGTAACATCGTATCCAGAGAATATCCATTATTCTTCCCACATCCGGGCTGGTCTGAGCAGAAACCGGAGGACTGGTTCATACAGAGCATGGAAGGCATGAAAGAACTGACAAAGGATATTGACAGAACTCAGGTAGCAGGAATCGGTTTCGGCGGACAGATGCATGGTCTGGTAACTCTTGATAAGGATGACAATGTGATCCGTCCTGCAATCCTCTGGAATGACGGACGTACAGGCGAAGAGACAGAATATCTGAATACAGTGATCGGAAAAGACAAACTTTCACAGTATACAGCAAATATTGCTTTCGCAGGCTTCACAGCACCGAAGATCCTCTGGATGCAGAAAAATGAGCCTGAGAACTTTAAGAAGGTAGTAAAGATTATGCTTCCTAAGGATTATCTGGCATATCGTCTGTCCGGTTCTTTTTGTACAGATGTTTCTGATGCTTCCGGTATGCTTCTTCTTGATGTGAAGAACCGCTGCTGGTCAAAAGAAATGCTGGAGATCTGTGGAATCACAGAAGAGCAGCTTCCGAAACTGTATGAGAGTTGGGAAGTAGTAGGAACTCTGAAACCTGAGATTGCGAAAGAACTTGGATTCAGTGAGAATGTAAAAGTTGTTGCAGGTGCAGGTGACAATGCGGCAGCTGCTGTAGGAACAGGTACAGTTGGTGACGGTCAGTGTAATATTTCTCTTGGAACATCCGGAACTGTGTTTATTTCCAGTAAAAACTTTGGTGTGGACGAAAATAACGCACTTCATTCTTTCTGTCATGCAGATGGAAGCTATCATCTGATGGGATGCATGCTCAGCGCAGCTTCCTGTAACAAATGGTGGGCAGAGGAGATTCTTCAGACAAAGGATTTCGCAGCAGAGCAGGCTCCAATTCAGAAGCTGGGAGAGAATCATGTATTCTTCCTTCCATATTTGATGGGAGAACGTTCACCTCATAATAATCCTGATGCAAGAGGTGTATTCTTCGGGATGTCCATGGACAGCACAAGAGCAGACATGACACAGGCTGTTCTGGAAGGTGTTGCCTTTGGTCTTCGTGATTCCCTGGAAGTTGCAAGAAGCCTTGGAATCAAGATTGAGAGAACCAAGATCTGCGGTGGCGGAGCTAAGAGCCCACTGTGGAAGAAGATCATTGCAAACGTTATGAACCTGAAGGTTGATGTTCTGGAGAACGAAGAAGGACCGTCCATGGGTGGAGCTATGCTGGCAGCAGTAGGCTGTGGTGCTTACCCGGATGTAGAAACCATCGGTAAGAAATTTGCCAAAGTTGTTGATACAGTAGAACCGGATCCTGAACTGGTTGCAAAATATGAAGAGAGATATCAGAAGTTCAGAACTCTGTATCCGGCGATGAAGCCATTGTTCTAATCGAATATCTGCCTGACATACTGGGGTTGTTGTGCTTATTTAGCACAACAACCCCATTTTGACGTACATCTGATGATGACCAATCACCATAACCTATTTGATTATGACATATCAGGAAAAGGGCAGCTTCAGGAATTCTTCCATGGCTCTGCTGATATAGCGGCCTTTCTTCCAGTAAAAAAACACAGTGCGTTTACTGCTCTGACCGGGCAGCTTATAAAAAACAAGTTCTGAATTTGTTGGAACTCTGGAGAGCAGAAGATCCCCGATGAAAGTGATACCCATTCCCAAACATGCAATATTATAGGCAGTCATCTGCTGATCCAGGCGAAATACTACAGAAGGCGAAAAGTGATTTTCCTGACAAATGGTAAGTGCACGCTTACCGGTATCATTATCTGAACGAAGAATAATAAATGGTTCGTTCTCGAATTTGTTTAATGGAACAGAAGGAATATGAGAAGAACGGAACTGCCCGTTCCGGATTTCCTCAATAGGAATCTGATATTCCTGCAGTCTGGTATTTACTGAATAATTTTTGGGAACCGCTAGAAGAAGTTGTTCTTTCTGGTAGATATAATGTTCAAAAATCTGGTTATCCAGAATACAGTTATCAATTACCAGATCTAACTTTCCGGCCTGGAGAAACTGGGATAGCTTTGCTGTACTTTCTTCTACAAGAGAAATTTGAACATGGGGGAATTTTTGGGAAAAATCAGCAATAAGGGGAGGCAGAATCCACGAAGAAAAAAAGTTACTGCCACCTACATTAAGAGTTCCTGTTTTGAGATTTCCCAGATCCAGTAGGTAGTTTTCGAGATTATTTTCAATATCCATGACTTTTTCAACAGCCTGTATATAATGTTTTCCAACTTCAGTTAACTGCAAAGGTTTGGTACTTCGATCAAAAATAGGATAGCCAATACGGTTTTCCACACGTTTTACATTGGCGCTTAAAGAAGGCTGCGAAATGAAAAGAGCAGCAGCAGCTTTGGAAAAGCTTTTTTCCTTGTAGACCTCATAGATGTATTCCATTCCCTGAAACATATAAACTCCTCCGATATATAATTTAAACACTATATATTTTATAAAAATATATGTATTTGATTATATTATAGCAGAGATATATAATGAGGGCAAATACATGGGAGGGCGAATAACTATGAAAAAAACAGACTATCGTGTAGAAAGGGATTCTATTGGTGTAAAGGATATTCCGGAAGATGTATATTATGGAGTACAATCCTTACGTGCGGCTGAAAATTTCCACATTACGGGGCTGAATATGCATCCGGAAATTATTAACAGTCTTGCATACATAAAAAAAGCAGCAGCGATAACCAATTGTGAGGTGGGGCTTCTTGAGAAGAAAAAAGCACAGGCGATTGTCCAGGCATGTGATGAAATTGTTTCAGGAAAATTCCATAATGAATTTATTGTGGATCCTGTTCAGGGAGGAGCTGGCACATCTTTAAATATGAATGCCAATGAAGTAATTGCAAATCGCGCGATTGAGATACTGGGAGGAAAAAAGGGCGATTATACAATTATAAATCCTAACGATGATGTGAATTGTGGACAGTCTACCAATGACGTTATTCCTACTGCCGGTAAAATGACTTCTCTTCGTTTGTTGCAGAATCTGAAAAAACAGCTTCTTCGCCTCTATGATGCTCTTAATGAAAAAGCTACAGAGTTTGATCACATAATAAAAATGGGGCGTACACAGATGCAGGATGCAGTACCAATTCGTCTGGGACAGGAATTTAAGGCATATTCGGTAGCAATCATGCGTGATATCCACAGAATGGATAAAGCAATGGATGAAATGCGGACTCTTAATATGGGAGGTACTGCTATTGGAACAGGAATTAATGCAGATGAGGGCTATCTGAGAAGAATTGTTCCAAATCTCACTGAAATATCGGGAATGGACTTTATACAGGCTTTTGATCTGATTGATTCCACTCAGAATCTGGATCCATTTGTAGCCGTTTCCGGTGCTGTGAAAGCATGTGCGGTAACTCTTTCCAAAATGTCAAATGATCTCCGTCTGATGTCCTCCGGTCCACGTACTGGTTTTGGGGAGATTAATCTTCCGGCAAAACAGAATGGTTCCTCTATTATGCCAGGTAAAGTTAATCCGGTTATTCCTGAAGTAGTGAATCAGGTTGCTTTTAATATTATTGGTAATGATGTTACCATTACCATGGCTGCAGAGGCTGGTCAGCTGGAATTAAATGCGTTTGAGCCGATTATTTTCTATTGCATGTTTCAGTCTATCGATACTCTTGGCTATGCAGTCCAGACATTGGTAGATAATTGTATTGTAGGAATTACGGCAAATGAAGAAAGATGCCGTTATCTGGTAGAAAACAGTGTAGGTATTATCACTGCAATCAGCCCCCATCTTGGATATCAGAAGGCTGCGGATATTGCAAAAAAGGCAATTAAGACAGGCGAATCTGTAAGAAGTCTGATTCTGAAAGAAAAGCTTATGGACGAGGATGAACTTAATCGCATTCTGGATCCGATCCATATGACGGAACCTGGTATTTCCGGAAAAGATTATCTTATAAAAAAATAAAGAAAAAAACAGGCGGGAAAATCTTCCCGCCTGTAAAATCGTCTGGACACATATCATATATAAATATGATTTTTATATTTTTGAATTATTCGATTGATTTCAACCGGATTAGAACAGACCTGTGATCTTACCTGTCTCGTCTACGTCGATTCTCTCAGCAGCCGGAACTTTAGGAAGACCTGGCATTGTCATGATCTCGCCTGTAAGAGCTACGATGAATCCTGCACCAGCGGAAATCTTCAGGTTACGTACTGTAACTTCGAAGTCAGTAGGAGCACCCAGTTTAGTCTGGTCATCTGTTAAGCTGTACTGTGTCTTAGCTACACAGATCGGGCAGTTGCCAAAGCCAAGAGCTTCTAACTGTTTCGCCTGTTTCTGAGCGTTAGCTGTCAGAACTACTTTCTTACCGCCATATACTTTCTGAACGATCTGGTTCAGTTTGTCTTCGATAGAACCTTCCAGTTCATATGCATAGGAGAAGTCGTTTGGTTCTTCAACAAGACGGATAACTTCTTCTGCAAGTTTGATTCCGCCTTCGCCGCCTTTTGCCCATACTTCAGAAAGAGCAACGTTAACGCCCAGTTCTTTACATTTAGCTTCTACAAAGTCAAGCTCTGCTTTTGTATCTGTAGGGAATGCGTTGATAGCAACAACACATGGAAGTTTGTATACGTTTTTGATGTTGGAAACGTGTTTTAACAGGTTCGGGATACCTTTTTCAAGAGCTTCCAGGTTTTCATTGTTAAGGTCAGCTTTAGCAACGCCGCCGTTGTATTTCAGGGCACGTACTGTAGCTACGATTACAACTGCGCTTGGTTTTAAACCAGCCATACGGCATTTGATATCAAGGAATTTCTCAGCACCAAGGTCAGCACCGAAACCAGCTTCTGTGATTGCATAATCAGCAAGCTTCATAGCCATCTTTGTAGCTGTTACAGAGTTACATCCATGAGCGATGTTTGCGAATGGTCCGCCATGTACGATTGCAGGAACGTGTTCCAGAGTCTGTACAAGGTTTGGTTTCAGAGCATCTTTTAACAGGGCTGTCATAGCGCCTTCTGCGTGAAGGTCACCTGCTGTTACAGGTTTCTGCTCGGAAACTTTTCCGTATGTATATCCGATGATGATCTTGGATAATCTTTCTTTCAGGTCTTTGATGTCGCTTGCAAGACAGAGAACTGCCATGATTTCAGATGCAACTGTGATGTCGTATCCGTCTTCACGAGGCATACCGTTTGTCTTTCCGCCAAGACCATCTACTACGTTACGAAGCTGACGGTCGTTCATATCTACACATCTTCTCCATGTGATCTTACGTGGGTCGATGTTTAATGCATTGCCCTGGAAGATATGGTTATCGATCATAGCTGCCAGTAAGTTGTTAGCTGCGCCAATGGCATGGAAGTCACCTGTGAAGTGAAGGTTAATATCTTCCATAGGAACAACCTGTGCATATCCGCCGCCTGCTGCACCACCTTTTACACCGAATACCGGTCCTAAGGATGGCTCACGAAGAGCTACCATAACACTCTTGCCAAGTCTCTGCATACCATCTGCAAGACCTACAGTAGTAGTAGTTTTACCTTCTCCTGCTGGAGTTGGGTTGATAGCTGTAACGAGGATTAATTTTCCATCCTTCTTATCACTTTCTTTCAGAAGATTGTAGTCGATTTTTGCTTTGTATTTTCCGTACTGCTCCAGATATTTGTCGTCAATACCTGCTTTCTCTGCGATCTGAGTAATTGGAAGCATCTCGCATTCCTGTGCAATTTCAATGTCTGATTTGAATCCCATAATTGTTTTTCTCCTTTCGTTTCCGCATAACATGAAAAACTTCTGTTGCTGTTCACTCCGCGATCAGCAACAATTATTAATTGAAAGAAGTATTGGCCGGTCTGCCTGGTATTCCTGATTTCTGCCCTGAAAGTTATAAAAAAAGGCCAGTATCTGAATATTTCAAATACTGCCCAGACGGTCGGCTCCCACAAACCTCCGACTCCACGTGGTTTGCACTCCACTCTTTCCGTCAGTACTCGAAGGTTCTTTCAATTGATGAATACAATATATCATTTTGAGAAAAAAATGTCAAGAAAATTTTTGTTGAAACGTCAAAAAATGTGAGTAAACTGGATAAAAGTTGTGCAAATTGATAAGAGAAGAGAATCGTAATCCCTGGTAATGAAAGAAAATACGTTTTCTCAAGGGAAGAAATTGTTAAAAAATAAACACAGTTTTCCCTGACAAATGAAGAAAATATAAAAAGCGGGTAAAGCTAGAGCGTGTCTGAAAAATCATTCCCGCAATCTGTACGCCCCCACTTTGCGGGATATTTCACCCGAATTCAGTTGCCG
>ENA-OPAL01001341-OPAL01001341.1-human-gut-metagenome-genome-assembly--contig:-NODE-1341-length-14854-cov-2.221434_pt1 | contig 14854 bp, 10 predicted proteins | sample MGYA00241057_ERZ501430 | MGnify/ENA primary metagenome ERZ501430 (study PRJEB25962, sample SAMEA2042506) | human gut metagenome | biome: human gut; feature: human-associated habitat; material: faeces...
AGAGCTGAAAGGTTTGTATGAACGGATTGAAGCTATTGGTTATAAGATGGTTGTAGATGATGAAGCCAAGAGATTCCTTGCAGCCAAAGGCTACGATGTGCAGTTTGGCGCCCGTCCGTTGAAGCGTGCCATTCAGAATTATCTGGAAGACGGACTTTCGGAGCTGATTGTGTCTGCCGGATTACAGCCCGGTGATACGGTTAATGTTTCTGTCGATAAGGAAAAAGACGAGTTGAGTATAACCAAAGCTTAACAAGCCTTTATAATAAAACAGTCAAAATGTCAGTTCTTCGGGACTGGCATTTTTTTTGTGTTCAGTTTGCCAAAACAATAAAAATACAAATCTAAAAATATAAACTTAGTATGCAAAAAGGAAATATTGGGGTAACTACAGAGAATATCTTCCCCGTTATCAAAAAGTTTTTGTACAGTGACCATGAAATCTTCCTTCGTGAGTTAGTCTCTAATGCCGTCGATGCTACCCAGAAACTTAAAACACTAGCTTCTATCGGTGAGTTTAAGGGTGAGCTCGGTGATTTGACCGTGCATGTGTCTTTAGGCAAGGATACGATTACCGTATCCGATCGTGGTATCGGCCTGACGGCAGAAGAAATAGATAAATACATCAATCAGATTGCATTCTCGGGAGCCAACGACTTCCTGGAGAAATATAAGAATGATGCCAATGCCATTATCGGTCATTTCGGACTTGGCTTTTACTCGGCTTTTATGGTTGCCAAGAAGGTCGAAATCATCACCAAATCCTATCAGGATGGTGCTAAAGCCGTGAAATGGACTTGCGACGGTAGTCCGGAGTTTACCATCGAAGATACGGACAAGGCAGAACGCGGTACGGATATCGTTCTTTATATAGACGACGATTGCAAGGAATTCCTTGAAGAAGCGCGCATCTCTTCTCTTTTGAAGAAGTATTGCAGCTTCCTCCCTATTCCCGTTGCATTCGGCAAGAAAAAAGAATGGAAAGACGGCAAGCAGGTTGAAACATCCGAAGATAACATCATTAATAACGCTAATCCGTTGTGGACGCTGAAGCCCAGCGAATTAAAAGACGAGGATTACAAGAAGTTCTATCGCGACCTCTATCCGATGTCTGATGAACCCTTGTTCTGGATACATCTGAACGTGGATTATCCGTTCCATCTTACTGGTATTCTGTACTTCCCGAAGGTAAAGAGCAATATAGAGTTGAACAAGAACAAAATCCAGCTTTATTGCAATCAGGTCTATGTAACGGACTCTGTAGAGGGTATTGTTCCGGACTTTCTGACATTGCTGCACGGTGTACTCGATTCGCCGGATATTCCGCTGAACGTATCCCGTTCCTATTTGCAGAGTGACTCTAATGTGAAGAAAATCTCTACATATATTACGAAGAAAGTATCCGACCGCTTGCAATCCATATTCAAGAACGACCGTAAGCAATTTGAAGAGAAGTGGAACGATTTGAAAATCTTCATTAACTACGGAATGCTCACACAAGAGGATTTCTATGATAGAGCAAAGGATTTCGCCCTTCTTTCCGTAGGACTTAAGGATGGCTTTCTTCATGTACTCTACTGCATCATCAAACGGGATATGTTCCAGAATAAAGTTCTGTTTCTGGAATTCATCGATAACTCCCATCTGAAGGTCATCCTGCACATTTTTCTTTGCTTCTTCAAGTGTAATTGCCATAATTATTTACCATTCCCTTCTGCTCCCATGTTTAATCTGGCAGCGATTGCTTCTTTCATGCTTAAAGGTCCTTCTTTTTCAGAACCTTCATCTTTGTGATTTCCCAGCGGAAAGAATCCTCTTCTCTCAGTCTGCTTCTGTTCCTGCTTAAAGAGGAATGGTTTACTTTCTTTCAGTGCTTTTACCTGTTCATCCAAACCAGTAACTTTTCCATCCTCTCCAAGGATCAGTTTCTTACGGTCAACAAGCCCCGCCACCAGATCACTGTCCTGTGCTGATGAGGCAATTGCCATCTTGATTGCATTGGTCAGCTTCAGATTCTTCAGTTCTTCCTGATGTTCTGTTTCTTTCTGCTGATTCTGTGTCTGCAGGTCTGCAATCTGCTGTTTCAGGGCTTCATTATCCCCTGCGGACGCTTTTAACGTTTCCAGCTGGGCCTTATAATCATTTGCAGATGTTTCCAGTTGTTTACGTTCCTGTTCTGTCGTATCGTAGGTTTCTTTTGATACATAGCCTTCCAGCTCTTTTACAGAAGCATCTGCCGCTTTTTTTGCCAGGCTCTTCTCAATTCCGAGCGCCTCAAACTGTTCCTGTGTCATGCTACTACTCCTTTCTGGTAGTTTCACGTCATTCCGGACATAAAAATAAGACGCTTAACCCTGCGCCTCAATGGGAGATTCCGGATCACCGCCTTTCGAATCGATAATCTCTGCTACTTTCATGTGTGCCAGATACTCAGCTCTCTCTTTTGATACCGTCATTGTTTCACCGACAGATCTGAGCTTCAAGTTATTTTCAATGTCTTTGAAATCGTGGATTACTCTTATCCTCACCGTTCTCACCTCCCTCCATTGCGCCGGCGCAAATTTGCATATTAAAAGAGAGCCTGTTTCCAAGCTCTCCTAATAATCAATATTTCTGTTTTGCTTTAATATCCAACATTCTGATCATCATAAACGCAGCACGTTCTGCCTGTTCGTTATAATCCTTCTCCAGTGGACTTTCTACCATATTTCCCTGATCATAATGAATAAAGTAATGTGCAAGCTCATATGCCGCTTCATAAACAACTTTCTCAAACATCTGGTACTTTCGAATTGCTATACGGTTTCCTTTGAGTATGCTTGCATATCCATCTATGCTCTTGAGCTTCAATGTGATTCCCTGTTCTTCCGCCAGAGCCAGCAAATTCTTAAATACGAATATTGGTTCTTCCATATAAGGTATGGACGTTTTCTTTTTTACTGGTTCTGTTTTTGTCTGAGTTGGTACAACTTCTTTCTTCTCTGGAATCTCCGGCTCATTATCCTTTGCCCTGAAATAGAAATCTACCAGATATTCATATGCCATCCATGCCTTATCAGTATTAATGGATTTTGCAAGAAGAAGTGCTCCTTTTTCTGTCCATAAATATAAATGTGCACTAAATTTATGGCAATCTGGAATTTCCCGACTGGCTTTAAACTGTCTTAATTCATTTCCTTCAAGCTTGATATAATGCTTTCCCTCTGTATATTTTTTCTTATTATACGAGAAATTATAAGATATTGTTTTTGTATCTGTTTCATACATTTGTGCCACTTGAGCAGATGTTAATACTCTGATGCCATGATATTCCGTTATTTTTAAGTTTTTCATTTTGTGGTTATTCCTCACTTTCAAAATTATGATTGCAAGGAATACCCTCTAAATGTTATAATATTTTCAGAGGATATTCCTCGGCGTATAAGAAGTTGTTATCGTTGGTAGCGGAGCAACTTCTTATTTTTTTGTATTTTCGGCATAAACCTTTTTGATGCCTTCCATGACAACCTGATACTGTGTCTTGTTTGTTATCTCACAGCATTTTTCCAACAATTCTTTGTCCTGTTTGGTTGCTCTGATTTTAATTTGCTCTGATTTAGGGTTATCAATTTTAGGTCTGCCTGTTCTTGGACTCATTCATTTCTCACCTCACTTTTCGAGTACACAATAAATATATTACCGTGTACCCAAAAAGTCAAGAGGTATTTTTATTTTTTTCGCCCTACCTGCGAACAAAAATAAGACACAGCCTTTCGCCATGTCTTCCGTTTCTTCGGGGAGGTCAGGAGCATACCCTGACAGGACTTCTCCCCATATTCAATTACTTTCATCGCATTTTCTCCCCAAAAAGGCATAAAAATAACACGCATCTTTGCGTGCCTGTATCGTTTCTTTTGCGCCGGCGCAAAAGAAGGACGGTCTTCGGCCGCCCTTACTCTGGTTTCTGTGTCTGTTTAATAATCTGGTTCACATAGTTGCTCAGCCCTGCGACGAGGATTCCCTGCGTGACCGCCGTAAAGACGGCCATCGCCGCCTGCTGACCGGTGCACACCTCACTGGTAGCCAGCACCCAGATAGCACACAGTACAATGCTCACGCCGCCGAGAATCAGAGGAATATACTTGTCCTTTACAGCCTGTGCCTGTTTCAGGCCCATGCCCAGGAAGTACAGGACAATAGCTACAATGATCAGTTCCGGTTTTACATAATTCATAATCTGTTCCATATTTTTTATCCTTTCTGCTCTAAGTCATTGATTCTGTGGTTGGCAACTTTGATCTGCTCTTCTTGTACTTTAAGTTCCTGTTCCAGAGCATACGTTCTTTCTACTACATTATTATGCTTATCGACCCGTTTCGTGAGCTCTTCCAGCTTGTATTCCATCAGTGCCCGTGTCTTTTCCTGCTGACTGTGGTTACTGATCAGGCAGACCACAAGTGTAACGGCGGCACTGATGCAGGCGGAAATAATCGTTTCCATATGTTTTTTAGTTCTCCTTCTTTTAAATTAGCAAAATCTTTCTTCGGTGCTACTCCACCGATTCCTTTGCTTCCAGATCTGCAGTATACTTATCATACTCATCCCAGATGTCGTTCTCGAATTTGTCAACAACATCATCGATATCCTTTTTATTGGCACGATACTTTCTACCGTTGTTGATGTAGCGATTGATGATTGGAACATCCGGATGTTTTGCATCCATATTGGCGTCCATAGACACAACAGTCTCGCCATCAACTGTGATGATTCCAGAATAATGAATGTCCTTTGTGTAAGTTGCTGATACTGCCATATTTTTGTCCTCCTAAAAATTAATTTGTATCTCCAGAGATATTATCTCTCATGGATTCAAGTTCACTTCTTAGATCCGCAACCTCTACTTCAAGGTTCGATCTTCTTTGCTTTTCGAGTTGAAGCTCATGCGTTATTATCGCAATCAAATTGGTATATACCATACTATAAGTATCAATATAGCCATCCTCAGTGTTCTTCCTGTCGTGGTGTACCAGATCCAGCTCGTCTTCTCGGATTCCTAGTTCTCGCATGGCTTCTACGACATCCTGTGCGACGAATCCATAACAAATGCGCCCATCACCGTCAATCATCCGATACTGAACTGGTTTTAAGCGATCGAACAGCTCTGAATGAATATCCGTCTTATTGATCTTGCTCTCACCGAGTGGAAATATGTTTGTTTTGGCGCGGCGATCGGATGTGACCTGTGGGGAGTTTTTAACGATCAAACGCTCCCATACTCTTCCACTATCTCCTAGCATAATCTTTTCGGAGTACGCCTTGGTCGGTGCGAACGCTCCAGTATACACTCCTCCAGACCAGCCACAGCCATAAAATTCGACCTCTGCCTGATAACCTTTCTTCTTTGATTCAAGAATAATGCTACCGTTACCAATATCGAAGTTTGCTTTGTTGTTGGCATCCGAGTAAGTATTTACAACGAAAGAATCGTCAACAGCCCCGGCTATACAGCTTCCAGAAGAACTTGATGTCTCCAATACAGATTCGTGGACACCTTTAATATCTACATATTCGCTCTGGATTGACAGAGCCGCATTGCCGGATTTTGTTTCAACCAAAATCTTACCGACACCGCCACATAACTCAATAACCGCATCTTTTGCGTTCTTTCCAAGCTGGATCAACTTATCACCATAATATGCGAGTGTCGTTCCTGCCCGGTTAAGAATCTCAAATGCTGATGCTGAAATCTTAGTCCGATAGCCAGACCAAGATCCGCTGGTTTTATTACCAACTTCCAATCCGGTCCCATCAGTAAACTGCATAAAGTTGGTGGCTGTTTTTGCTGCTTGTAAAGGATTCGCATTAATTGAACCAGATGGTAAAGAAGCTAATTTAGTTGATGTCCACGTCACTGTATATGGGCCAGAACCTTGAGTATAGTTAAATACTCTCAGATGTCCCCACGATTCATTTAATCTTGTTATAAGGCCCCACGTTGAAGTAGTCTTTTTATAAATCCATAACGACCATTCGCCTGAAGATCTTAGAAAATCCAATCCAGGATCTGAGTTATTTGCAGAGATAAAACTAAACTGGACATCTGTTGTCTCAAAACCTCTGCCGCCAAGTTTAAATGTTGTTGGCTGATTTGCATACGAACCTGTGATCTTTATTGTAGCAAATTCGACATAAAGATTTGACTCACCGTTTCCATCTACCGTATGCACTACCTGATTTGCGTCCTTACCTGCAGCGCCCTGTGGACCTTGAGGACCAGTTGCTCCAGTTGCTCCTTTATCTCCCTGAGGACCTTTATCGCCTTTTACACCTTGAGGACCTTGTGGTCCCTGAGGACCAGTTGCTCCTTTATCCCCTTTATCACCTTTGGCACCTGTGTCGCCTCTTAATCCTGTTATATCAACACAAATGACATTTGCAATATACCATTTAGTTGTGATATTGTTTGTCTGCTGTTCTATCTGAAAATATACGCTTCCTTTTGATTTTCCTGATGGACAAGTGAAGTTATATGTCGCTTCCTGCCAACTGTTACCAAGATCTTTGATTGATGTCGGCGCCACAATTGTATCGTAAGGTTGTCCAGACGTCCGCGTTATGTACCATATGCCGGAGTTCAATTCGAGGGAACCCGTTATCCGCTTTCGGTGAACAGTTATGCGATACTGGTGTCCCGGAAATACTGGAAAAGCTGTTGAGCTATTTTGATGATCTCTGCTATCAAGTATATTAACTGCCGCGCCATTTGGAGCTGTGACACTTGTATCAATCCTTGTTATCTGAGGCTTTCCTGACTCAAATAGCGGATTTACCCATAGATTTGTACCATTTTTTCCATCTTCTCCAGTGGCTCCCTTATTGCCATAAGCTCCAATAACCCTTTTAGCTGTATCATTTGTGGTGTTATTTGTATATGTAATGGTTTCATAATTCCACAAATACTTATTTGTTTCAGTCATCGTTGGCACAGTCGTTGACCATGTCGTAGGAGCCGATGAATTCGAGGTTGAAACAGCATAATGCTCCGTTATGCTCTTGATACCATTTCCAGTTGGACCAGTTCCTCCAGTAGCACCTTTGTCACCTTTTGCTCCAGTATCACCATACGAACCGATAATGCACGGTGCTGTTGTGCTTGCTATTGTGCCGTCGGTATACTTCACAACTTCGTAATTCCAGAGATACTTTTTGCTTGCCGAAACGGACTGCACAGAAGTTGTCCATCCACTCGTCGCCGTTGTAACTCCGCTGGAAGATGCCGTTGCCAGGTAATAATTGACTACTGATCCAATACTCTTTCCATTGGTGCCATTTGCACCATTGGTTCCCATACGGCCGACACTATATATCGTGGATGTTGTGTCGTCAGTGTAAGTGATGATTGTACGTGTCCACAGATACTGCCCCGCGGATGCAGATGGCACAGACCCAGACCATGTGCCAGTTGGAACTGTTGTTCCGGAAGTTGAAACCTGGTATGCAACAGATGTCGATTTAACCCCCTTACCCGTATCACCCTTATCACCTTTGGCTCCAGCCTCGCCTTTGATTTTCGCCCACTTATACGTTCCGACACTTGTAGGATCATCTTTTGCATAGTCCACGCATGTTCCGATATAAGCGCCAATATCCTCACCACTGTTCCCGGTGAATGTCTTCCCACCGTCATTGCTATATTTGATGTGCAGATAACTGGTTTTCCCGTCTGCTCCATTGGTACCTGAAATTCCCTGTTTTCCCTGTGGCCCCTGCGAACCTTCCAGCTGCTGCCAGCTGTACTTCTTCGGATCATCCGAATCCGTCTGTGTAAAATCCACATACGTTCCAATGTATTTTGACGGTGTCTCTGTCATCTGAGACGCAGAGGTCGGATTCGAAACCGCAGAATATTTGATGTGAAAATACGTCGTTTTTCCATCTTTTCCGTCAGCGCCTTTGGGTCCCTGAATTCCCTGGTCACCTTTTTCACCCTGCAGGCCGCGCAGTCCTTGCTCGCCCGGATCTCCCTTATCTCCTTTCGGCCCCTGAAATTTGCTCCAATGATACTTCGCCGGATTGGCGCTGTCAGCCTTGGTAAAATCCACGTATTGGCCTATATACGTTTTATCGACGGCGTTGGTTGTCGAAAAGCCTGTCTTTCCATCCGCGCTTGTTGCATAAGCGATATGCAGATAACTGGTTTCACCATTCGCACCGTTTTCTCCAGGGGTTCCATCGGCGCCGTCCTCTCCGTCATCGCCCTGAAATTTTCGCCAGGTGTACTTGGTCGGATCTGTACTGTCCTCCAATATATAGTCCACGTAGGTACCGATATATTTTCCTGTATCCTTCCGCAACTGATTTGCTGTCGGGTTCGGAACATCAGCATATCTCACATGGAAGAAACTAGTCAGACCATTCTTTCCGGGCTCTCCCGCAATTCCCTGCTCTCCAACAACCTTTACCCAGGTATAGATGCTCGGGTCTGTAAGTACCGGCTGTTTTGTCGTCTGATTGTATGCGATACCCATGTATGTCTTTCCAGCTGATTTGAGCGATATTCCGCCGCCCGTTTCCGTATCAGCAAACACAACCCAAGTGTAAAACGTCCGGTTCTTTGCCAGTTTTTCAAACTGTGCAGCCAGGCTCTCCATCTTTTCTGAAATTCCACTCGATTTCAGCTTGTATTCGCCCAGCGTTGCCGTGTACTCATCATTGCAAATGGAGGACTCCAGTTTCATGATTCTTGCAGACAAATACAGTTCTCCGGTATCGTCTACAATATTCACCGTATCGCCGATTTTAATCCCATCCGGCAGATACGCCAGCTCTACTTCATAGGAAACAGCCGCATCGTAGATCTTTTTCAGCTTTGAAACTGCCCTGTTGCAGAGTTCTGACTTGCTGGTAGTATCGTAAGTGTACGACTGGACGATATGTCCCGTACCACTTCCTTTTTCGGAAAGATACCGGCTCCATTTGGCCACTGCGCTCCGGGAATAAATCGTACTGCCGGACAGATATATATCGCCGTCATCATACTTATACCCTTTCAGATTGATCGGCGTTTCACTGTCTTCCGGATATCCGCCGGTAACGGAAAGTGCCGTAGCCAGATCTTCTACTGAACTTTTTACAATGATATTTTTCACTTCCCGGTTGATCCGAAGTTCTCGCCCCTGATCTACGCCGCGCTTCTTATGCAGGTTGATATATTTGTGCTTGATTTTCAACCGGTCGATTTCAAAAGTATAGGAAACTTCCGCGTCAAACTGCGTGGCAACGCTCAAAATACGCTCAGAAGCGGTGGTCTCACCCTCCCAGGACAGTTTCCGGTTATAATTGCTGACCTCATTGATTCCAATTTCAAAGCCGGAATCGTCGCTGAATTTTTCAACATAGTAGCTCGCTGGATATGCCTTGTCTGCTTTGTATTCGCCAACTGTCTCGTTCAGGAGATCCATACCGGCATCCTCGGCATAGATTTCTACTTCCTGTTTGAAAATATTTTCTTCGCTGGTAATGATCGTATAAAATTCCTGCTCATCGCCATTCTTCCGAAGAATATAATTGCCAACAGAACCATACTGTTTCGCATCATTCCGCGTGCTCGCCGTGTAATTCAGCGTAAATTCTAGTGTAGCAACACCTGCTTCCACCTCTTCTGTTTTCAGATCATCAGAAATGTACAATCCCTTCGGTAGCTCTGTGCTTGCCTGCCCAAGGACATTCATATGTCGGTCCGCAAAATATAAAATCATAGAAACACCTCCCTGTATTTCATTGTGTATGTTGGCTGTGTTGCCCAGTCCGATGCAATGCATTGGATCTGATTCATTCCAGGCTGCAGGCAAAAGTTCTCCCAATCGTTGCCCAACGCACCAAGATCCTGTCTCGGAAGTCCCTGTAACATGACCTCTCCATTGCTACAGTCAGCTGTCAAAACCTGATTTACCGAAAATTTATTCGGAATATCACGCCATTTTTCTACATTGTCAATTCTCACGAAGATGCCGCGGAAATAATTTCTGGTGACAAGCTGATTTCCTGTATTTCGACTTCCCCACTGTCCCAAATACAATTTCACTGTTGCCACTTTCACATTTTTTAATTCTGGAACTGTAAATTCCGGATAACTGCCCTTCCAGAAAAAACGTATTTTCTCTCCATGTTTCATCATGTCGCTTGCGCCATACGTTTGGCTGTATGGGTTTGCATCTTTTCGATGGCAAGGTTCAAAAGTATATGTTTTGACGATACGCGGGTTGTTTCCACCTACCCACATATTCATGTGCGCTGTGTTTCCGATCGTATCGGTTTTGTATATCTCCTGGCAGCAGATCATTTTTCCGTTCGCATCGCAGAAAGCAATCGCCTGGCAGCCCGTCTGCCCCATAAGACCAGTTTCAAACCAGCTGTTCATGTAACAATAGAGGTGCGTCGCTCCCTTTGCTCCATTGGAATCTACCACATCAATAGATTTCATAGCTCCATTCCAGCCGTTTGTGTTTGGACTTACATATCCACTGCTGGCCAGATACAGACCTTTGATGCTGTCTACGCTCATGACACCCAGCTTTCCAGCCGTCTTGCTGTTACTGTATAAGAAGTTGCTCCCTGTATCATCTTTCCACGCCGCATCCTGTGACCAGACATATTGGTCAGCATAGCTTGTTATCAGTTCGCTTTTTTTGTATGTTTCTCCGTTCAACTCATCCGGATCACCGAACTGAAGAATTTTCTTGGAGTCATTTACAAAACCTACTACTCCATTTTCACTGTGCATTACTGCCTGAAGCTTTGGAAAGGCCCGATAAGTGCCGTTGTACGACACAATGAACGTTTTTCCGTCATCCGCAGTCGGATTCACCGTAAATTCTTCCACCGAATACTTGAATGGATCCGCGCAGTAAAATTCCAGCTCCGCAGTGATCGCATTTCTTCCCGCCGGCACTTCACTCGTTCCCTGCTTTGTTCCGATATAATATTTGTCCGGTTCATCTGCAAAAATAAGGGTTGCCTGTTCTGCATCCAGAAGAGCATTCAGTTTGTTGTAAGCACTGCGAAAAGCTGCATTATCTTCGGCTACCAGCTGATATCCCACCACAATAGTCCTTGGCTGATAACGCTTTCGTCGATACTTTGTACCGTCAGACACGCCTGTTTCCAGATCTGTAATCTCCGTACCCAAAATTTCCCGGCCGGACACATAAAGTGTCCGATAGCCGGGAATTACGTTCTCAAGATAACTTCCATTAAACATGAGAGCCTCCGAAGGCAGGTTCTGCCCTGGGTATCGCTCTGTTGTATCTACAAAGTTATACATTCATTCTCCTGCCTTTCTTTCGGTTCTCCCTTGTCTCCTGTTTCTCAATTTCTTCTCGTGTATACGTTGCGGTCGCTTTTCCGATTTCTCTTCCGTCCAGATTAACGGGTACATAGATGGTATATTTTCCATTACTGCTGTACTGGTAGCTGTCGTTCAGGTCTTCAGATCCTGTCCGAAGGCTCATTCCGATTTCCGGCGCAGGTGTAAGTTCCGGAACCTGTATCAATTCCATGGCGGCCTGCCTCGCCTCCTGCACATGATCCATAATGCCGTTGACCCAGCCGATACCGAAATAATTGCCGAGTTTATCTGTCACCCGTGATGGGCTGTGGATCTGTGCTCTCGCCCGGATCGCCGCCTCTGCAGCCGCCGCAAGCTGTGCCGCCACTGCTCTTACATGTCCAACCTGGCTTGCCATACCATTTGCAAGTCCCATTCCGATGTATGCGCCGCTGTTATAGGCACCGCCTGCCGATGATCGCATGGTAATTACAATCGAATTTGACATTGTTCCGGCCGTAGAGACCGCCTTTGACATTCCTGCTGAAACGCCATTGTTGAAATTATTTCCAACCGCTTTTCCAGAAGTTTTTGCCTTGCTTTCTCCCTGAGAAAACTGCTTAATTAATGCACTGATAGCGTTTTTTGCTTTGTTCCCCAATGCATCCAATCCGGAATTTACAACATTGACGCTCGATTTCATGCTCGTGAGCGATTTTTCTGCGCTCTTTGCATTTCCAGCAATTGACTTCATGCTGGAATTTACTGATTTCAGAGCAACTACCATAAGACCGGTTCCTGCGGCTCCGGCCACCATTGCCGCTGCAAATACGCCAACTGTTACAGCTGCCGCGCCAGAAGATCCTGCCAAAATCACAAAAACTGCACTGGCCGCAGTACCAGATCCAAGTAATGCCGTCAATCCAGCCGCACTGGCCTTTGCGCCAGCCGCTACAAGTGGAAATGCTGCTCCCATAATCGTCAAACCTGCACCTGCCATCACAAGCGAAGCTCCAAGCACCGCTGCTCCGGCAGACAATGCAATTACTCCTGCGGCTGCAGCCAGTGCAGTTACGCCGACCAACGCAAGACCAACTCCGAGCACGGTTGCGCCAACTCCTCCAACAGCAGCTCCGGTGCCAAAGACAATCATACTCGCTCCAAGCTGAGCAATTGCTACCGCTCCCTGCGCTCCGTACTGTGCAATTGTAGGAAGAACAGCGGATACAACAGCCAACGCTGCGCTTGCAATCAATGCTCCTGCTGCTACCAGAACAATGGCAGCCCCAAATGCGATAAATCCAACTGCTCCTGCTGTCAATGCAGGTCCGAGAGCGGCAGCGCCTACTGCCAGCAGGGCGATAGCTGCAACCATGCCAACCATACAGCCAATAGCCATTGGGCCAGCATTTGCAAGATTAATGGCCGATAAAGATAACAGCCCCATTCCGGCCGCCGCAATCAATACAGCGGCTCCAAATGTGACAAATCCAACCGCTCCGGCCGAAAGCGTTGGTGCTACACTCTTGGCCACCAGCATCAAGCCGCCAAGTGCAACCACCATTCCTACCATTACGCCGATAGCCAGCGGACCGGCACTCGCCAACTGAATCGAAGAATATGCCAAAAGTGCCAAACCTGCGCTAATCATTAGCACAGCCGCTCCCAACGCCAGAAGCGCCGGTACCATCGCTGTTAATTTCTTTGAACCGCCGGACATAGATGAAAACATTTTCGTCATACCAACTGCGAGCCCTACTACCACGCCAATCAAACCGGCAAAAACAGCTATTGCCCCCGGACCAGCATTGGCTACTGCAATTGCCGACTGTGCAAGCAAGTAGAATCCTGCGCTGATCGCCAGCACTCCAACGCCCATCATCATAAAAGCCTTGGCAGACGCTACCATTTTCTTCGCACTACCGCCGCTGGATTTTCCAACCGCCTCCTGGCCTTTTGAAACACCAAATAGCCCAGGTGCGATTTTCCCGAGTCCAGCCTTTGCCAGCCCTCCAACAGCTCCTGTAAATGCGCCAACAAACGGTGCTACAGCCTTAACGATTTTAAAGCCTTTATATGCAATCAAGAGTTTCGGAAGTGCCACCGCTACTTTTGCAATCGCGTCCGAATGTTTTTCCAAAAATCCCGAAACTGCTACAATTCCATCTTTGACCTCTCCCAAAGTGGTAGAGAAATTTTCAATACTTTCTGTGCTACCAAAAGAACCTGAAAGCTTCTTGATATCTCCTATGATCGCCCCAGCCGCATTGCCCAGTGCCGTTCCCGCTTCCAATGCGTCCGTTTTGAAAATATCCCAATATGGTTTTGCTTTCTCAACCATTGATTCTATTTTATCGACAGCCTTTTCGATCCCTTTTCCGCTGGCAAGCTTTTCATCAATTTTTCCAACCGTCTCAGTTGCGATGCCAACCAAACCTCTCATTTTTCCGCCAACCTGGTTGAATGCAGTAATTCCAAGTCCTTCCATAGCAGACTGCAGTTTCACGACATCGTGCTGAAGATTATCCATTTTGATCTCTGCCATTTCTTTGGCTGCACCGTCACTGTTATAAATGGCATTGGTTAACTTGTCAAAATCCTCTGGTGCCGCACTCACGATTGAAAGCAGACCTGACATACCCTCTTTTCCAGCTAACGTAGCGGCGTATTTGGCCTTTAACGCTCCCTCTGCTCCATAAGCCTTTTCCGTTAAATCTGCTAATGCTTCATTATACTTCTTTTCTGTCAGCTCTCCATTGGCATACTTTTCGTCAAGTTTTGCAAGGTTCTCTTGGAACTGATCCATTGGCATTTTGCATTGTCCAAATGCACCGCGCAGATCGGTTACAATGTCCATCAGAGACTTCATCGAGCCATCACCATTCTGCAACGATATGCCCAAATAATCCATTGCGTCACTGATATCATCTGTTGGCTTTGCAAGATTCGTCAGAATAGTTCGAAGGCTACTTCCGGCCATGCTGCTTTTCAATCCTGATGAAGCCATGAGACCGAGAGCGATGGCTGTATCTTCTACACTATAGCCTAACGATCCAGCTACCGGAGCCGCATATTTAAATGATTCACCCAACATGGCAACATTTGTATTGGAATTGGCCGAAGCCGCTGCAAGAACGTCAGCAAAATGTGAAGCGTTAGAAACTTCTTTCGTAAAACCATCTTTAATAATTTTGGTTGTGCCATCTGCTGATAAGCCGAACGCTGTCATCGCATCTGTTACAATGTCAGAAACGCCTGCCAAATCTTCTCCCGACGCTGCGGCTAGATCCATTACACCTTCGATTCCATTTAACATATCCTCAGCTTTCCAGCCGGCCATTGCCATATACTCCATCGCAGAAGCTGTCTCGCTTGCGGTGTACTGCGTGGATTTTCCAAGCTGTTTTGCCTTTTCAGACAGTCTATCAAAGTCGGATCCTGTAGCTCCGGAAATAGCTGCTACAGACGACATAGCATTCTCAAAATTCGCGCCAGCGCTTATTGCACCAGCAGTCAAGCTTTTCAGTCCGCTTCCGATTGCCGAGACTG
>ENA-OPAL01001377-OPAL01001377.1-human-gut-metagenome-genome-assembly--contig:-NODE-1377-length-14526-cov-2.907401_pt1 | contig 14526 bp, 20 predicted proteins | sample MGYA00241057_ERZ501430 | MGnify/ENA primary metagenome ERZ501430 (study PRJEB25962, sample SAMEA2042506) | human gut metagenome | biome: human gut; feature: human-associated habitat; material: faeces...
CAGCTCCATCACTTATCATAGAATGTCTATTTACAGACTTTATTTCACAGACTCAAATAAAGGGACTTAGGAGATTTTTCCTAAGTCCTTTTTCTTTTGTGGTACTAGAATGGTACTATTTTATTTGATTTTTTTGCTAATTCATCTGCTCTTGAAGGGTATAGGTGGTATAGGTATTAAGTGTGGTTTCGACTTTTTCATGTCCTAATCTTTCACACACTCCCATTATAAGCGCGTATTTCATCAGGTATCTTCATCGGAGCTTCAACTTTGGCTTTTGTTTCAAATGCATCATCCAGGAAAGAAAACAGAATGTCCTGTGATTTTGAGATGGATAAACGATATTTCCTAAATCTTGAATAGAATAACAACAATACAAACATGTTTATTTCAACAACTTCGCCTGTATCCAGTATAAAAGGTATGGCTTCTTTCCAATCAAGTTGAACCTGTTTTCCCATATCTGTTTCATATCTGACTGTTACACCTTCTTTATTCAGACTTTTATTAATTCTCAATGATGTTCCCTCCATAAACGGTTTCGTTTTATATAAATCCTTAACACTCCTGATTTTTAAGTCTGTTATGATTTCGTTTTTAATTATCATTATGAGTTCCTCCTAAACTCACATATCATAACACTTGTACATTTTTATTTAATATTTTATGCACATACTTAAGTATAACTTTATACCTTAATCTTATTCTGGAGTTCATCATTGTCTCCATTTTCCTTCTTTAATGTTGTGATTGTTGCATTAGCTGTCTTCAATTCCTCGCATTTATCATTAAACACGTTCTTTGGTACAGCGTGCTTAGGAAACTCTTTCTTTGCAGCCTCCATTACTTCATCAACATTAAGTTTTCCATCTGTAATTTTTGCTTTTTCAAGCAATTCCTTTAACCATTCCATTTTTATTACCTCCATAGATGTTTTATTCCAGTTCTACTGGTGATTGGATTCTACCGATATACCTTCGGCAAGGTATTTCTGTTCTTTAGTGCCTGCAGAAAAAGACATATAAAAAGAGAGCCTATTTCTAAGCTCTCTGATTAACGTTATTAAATTTTCAAAACATTTCAGGTTTTTTTTCGGCATGTTGCACTGGGACAACTGATTGACTTCCAGCATTGCTAATTTTACTTGAAAGTTCTTCTATTCTGTTACTAAGTCTAATAAATGTATCAATGTCATCAATTCTACATTTACTCTGCATTTCCCTGCATCTTGTAATCTGTTCCTGTAATTCTTCCTTGTACATACTTGTCCTTTATTGTTTTTGGGTATAAAAATACCACCTAGCCTTTTGACTAGATGGTGTTACTCATCACAAATATCTCCAAATCTTCTTTGAAATTCCTGCTCTAACTCTTCCTCAGACATTTTTTTAATTTCCTCACTGGGTTCTATTGGTCTATCATCACATATTCTTTCTTTATCCATATTATTTATCCTCCTATAATTTCAAAAAAACAAACTCATATCTTTTAGCTAACAATTCCATAGTTTTTTCATATCTTGCTACATCATCAGTATACTGCTTAAAATGTTTTTCTGCAACAGTAAAATCTTCTTCATTTATTTCATCGTTAGGCTTTGAATAGTAGTAAATACTTCCATTACTTCCTACTGTAATTCCCGAAACATTCTTGTGATTTAGTAATTCATTTAAATCAGAAACACTCGGTGGCAAACCTCTTGGATGATTATGTATTAATAATACTTTTTCATCGTTATCTTCTGCACTTTTAACATCTTTATCAAATTTAAATGTTCTGTTGATACCAAAAGGAATATGCTGATCCGTTATTGAAGAAACGTCTTTTCCTGTTGTTAAACTTATTGCATAAAGTTCTTCCGTTTTCTTTCCATCTCTGTTTTTTAATGCATCTCTACTTCTCTTTGCAATTAAACTAGTTACTTTTTCATCATCTGATATTTTGCTAAACCTTGCACCGTATTCTTTTGATTTTACCACCTTCCAATTAACTCCATAATTATACTTATCTTCATATCCCTTACTTACACCTTTCTTGGAACTGCGTTTTGTTCTTAGAGATTTTTCTCTAAGTTCTGAATTTACATACTTTTCATTCCATTCTTTGTATGTCATATCCGCAGGAACATAATATGTATTACTATCCTCATCTCTTGTAGCTCTTTGCTCATCTTTGGTAAATTCGTCATCAAAATAAGGTGCTGTACAGCTTCTACAATTAACGTGAAATGGCGGAGCGGTTACCCCCTCTTCATATTCGCTCATCTTGAATACTTTGCCATCCATTTCCTGACAAATATCTGATGTGTGACCGTCCAATGTGGCTACAATCTCATATCTTTCAACATCCAACTCCTTAAAGCATTCCTTTTGAGTCGTTGAACTAAAATAAGCCGATTCAGTCATTACAAGTCTGCCTGCATTAACCTTGCTTACATTCATCTTGTTTGATGCATTAACAAAATCAACAGGCATAAACATAGATGAAATGATTGCAGATGAAATGAACTCACTTAAGAAGACTCTTGGAGAAGATGTTACGGAAGACGTGGTAAGACAGGAACTTGTTGCAAGAGGATGTGAATTAATGCTTACAGACGCAAATTCAATCAAGGAACTTGCCAAAAGAGACAAGGGATTGTTTGGAAAGATAAAGGCTAAGATAGATGAATGGGTTAAGAACATAATTAAGGCTTGCAATTCAATCATTAATAAGGACGGAAGCATTAAAAGTGGTACTGTATCAAAGGAAGCAATGTTGTTAAAGGATTTTGCCTTGCAGATGAGAACAATGTGGAATGAAGCATTAAAGGAAGCAGGTGAGAGTAACAGCATACAGAATACAAGTGAGCAGTCACAAGCTTATTCTGAAAGAAAACCCAATATGCTGAAAGATAATGAAGGTAATGATGTTGTCATAATACCAAAACGTACTTTTTCAAAGAGGTCAATGAAAAGCTTTAATGACTTCAAAAAAGTAAGAAAAGAAGTTGAAAGAATGTTAAAACAATTGTCAGGAAAGTCTGTACTTGTAAAGGACAATAACAAGATAATTAATTTTGACAATGATTTTGCAGACGAATATACACACTCAAAGGATACTATTAATTCAAACACGAAACAAAGAAGTGCAAAAATGAATGTAGTATCAGAAATGTTAAGTGTGGTAGAGAATGCAAAGTATAAAAACCATCAGGTAAATGTTAAAGAAAAGAAACGAGCTGACGCAACAGGTGGGTTTGATTATTATACTATCAAATTTGCAATGCCGACAGATAGTGGGAATTATATCATATTTAAGGGAATACTTAATACGAGAATAGATAAGTCCGGAAAAGGTTTTGCGTATGACATAATAAAAATATCGGTAGACTATGGAGCCCAGAACGAATCTGGTAATATCCCACCGTCTACCGACAAAGGTATTAAAGCACAAAACAAAAAGGATGTCAATAAAAACATTTTATATTCTTATGCTGGTGAAAGGTCAACTAATGCAGACACAAAAGGCTTGGAAAAAGCAAGAGATACATCTAACAGAATGAATTTATCTGAAAAGGAAAGAAGGGAGAAAATACCTGAAAAGGGTAATGAAAATACTGTGCACAGATTTTTCTCATTGAGACAGTCAGTTGAGGAAACAAAGGATTTAATTGCAGTTCATAACTTATCTGAAAAGAATCTTTATAAAAGAATACGAGAAAATCTCATTGAAAGACTAAACAGATATAAGTTGGAAGATGATTATGAGATTTTTAAAGGAAATGTTGAACCGATATTTGACCAGACATCATATGATGAAGCTGTAGACGAATACGTTAACAAACATAGCGAACAGTATACAAAATATATTGAAGATGCTTTGGAGAATGTATATGAAGATAAGTATTTAGTTAAAGAAGATGTTGAACCATTAAAAGCAAATGGTGAGAGAAAAAGCTTTAATAAGCTTCATATGCCATATGAGATTAATAATATTGTCACATTAATGAAAAAGCAGAAAAAAGGCAAGGGAGGTGGATTTTTCGGAGGAGCAGGCAATCTTAAAGGTGCTGCAACAGAAACATTTACAAGTATTGATGAGATTAGAAGAAATAAGTATAAAATACAGAATATTTCAAAAGATGAATTAAGGAAAAAATATAATTCACTAAATTCAAAAATTCAGGAAATTGATAATTATATTCTTGGAGAAGAGAATGACGGTGTGGAAGCAAGATTACGTAAAACAGAGAATATTAATGAAACAATGGTTGAAGCCTTTGCACTTGATAAGTTTACAAAGTCAAATGTAAAGGAAAAATTCAATGATTCAAATATTGAGATAACGGATTCTGTATATGAGCAGATGAAGGAACTTCGTGATGAATTGAAGCAAAACCTGAGAGAGCGGTATCAACAAATGAAATTGCTTATGTTGTAGTTCCAAACAGTGTATCAGAAAAAACAAAAGAGGCACTTAGGAAAAATGGAATAGAATACAAGGAATATGCAGCAGGTGATAAAGAAGCAAGGAAGAAAGCAGTTAATTCAGATTCTACAGTACTATTCCAGAACAGAAATTATTCCTATGATGAATTAGTAAAGAAGCCACCAATGAATATCCCTGTGGTTAAGGCTAAGGCGATTAGTGAAATTAATAGAAAATCAATTGTCGAAATGGCAATGAATAATATTAAAAGTCATAAAGGAATAGAATTTAGAGGAAAGAATCCTATCGTTACCAATATTGATACAGGAGACAAGATACAGGTTACAACAGGTGGAATACGACATGGGTTAGCGGGAAGGACTAATGAAGCTGGAATATTTGTAACCATGAATCTTACAGAAGCCATTGAGAATGGAATTAAGGTAAATGAATCCTCATTTGGTAGAAAAAATGCTGATAGTTCATACATATTAATAGGTGCTATGGATAATGAAGCAAAGGAAAGATATTATTACAGATTAGTTGTCAATAGATATGAGAGCAATAATATGGGAACGTATTATGTTGATGATTTGTATGCCGTAAGGGCAAAAAAAGAAGAGACATTTACGGCCGTAATGCCGACAAGGGTTACAGCTGACGCTGATGCCTCCAACATCTCTTCTAAATTGAATGTATCAGACTTTTTAAAAGCAGTCAAGGATTATTATGGCTTTGAATTGTCAAAAGATGTGAATGAAAATAACGGACTATTCAAAGGGAATACTTGATGATGTTAGGACAACACCAATAAGGCTAAGTGAATCCCAGAAAGCTGAAATAGAGTACACAACAGGAATGACATATAATGATTGGCGTAAATCAATGTTTGGTAAGCTAAGAATTATTAATACAACAGCATCAAATCAGATTAGTAACATTACAAATGTAACAAATCAACAGTTGAAGAACATAAATACCACGGCTATAAGTCAGATATATAATATAAATACAACAGCTAAAAGCCAGATATAAGGCTCTATGTCAAGAATGGGATGACGCAAGTTTATAAATTGAGATAGACAAATGTTGACAATGGTAACATTCACTTATATATTTATGAATGTCAGAAATATGTTACTGAAGAATTTACCTTATATTTAAAGTCAAAAGAAGCTGAGAAAAAGAGGAATGCATTGGAGAATATTAGGACACTTTCATACGCTTATATTAATTTTTATATTGAACACCCGACATATTATAGTTTTATGTATCGCAATACATATATAAAGATAGAATTTACAATGGAAAAAAAGGAAGAAAATTATCCTCCATATAATGTTTTTCGTGAGCAGTATGGGCGATTGGCAGAAGAAATTGGAATATCGTTTGAGGAGTCACTTACTAGGTTAACAAGATTATGGGCTTTATTGCATGGACTGACAGCTTTTCTTATTTCTGATAACGTACAATGGAACAATGAGTGGCAATTATGCCTGGAAAAAGAATTTAACTAAATGTAATGCAGAAAGAATAAGAGAGCGTCGTAAAATGTGGGAACAACGTCTTCCGGATGTTTATGACATATTGTATCAAGGAAGTATGAAAGCTAAAACAGTAGCAGCAAATACACTTGAAGAAGTAAAACATTCTATGAAAATTGATTATTTCGAAAATAAAAATCTTCTAAGTAAAGAAAATGAAAGATAATGCATTTTTCTTAGGAAAAAGTGGATTGTTACAGAAATTCCTTTACAAAAAGGCTTACAGTAGTAATAATAATTCAAATAATAGCATTTAAAACGTATAAATGGTATAATTTGAGAAGGTATGTTAGAAAACATAATGATTTTTTTTACTATGGATTGCAAGATTCAAGTAGATGAATTGCAAAATAATATTATAAAAAGTATTAAAAGGGAGTTTATAATGAAAAAATTAACAAAGGAAGAGAAGCATAAGCAGTGTCTTAAAGAGATTAAAGCTACAATGTTAGTTGTGGTCGTATGTTTTTTGTGGCACGTGCTTACAGCATTTTTACTGAATTCTAAAGGAGGCACTTTATTCCATATGCCTTTATGGTTCGTGGTTTCTGTGTTTGGCACAATAATTTTAGCTATTATAGGCGTATTTTGGCTTTTAAAGTTTGTGTTTATAGATTTCTCTTATGATGAGGAGGAATGCGAAGATGAACAGTAATCAGATTATAATTTTATCAGTTTTTCTGGTCTACTTATTATTTAATGTGGTAGTAAGTTTTGTTTATAGCAGAAAGGCAGAAAAGAGTTTGAATACTTCTGAGGAGAAGAAGTATTTTATTGGTGGAAGAAATATGAATGGTATAGTTCTTGCCATGACTATTATGGCAACTTATACTTCAGCAAGTTCTTTTATTTCAGGACCGGGCGCAGCAGGACTTACATATGGCTATGCTCAGGCTTGGATTGCTGCAATTCAGGTGCCGGTTACTTTTTTAGTGCTTGGAGTGCTAGGAAATAAGTTGGCGCTGGTTTCAAGAAGAACAGGAGCAGTAACTGTAGTTGGATATTTTAAGGCAAGATACAAAAGTTCAGCTCTTGTAATTATTACAAGTGTTGGTCTTATTGCTTTCTTTATTGCGCAGATGATAAGCCAGTTTACAGGTGGAGCCACACTTATTGCTTCAATAACAGGATTGGACCACGTAACTTCGCTTTTGATTTTTGGAACCGTTGTTGTATTGTACACAGCTGTTGGCGGATTTAGTGCTGTAGTAATTACAGATACAATTCAGGGAATTGTAATGTGTGTGGGAACATTTTTATTTATATTTTTTGTTCTTAAAGCAGGTGGAGGCTTGGCATCAATTGATGCAGGACTTGCCAATAATTTGCCTAATGTTTATAATGATATTTTTTCAAAATACACACCGGGAGGATTGCTTAGTTTCTGGATTTTGGTAGGTTTTGGAACATTGGGACTTCCACAGACTGCAGTTCGTGCCATGGGATTTAAGAATACGAAGAGTATGCATCAGGCAATGTGGATTGGTGTATTAACATGTAGCTTTGTAATTGTTGGCATGCATCTTGCAGGAACTTGGGCAGGAGCATTTGTTGATGTGGATAACCTTCCAACATCAGATTATTTTATTCCATATATTGTTCAAAAAATTATGCCAACAGGAGTTGCGGCAATTTTCCTTGCAGCTCCAATGGCTGCAGTAATGTCTACGGCTGATTCGCTTTTGATTCTTGCCACAGCCGCAATTGTAAAGGATTTATGGAAGAATTATGTTGTAAAAGATGATCCTGAAAAAAATAAGTCATACGAGAAAAATGTTAAGTCGATAAGTACAGTTATTACAATTATATTAGGTATAGTAGTTATGGTTCTTACAATTAATCCACCTGATATTATTTTCGTACTTAATATGTTTGCATTTGGTGGTTTGGAATGTACTTTCTTCTGGCCACTTGTTGGCGGTTTGTTCTGGAAAAAAGGAACAAAGCAGGCGGCAGTTTGTAGTAGCGTAGGCGCAATTGCAACTTATATTTTTGCAACATATTTTATTAATATTGCAGGACTTAACGCAGTTGTTTGGGGACTTCTTGTAGGTGGAATTTTGTATTTTGGAATTGGAATGGTAACAGGAAGAAAAGGTTTGGATCCGGATATTTTGGACAAATGTTTTTAATAAAGCCATAGGAGTTTTGACACTCTAATTAAATAAGAAAAAGCAGGTACAAAAAATGAATAAAGTAGTGAAGAGAATTTTAAAGATAGTTGGCATTGCCATAGCAGTAATTGTGGTTGTATTAATTGGATATATTATTTACTTATATGCAAGTTATCATCGCATTGAAGACAATAAGAAATTAAAGGTTGAAAGCCGTATTGAGCAGTCTAGAGCTAGCGAAAAACTTTCTACAGGAAAGGAATATTCGGCACTTACTTATAATATTGGTTTTGGTGCGTACACACCGGATTTCAGTTTCTTTATGGATGGCGGTAAGTCATCATGGGTAAAGAGCAAGAAAAGTGTTATCTCAACTGTTAACGGTGCAGGTGAGCTGGTTAAGTCATATAATCCTGATTTTGCCCTAATCGAGGAAGTGGATTTAAACTCTACCAGAAGTTATCATGTAAATGAGTATTCATTATTAAAAAATGTTATGAAAGATTATGATTGTGTGTTTGCACAAAATTATGATTCGGCATTTTTGTTTTATCCGTTTACCCAGCCTCACGGAAGCAGTAAGTCAGGACTTGCGTTGTTTTCAAAATATAGCATTACGGATTCTTTAAGAAGAAGTTTTCCGGTTTCAACATCTTTTAGCAAGTTTTTTGATTTGGACAGATGCTATAGTATTTCAAGGGTTCCTGTAGACAATGGAAAGGAATTAGTTATTTTTGAACTTCATATGTCTGCTTACGGAAACAGTGATGAAATACGTGAGGGACAGATTAATATGTTGGTTTCTGATTTGGAAAAAGAGTACAAGGCAGGCAATTATGTTTTGTGTGGTGGGGATTTTAACCACGATTTGAAAGCCTCTGAAGATGATTCAGAAAACAGGGAATCATGGGCTTATCCTTTTCCAAGAAAGAAACTTCCAAATGAGTTTTCTTTTTGCATAGATCAGTTATCTGATGAGAAAAAAGACAATCTTTGGAATAGTGCAAGAAATGCAGATATGGAGTATAAGCCGGGAGTAACTTATACAGTTACGCTGGATGGTTTTATTATTTCAGATAATATAGAATGTGTAAAATACGATAATATTAACACAGGCTATACTTATTCAGACCATGATCCGGTTTATGTAAAGTTTAAATTGAAATAAAAAATAAAAGTTAATAGAAAACTAATTTAAAATAATATCAAAATAATTGGTAAATTTTTAACGAGATTTTTAAATTAAATAATCTTGACATAGTTAGTGAAAGTTGTATTATATTAACTAGTTTTATATAACTAACTTGATTAGAATATATAAAAACTAAGTTAATTAGGTTCGGCATAGCAGTTTACTTAGTATTATTTGAATATTTGATTATGGAAGGGAGATTAATAATGTCAGAAATTAACAGTATTGATGTGGAAGAAGATCAGTTTGCATATCGTTACGATACACAGCTTCTTATAGATAGAAGAGATGAAGATTTGGATGAAGATGAAATATCAGACTACATTACAGAGCATTTTGAAGGAAACTGTTTAATAGCAGTTGGTGATGAAGATTTGATTAAAATACATTTTCATACAAATGAACCTTGGAAGGTTTTGGAATATTGCAACAGCATAGGTGAGATTTACGATATTGTTGTTGAAGATATGATAAGACAGTCTAATGGATTGCAGGGCTAAAATTACAAGAATAATAAATATACAGAAATTGGAGATGCGTTTGCGTTTCCGATTTCTTTTTTTACGGATTCACATTTTTTCTTTTGAACCATATAAGTTTTTTTACGTATATATATAGTAGAAGATTAAATCGGAGATTAGTTTTATGTGTAAAAATACAAAAATATGGATGAAAGCGGCAATAATGCGAGCAATCAGAACCATAGCCCAGACCTTTGTTGCAACAGTGGGAACAGCAGCAGTTATGTCAGAAGTAAACTGGAAAGTTGTAATTTCAGCTACAGTTTTGGCAGGATTTTTGAGCATAGCTACAAGTTTAACAGGATTGCCTGAATGCGAAGAAAAAGAAAAATCTTAAAAAGATTTATATTTGTAAATGAATATTTAGAAAAAAAGTGGTAAAATAAGCAAAGGTGTTATTAAAAAACGAAAGAAGAAAGGATGTAGAATATGAGAAACAAAATCAAACAGATTATAGCTGTGTTTTTTGTTATGGCAGCAACGGCAGTTGTATGGAATGCACCTGTTTTGGCAGAAGCATCAACTCAAGTTGAGTTAACAGGAACACAGGCAGACATTGAACTTAACAAAGAAGTTACAATTAATTGGGAAAAGAATGGTGATGAAGTTGATTACTATTTTACACCAACAGAAAACAAGAGATATTTATTTGTGTTAACAGATAATGACGACAGATTTCCAGGTTTATATCAGGGAGATGACAAGTTAAGTTGGTTTAGTTATTATTCAACAGTAGATGGAAAGATGTATCTTCAGACACCTGTGTTAGAAGCAGGAACAAAATATGATATTTATTTTACATCACGTGAAGGTGAAACAGAAATTCAGTTTGGCTTCTACGATGATATCTGGCATGGAGCAGAAGAAATTGACAATGCTGCAACAGGCATAATGAAAAAAGGATATAGTGAAGATGGAAAAAATTATTCACGCGCTAAAATTTATAAAATAACAGTTCCGGAAGATGGAGCATACGAATACAGAGTATCAGGATTAAACCCTACAGGTATTGCAGATGACGACTATGATTTTGATGTGGATATTTATGATGAAGATGGAAATTGGAATAGTAATCAGGACAGTGTACCTAACTGGGGTGGCAGTAGTGATGCATGTGCATTTGCCAACTTAGAAGCAGGAAAAACTTATTATCTTGTTTTGGCAAACTATTCAGTTGACAATGCATATGAGTATACATTATCGAGAACAAATTTAGGCATAGAATTAAATAGTGAAAAAACGTTAAATTGGAATGAAATAGGAGATTATTTCTATTATCATTTTATACCTGAAAAAACACAGTCATATCTTTTTACAGTTTCTGACAATGGTGATAGAGTTCCACAAATTGGAAGAACTGATAAAACATGGAAAAATATGATGTATGATGTAGATGGCAAAATTAGATTGGTAACACCAGTATTAGAAGCAGGAAAGGAATATACACTTTATGTGCCTATTGCAGCAGGTGAAAATAGCGTACGGGTTGGTTTCTATGATAATATATGGGAAGATGTAAATACTCTTGAAACACCTTGTTCAGGTACAATAGGAAAAGGAACGAAAAGATTTGATGGAAAAGCTTGGTATCCAAGTAACAGACTTTACAAAGTAACAGTTCCAACAACTACAAATTATGTATATAAGGTAACTGGTTTCAATAAAGAAAAAGAATATAGTGCTTTACTAAGATTTTTAAATGAAGACCTTTCAGAAGTTGAAGGACAAAGAGAAATAAATGACATTAAGCTTACCGGTTCAATTTATACAACAGTAAAATTAGAAGCAGGAAAGACATACTATTTGCGATTTTCAAATTACACGCTAGATAGTGGAGTTGATTACAAAATAGTTATTAATAATCTTAATATTGAGAACGCAAAAAATTTAGGTGAAAGCGCAGAAGGAAAGTTAAGTGCTTCAAGTGACACAACATACAAATTTGTTGCCACAGAAGATAAGGTATATAACTTCACAGATACAAAAGTATCAGAAGATGTAAAAGAATTTTCAATATATGATAATGATTTAAATAATATATCTACTAATAGTATTAAAAAATCAAAAGTAACATACAATGAAAATAATGAACCTAAAGTAGATTATGTTACTTACAAGATTTATCTTAAAAAAGGAACATATTACATTAATCTTAATAACACTTCTGATAAAGAAACAGAATATAATATTAAAGTAGAAAATGAGGAACTCGTTGATATAGACAGCATTAATTTAGATTCTAATTACATTGAAATTGAAGAAGGTGTAAAGAAAGCTGTTAAGCACACTATAAATCCTGATAATGCTACATTTACAAGTGTTGATTGGAAAGTTTCAGACACTAGCATTGTATCACTTGGATATGTAGGTAATGTTATGAATATTGAAGCTTTAAAAGAAGGCGAATGTGATATTACAGTAACAGCTAAAAATGGCAAAAAAGCAGTTTGTCATATTGTTGTAAAAAAAGCCGGGGACCATAAGTATGACAGCACAATTGAAAAAGCTAGCACATCTAAGGATGGAAAGATAATTGATAAATGTAGCCGTTGTGGAGATGTAAAAGTTGCACAGATTATTTCACATCCAACAAAGGTAGTTTTAAATAATAGCAATTTTGTTTATGATAGCAAGGTTAAGACACCAACAGTTACTGTTACAAGTGCAGATGGCAAAACAATTGATTCTGCTAATTATGATATTTCATATGCTAATGACAGAAAAGATGCAGGAACATACGATGTGAAAGTTACTTTTAAGGGCAACTACACAGGAAGCTTAACAACTAAGTTTACAATAGCAAAGGCTAACCAGAGTTTAAAAATTAAATCACCTAAGAAGAAAATGAAGGTTGGTGCAAAGGCTAAAATTAAAATAAAAGCTAACAAAGGTCATGGAAAAGTTACATACAAAGTATCTAACAAGAAGATTGCAAAAATCAAGAAAGGTAAGTTAGTAGCCCTTAAAAAGGGAAAAGTTAAATTAACAGTAACTTTAAAGGCAACTAAGAACTATAATCAGAAGAAAGTTACAATAACAATAAAAGTTAAATAATAATTTAAAGGGTGCCACCTTTCAACACAATTAGTTGACAGGTGGCATTTTTATACCCCCAACAGCCAAATGTTGTGGCATTTCACGTCACATAACAATAAGCACAATGTTACAATCAATATCCAACTACAACTTTTGAACTGTTTTTACTTACAAAATAGAGAAAATGCGAGAGAAGGGAAGGAAAGTGAATTGAAAAAATCGCGTTTTAATGAGAATAAAGCTTGGAATCTACCCCCATAGTATGCATAAACTTGCTTCTATGGGGGAATTACTTATTTGTTACTTGAATTCAACTTGTATATTTACACAGCCTTAAATCCACATTCAAATTTTGTTTTTGCCTCCTGCACTTTTTTTGCTTCAGCGGCAGGAGTAGGATAGTAGCCCATTGTATGCATCTGATTAAAAACATCAACCTGGATATCATGTTCCTTGGCAAGTAAGTCTAACATTGTTTCGCGAAGATTATCGTGAACACATTCGTTAGCTCCAAGGTTATAAAGTGTAGTCGCGTTCTTTTCTGAATTAAGAGCGTCGCCTAAAATTTCTTTTTCTGTATATACTTCATTCATAGTTAAACCTCCTGATTTTCAAAAATCAAATTATTTTACATAAGAATAAATTGAGTTAAAGTGTCCCTGATGTTTCTGTGAAATATCAAGCATTTGCTGTTTTATTGTTTCGTCCTGACTATGCTCAGCAAGCATCTGAAACTTTTTGACCAACAACTCCTCTTCATTTAATAAATCCTGAATAACTGAAAGTTCTTTTTCTGATAAATCCATTATAAAAATCCTCCTAAATTATTTTTCCTAATTAGTATTAATATAAAGCATGAAAATAATGCTTTGAAAAATATGGAAAAGGGTAGAATATGATTTTTAAAAATAAATAAAAATGTGATATATTTGCTTTTTGAATTGTTTTATAGATAGAAAGATCTTTCAGAGTAACACGGGAGGAAAACAATGGATACAAACAGGTACGCTGATTTAGTAAATATGTATGCAAACAATGTGTACAAAATTGCAGTTTCCTATTGTAATAACAGGTCGGATGCAGAAGACATTGTGCAGAATGTATTTATTAAATTGCTTAAATCAAAAGAAAAATTTAAGGATGATGAGCATGTTAAAAGATGGCTTATAAGGGTGGCAATTAACGAATCGAAAAATATGAATACATCATTTTGGCGAAAACGAATTGTTCCATTGGATGACTCCGAACCAATTATTAATACAAGGGACAAATCTGATGAGAAAGCTGTTTTGCTTGGAGCTGTCATGAAACTAAAAGAGAAAAACAGAATAGTGGTGCAGCTTTATTATTATGAAGGGTATTCGGTTAAAGAAATTGCCGAAATACTTAGAATAAAAGAAACAACAGTTCAAACCAGATTAATGAGAGCAAGAAATGCTTTAAGGGAAATTGTAAAGGAGGATTGGTTAAATGAATAATTTATATAAGGAAGCAATGGATGAAATAAATATTTCAGATCAGTGCTTAAGAAAGGTGAAAAGTATGAATAATAATAACAAAAAAATAAAAAAATCAATAGTATTATGCATTTTAAATATTAAAAAATAGAAACAACTTGACAAACATGGGCGATATGATTATACTGAGTATGTGGTAAAAATGTTTGAGAGTCAAACAAAAATACAAAATCGGAGAGGGGATTGACATGA
>ENA-OPAL01001378-OPAL01001378.1-human-gut-metagenome-genome-assembly--contig:-NODE-1378-length-14507-cov-1.847426_pt1 | contig 14507 bp, 10 predicted proteins | sample MGYA00241057_ERZ501430 | MGnify/ENA primary metagenome ERZ501430 (study PRJEB25962, sample SAMEA2042506) | human gut metagenome | biome: human gut; feature: human-associated habitat; material: faeces...
GACCCAGAATTACATCACCGGACGTTTCGGCTGATTGCGATACTATCCTTATCTTTATCCACCAGAATCATCAAACGAATATCATCATGGTAAAATTTGTAGAAAACGAACTTCAGACTATACGCACGGAAATCAACGACATGTGGACACTGGTCTACCAGCAACTGGAAAACGCTTACCGCTCGGTACTGAACGCGGACCAAAGTCTAGCCGATAAAGTGGTAGCTCGTGAAAAACGGGTCAACGCCTTCGAACTGAAGATAGACAGTGACATCGAAGATTTCATCGCCCTATACAACCCTGTGGCCATCGACCTGCGCTTCGCCCTGGCCATGCTTAAAATCAACAACAACCTGGAACGTATCGGCGACTATGCGGACAGTATCGCACGCTTTGTCATCCGCACCAAATTGAACAGTGAGGACAAGGTACTCTTCAATGAACTTCAGATTCAGGAAATGTTCGACATGGTACTGTCCATGCTGAACACGACGTACGAATCGCTCCAGAAACACGACATCGGACTGGCCAAATCGGTATTCGACAAAGACGAGACCCTCGACCAGCTTAACCAGAACGCCCTGGATGCCTTGGCGGCATACGCCAGCGAGCACCCGGAATCCATCCGTCTGTGTCTGGAAGTTGCCGGTATCTTCCGCAAGCTGGAACGCGCCGGCGACCACATCAACAACCTGTCCGAAGAAACGGTCTTCTACATCGATGCACAGGTGTTGAAGCACCGGAAAAACATTCCGTCCGAAAACGCTGAATAAACCGACCATACTCTCTTCTTTGCGAAAAGAAGACTCTGATTGTTTCCAAGCGAAGCGACTTTCCCGGAACCTGTTCCGGAAGCGCTTCGCCTCTCTTTTTTCTACCTAATCCTATGAAACGAAAAAGCTCCGGACAATACGGTCATCTTGTTTTCCATTCTCCGATAGTGCCCGTTTCCGAAGAGAAGACGGCACCTATCCGGAAGAATTTCCGTGAATCGGCTACATATTCCCGGGCATAACCTTTGTCCTCAATCTGTTGCAGGGCTTCATCGGCAGTTCCGTCCAGCTTGAATTCGAAGATGTAGATATATTGGGGTGTTTCTACGATGCAGTCCACCCGTCCCTGGCTCTGTACTTTTTCTACATATACCGTATAGACACTGATTAGCCGCATGATGAGGTAGAAGGTATACTGGAAATAACGTTCCTTCTCCGTCTCGTCCTCTTTGCGCCGCATGGTGTAGGGGATGCTGGCCAGAAAAGAGGTAAAGAGCGTGCATAAGGTGTCCGCTTCTCCAGCTTCCAACGCATCCACCACATCGTCAATCCAGTTGGAGAGCTGCTTTCTGGGTTGCAGGTATGCCGCGACCAGTGCAGTCAGGAATCCGTTCTTGACCTCGTTGTTCGGAAAATCCAGCAGGAACCTGTTCCGTCGCATGTCGTAATCCTTGATGGTCAGGTAACCGCCCTGGTAAATCATCGGCAATGGTCGTTCCACATCGGCCTTGTAGTCGATGAATTCTTCCGGTGGGTAATATTTTCCTGTCAGTTCGTTCATGTTCTCCTTGAAATGGGCAAGCAGGCGAATCAAATAAGTCGGCGTACCCGAACTGAACCAGTAATCACGAATCTGAAGACTGTCCAGTGCATTGAGCAGGCTGAACGGGTTGTACACATCGGTCAGAGATTCGCTGAAATGGTATCCGTCGTATTTCTGCTGTAAGAGTGATTTCATCTCTTCTGTAGAGCAACGATATTTGATGGCCATGGCCGATATCGGTTCGGCAAAATAACGATCCAGCTCTTCTTGCGTAATTCCGCAGAGCGTTTCATAACGGGTATCCATACTGATATCCTTGGGCTGGTTGAATCCACTGAATACACTTACCTGCGAAAACTTGGTGACTCCTGTCAGCAAGACAAACTGTAAATGGGCATCTGCTACCTTGAATATGGAATAGAAAGCCTTCAGTACGTTCCGGTGACGGTCTTCGAGCGTTACGTCTGTATCGAGTACATCCAGCATCGGTTTGTCGTATTCATCAATGAGTACTACGGCTCTGCGGCCTGTCTGTTCATGGGCGGCGCAAAGCACTTCCGTGAAACGGTCTCCCAACCCCAGTTCTTCCGCATGTCCGGTTAACCCATATTGTTTTTCCCATTCTGAGATGATAAAGTTGATTTTCTTTTCCAGTTCACCGGCGTTCTTGAAGTTTCCTCCATTGAAATCCACGTGGAATACGGGATGTACATTCCATTCTTTCTCCAGCTTTTCCATGGCCAGTCCCTTGAACAGTTCCTTGCGTCCCAGGTAGTAATTCTCCAGCGTAGATACCAGCAGACTCTTTCCGAACCGGCGTGGGCGGCTCAGGAAATAGATACCTCCTGAATGGGTAAGGTCATAAACCAAGTGGGTCTTGTCGACATAGACATATCCCTCTTCGATGATGCGTTCAAAACTCTGTATTCCGATGGGGTATTTCATGGCGCTTCAAATTGGATGATTCATAATCTGTACAGGAACTTTCCCTGTGACATAAGTTCCTGTATCTGCAAAGTTAAGAAATATGTCGGAAGATGGAAGCCCAAACTGTGTCTTCTTAGAAATAATCAATGGATTTTAATTTGTCAACTTACGGTTTGTCCGTATATTTGCTGGAAAAGCGTCAGTAAGGCCCAAAACCGCTTGAAGGAAGACGATAATCAGATATGGATGGCCGCCGAAGTGAAAGGAACCACCCAATAATCGACAAACAATCTATCCAGACTATCACTATGAGAAAAGAACATACCGACAGACAGACTGACCCGATGAAAGTCATATTCAACTACAACGATGTATTTTTCAGCTTCTTCTACGATGATACAGAAAGTTGTACCCACCGTTCACACGAGTATGCCATGAATTATGTCTACTCCGGCGAAATGGTGCTCGACAACGGTTCGGAGGAAATTCACGTCGGAAAAGGAGAATGCGTCTTCATACCCCGAGACCATCGTATCACCTTATACAAAAGGCCCTGCAACGGTGAACGCTATTGTGGCATCTTTCTGATGTTCACCCGAAGCTTCCTGCGCGAAATGTATACGAAAACCAATAAATACAGGCAACAGACCCAAGTGCCGAACTGGTCGCCGGGAGTCCTCAAACTGCCGAAAACAGCGGAACTCACCAGCCTGTTCGCTTCCATGACACCCTACTTTGACCCGGAAGTCAAACCACAGGCCGATTTCATGGACCTGAAGCTACAGGAAGGTCTGCTGGCTCTGCTGCACATCGACCCGCGCTTCGCCACAGCATTGTTCGATTTCAACGAACCGTGGAAAATCGATATTCTGGAGTTCATGAACCGGAACTACATGTATGAGTTTACGATGGAGGAATTGGCTCATTACACCGGACGGAGCCTGGCCACCTTCAAGCGAGATTTCAAGAAAATCAGTGAACTTACCCCGGAGAAATGGCTGATACGGAAACGGCTGGAAGTGGCCTACTCACTGATGAAGGAAGGAGGCAGGAAAGTGGCGGATGTCTATGCGGAAGTCGGTTTCAAGAATCCGTCGCATTTCTCCACCGCCTTCAAGAAACAATACGGCATTCCTCCCACAGCCGCCCTATCGTAAAATATTCCGATGAACTTCTGAGAAACACCCTTTGAGCCTCACAGCAATGCGTCTGTGGGGCTTTTCGTTTACCTTTGCCACCAGAAAACAAACCGATAACCCGTATGCAGACACGAAGAATCGCCCTCAGACTGACAGCACTGGCCGCAGCGCTGAACTTCATAGCCTGTACAGGCTATAAAAACCATGAAAACAACCCTATAATTTCTAACGAAAACATGGAAACAATGAAACTGACCAATGAATGGGACAAAATCTTCCCACAAAGTGACAAGGTAGACCACCGGAAAGTCACCTTTACCAACCGCTATGGCCTTACCCTGGCTGCCGATATGTACATTCCACGAAACGCAGCCGACGGAAAACTGGCTGCCATCGCTGTAAGCGGACCCTTTGGTGCCGTCAAGGAACAGGCATCAGGACTGTATGCCCAGACCCTGGCAGAACGAGGATTCCTGACCCTGGCTTTCGACCCCTCCTACACCGGAGAAAGTAGCGGTGAACCGAGACACGTTGCCTCACCGGACATCAACACCGAAGATTTCAGTGCTGCCGTAGATTTCCTGAGCACCCTCGACCAGGTAGACAGTGAACGCATCGGAATCCTCGGTATCTGTGGGTTCGGCGGTATGGGACTGAATGCCGCAGCCATGGATACACGCATCAAGGCAACAGTCACTTCAACCATGTACGACATGAGCCGGGTGAATGCCAATGGATATTTCGACGCCATGGATGCAGAGGCCCGCTACGAACTCCGCAAGCAACTGAACGCACAGCGCACCCAAGATGCCAAAACCGGTAGCATCGCTCCCGCTCAAGGAGGATTACCCGACAGCCTGCAAGGAAACGAGCCGCAATTCGTCAAGGATTACTTCAACTATTACAAGACTTCCCGCGGTTTTCATGCACGTTCCATCAATTCCAACGGAGCCTGGAACGCTACCTCTTCCCTATCGTTCATGAACATGCCGCTACTGACCTATGCCAATGAAATCCGTTCGGCTGTCCTTATCGTCCACGGCGAGAAAGCTCACTCACGCTATTTTAGCGAAGACGCGTTCAAGAAGCTGAAAGGAAATAACAAAGAACTGCTGATTATCCCCGGAGCCAACCACACCGACCTCTACGACCGGACGGATGTGATTCCTTTCGACAAGATTACCGATTTCTTCAGAAAGTATCTGAAATAACAGACACAGCCTCCCGTTTCATTATATCTAAATGAAGAAACAGGAGGCTGTCTTTTATCCCCCTACAGATAGGCCTAATCTATACGGAAAAGTGCATCTAAAATTTACGAATCGGATAGAAAAACACACTTTTTTCTCTCACAACTGCATTTTCAGTGACAAACAGTTTGTTTCAAACGATTTAATTACTACATTGCGCGCCATGAAAAACACTACAAATACAACCTGTCTATGAAACGCACAGATTTCTATTTCATGCTGATTGTCGTGGCATTGTTCGCGCCATTCTTTTTATCCGAGAGCCTTTACGCCGGTTACCAGTCATTCAATGCCGAACATGGCATGATCATGAGCTTTATCAAGTTTGCCATCCTCTCTACGTTGGGGGAACTGCTGGGACTCCGCATCAGTACCGGAAACTATTACCGTACAGGCTTCGGTGTGCTTCCCCGGGCTGTGGTATGGGGTATCTTCGGTATGGGTATCAACATGGCCTTCATCATTTTCTCTACAGGTGTTCCCGCTGTTGCCGCTTACCTGGGTGTAGCTGACCCGGCCGGCATCATGGCCGGTCCCGTCTGCCTGTCCAAAGTCCTGCTGGCCCTGGCCATTTCAGTCTGTCTGAACAGCATCTTCGCTCCGGTCTTCATGACTTTCCATAAGATAACCGATACGCATATCCTGGCTACCGGAGGTACACTCCGAGGGCTGTTCACTCCTATCCCGATGGGAGACATCATGCAGAACATGAACTGGCATGTACAGTGGAACTTCGTCTTCAAGAAGACCATCCCCTTCTTCTGGTATCCTGCCCATACCATCACCTTCCTGCTTCCGGGTGAATCGCGTGTCTTGTTCGCTGCCTTGTTGGGAGTCGTATTAGGTGTCATACTGGCCATCGCAGCCCGAAAGAAATAAAAGGACAAAAATTGGAACAATCTTCTATAAATATTCACTCGCTGGTAAAAATACATCTTACCACCAGCGAGTGAATCTGTTTATTAAGCAATCATCAAATGTTTTTCAGCTCTATGAATGATGATTAAACAAAGTTTTGGCATCAATCTCCCGACATATTTCTTATCTTTGCAGATACAGGGTCTACATCACTCACATACCATCAGACAATCCCCTGCATAAGTTATGAACAGTAAAACTTGAAGTGTCATGAAATACCCCATCGGAATACAGAGCTTCGAACAGATTGTCGAAGACGGCTATATCTACATCGATAAGACTGACCTGGTTTATCGTCTTACACACGAAGGTAAAATCTATTTCCTGAGCCGCCCGCGCCGGTTCGGAAAGAGTCTGCTGGTATCTACCTTGGAAAACTATTACTTGGGGCATAAGGAACTGTTCAAAGGATTGGCCATGGAAAAGCTGGAGAAGGAATGGAATGTACATCCCATATTCCACGTGGATTTCAACGGAGGAAACTTCACGAATGCAAGCGAACTGGAAGGCGCTTTGAAAGAATATATGGAAAGATGGGAGAAGGAATATGGATTGGCTACGAATGAAGACCTAGGAATCGGATTCCGCTTTCGGGATGTACAGGAAGCAGCCCATAAACAAACAGGACGCAGAGCTGTCGTACTTATCGACGAGTATGACAAACCGATACTGGATGTGCTGGATATGGACAGTACATTGGAAGACCGCCACCGGAACGTACTGAAAGCTTTCTATTCCGCCTTTAAGGTAGCAGATGCTCACCTGCAGTTTGTATTGTTGACAGGAGTCACCAAGTTCTCACAGGTAAGTGTATTCAGCGGATTCAACCAGCCCAAGGACATCAGTATGGATGCCCGGTATGAAACTCTCTGTGGAATTACACAGGAAGAACTGGACAGTTACTTTGCCGGACCAATAGCCGAAATGGCCGCAACCAACCAATGTACGCCGGAAGAGATGCGACAAAGTTTGAAACTCCAATATGACGGCTACCATTTCAGCAAAAAGATGACCGACATATACAATCCGTTCAGCCTGCTCAATGCATTGGACAGTACTGATGTAAGGAATTACTGGTTCAGTTCAGGTACACCTACCTATCTGATTCGCCTACTTGCCCACTTCAAGGAGAACATGAATGAACTCACCGGCAAATATTACCCACCGGAAGAGTTCATTGGCTACAAGGCCGATGTGGAACGACCATTGCCGATGATTTATCAGAGCGGTTACCTGACCATCAAGGACTACGACATGCGACGGAACAGATTCCTGCTGGATTTTCCGAACAACGAAGTCAAGAACGGCTTTCTGACCGCATTGGTTGCGTCATACCTGCAACCCAAGAAGCAACTTTCCAACTGGATTGACGATGTAGTGGATGCATTGGAGGCTGGAGAAACGGACTCTTTATGCACACTCTTTACCGCATTCCTAGCCAGCATCCCTTACACCATGCGCCGTAAAGAGAACGAAACGGAGAAGGAACGCTACTTCCAGTATACTTTCTACCTCATTATGCGGCTAATCAGTGTCTATACAGCATATGTGGAAAAGGTACAGAGCCAGGGGCGAGTAGACTGTATCGTGGAAACGCCCCAATATATCTACATCTTCGAATTCAAGCTGGACGGTACGGCCGATGAAGCCTTAAAACAAATTGAAGACAAAGGCTATGCACGGGAATATGCAACTGATTTCCGAAAACTCTTCCGTATAGGCGCCGTTTTCTCTTCTGAAACCGGAACCATCGGAGAATGGAAAACAATTACCGGTAAGTAAGGTCTTCCAAACCGTACACCTTACTCACCGGACAGATTCTCCATATACCTCAAAAATCTCTTACAAGACTACACTCGATTATTTGAATCGTGAGGTATCCACCGCTTCCCGCTTCTTTTCCTTATAACCGCCGAACTTCCAGGCGAAAGAAAGCCCTACACTGCGGAAACTGGAATACTCGTTTGTCACCCACTGATGCTCGTAACGTATCTGCGGGCAGGGCATCGATGTTTCGAGGATGTCCCTACACCAGGCAGTGAGTAAGGCATTTCCACCAAGGAAGGTATAACGGAGTGTAGCCGACAGGTCACCACACGAAGGAATGTCGTAGATTCCCTGGATGGCACGCCCTTGCAGACGTCCATCTACGGTCAAACGCAAGTCGGGTTTGCGACTCAAGGTAAAGGTATTGTTCAAGACAGCGATTCCCAACAACCGGTGTCGGTCAAAGGGAAGGTCGTAAAAATCGCTATCTTTCTGACGCATCCACATTCCAATCAGGGTAAGCCGCGAGTTGAGCCAACTCCCCGCCTTGAAAGGAACGGAAGCCTGAAGACCCGCCTGCTGCTCAAAGTCAAAATTCAGATACCTGTACAGTTCCAACAGTTCATCGGGCGATTGATACAATGTCTGCAAGGCACGGTCCTTGGTATGGTTGAACCAGGCACGGAAAACATACTTCGATTTCAATATATAAGTCAACGAAGCGGAATAATCAATTTCTGGTTTCAGGAACGGATTACCTTGAATCTCACTATACCCCCCACCCAGATAGGACACGACATCCTGTACGGCCCAATAACCGGGATAGCTTTTGTCGCTACTGAAGTTGAGCTGAAAGATGTGTCCGTCAGCAGGCAAGTACGTGAGGTTGAGAACTGGATAAACATCCCACTCGTCCCACACGGGAGTCTTGTAACGCTCCACAGCCAACGAGAAGTCGGTCATCAGTTTTTTCCCGAATGATTTGCTGAATCCGGCATACAGATTGAGTGTCTGCTCGCGACGGCGTGACCGGACATCATCCGGTAATTCTTCACGTTCTATTTCTCGCTCTTCATTCCCGTAATACATCTGATACGAATGGTCTATACTTGTGGTGTACACCGTTCCGTAGTTCAATCCCCAACCGTTCTTCAACGAATGTTCCTGTGAAAGGTAAAATTTCCAGGCATTGATGCGCTGTCCGGCTTCGGTATAGAAATCGAGACACTGTTCCCCCATACGACTGTCCAGCCACTGCTTGTCAGGCGCATTGTACCACGTAAACTCTGCACCGGCCTTCAATCCGAAAGGTGTCTGATAGTCAAAACGACCGTTGTGCAACCACGAAGTCTGGTCGGTCCGACTGTCGGCTGTCTGTGTTCCCGTCGTGTGCTGTGTGTTGTGGCCGGTCATATACGAACCGTTGTAAACGAAACTCAATGAATGATTCTCTGCCAGATGATAATCCGTACCCAAACGGAAAGTATGCGTATGGCTTCGCCCGCGCATCTCCTCGTAATTGTCGACAAGCTGCGTCGAACCGTCGGCCTGCTGCCAGTGGTGGGCTTCCTTATCGGTCGTATTGAAACTGTCTCCATGCGTATGGACATACAGGAAGTCGGCAGAAAACTTATTCCCGTTGTACAGCAAGGAAGCACGCTCTTCGAACGAGGCTTCATGGTCCTGGTTATACTTTCCATAAAGTTCCCCCTGAACTACCCCGGGGTCACCGATACGGTGACGCAAACGAACATTAATCATCGCTCCGCGTACCTGATAACGGGCCGGTGCATTATACATCACCTCCACGCGCTCGATTCGGTCTGCAGGCAAGGACTTCAACAAGGCATAAAGCTGTTGGGTACTCATGTTCGTCACCTTACCGTCCAATACCACGGTAACGCCTTGCATCCCCAGCGTCAACGCTCCGTCCTGTTCCACCACGCCAGGCAGTTCCTTCAACGCTTCAAAGACATTATCCACAGGGCGGTCCCGAATCATCCGCGGCAGGTCATATTCCAGCTTGCCTGCCGAAGCCTTGACCACAGGGCGTTCACCCACCACCAGCACCTCGGGCAGATTCCGATACAGGCTATCCATCCGGGCATCTCCCGTAATCAGACTATCGGCCGATAAGGTCTCTACATGTTCTTCTTTCACATTCTCTTGGGCAGGAAGCGGCAAAGCGCCGAACAGACAGCCCATCCATAACCATGCATGTCGTTTCATCTTCGTTGTTTTACTTTCATATCGTTCTACAAAGGAAGGAACCTAAAACGAGTTCTTTCCCATACCTCCGCAAAGGTAAGCAGTTACGAAAAAAGCCCGCGTTACCGCAGGCTTACGAAGTCTTATCCAATGTTATCAAAGACAATTTTTTTCAGAAGCAGGACCTCACTTTCCTACAGATATTTCCTTCAAATACTGCTCGACCTTCCGGAAGAATGCCGACAGATGAGAGCCATCCACAAAAGCATGGTTCACATAAATAGACAACGGCATCACCAGACGCCCTTCACGAACAACGGCCTTTCCGGCGGTCATCAACGGGTAGTTGCAGGCGTTACCCGCTTCGGCCAATGTATAGGTGATGGATGTAAAATACATACCGGGAACGGCACTCAGATGCACCACATCGTAGTCGCCCTGACTCATCAGCGTCTTCTCGGCACCGTACGGGTCGCCATCGGACGGAATATGAGTAATCATACGGTGAGCTTCTTCGTAGAAACGGATGAAATCTTCGTGATAAGGGATGCGCAAGGTAAAAAAGGTACGACCCGGAACGGCAATGGGGGTAATAATGTCCACCCGGTCGTGAAACACCACCTGCTTCTGCTTGTCAATCCGGTAACGAAGCTCATCCACCTCATTAGCCGCACGCACCACAGCATAAAGGTAGTACAAGAAAAAGGACTGTCCCCGTTCTTTGGCCGCCGCACGGGCCTCGGTACAGTCTATCTCGGTCGTCACGGCATACCATGAACTGACGAAAGTTTCAAAAAAACCGAAATTGTCACGCCGACTCCAAGTCTCTACATCAATGATATGTTTCATAATTCAACGGTTCTGATTCGAGGACAAAGATAATACATCCAATCGAGTGTGTAAAGCAAAATAGCCAGCGTTCCATACAAGAAGTGTTATTTAGTCTTACCATATCCGTCCCCTTCGGAAGAAGATTCTATCTTTGTACCCGAAAAACAATTCAGACCATGAAACTGCCTTCAAAATACATCGCCCTGCTTGTCATCCTTTCATTGGCAGGTATCTTCGGCTATCAGGCTTATTGGCTGACAGGACTCTACCGCACCATGCGTACCGACCTGGAACGAAACATCACAGAAGCCATGCGTATCAGCGACTACAACGAGATGCTAGTACGCATCGAACGTCTGCAACACAGAAACAGAGAACACGGCGAAGTCTCCATTTCCACCGGATTCAACGACGAAGGCAAACAGTTCGTACAGAGCAGCACCGTACTCCATCAGGTTTCCGACACGACCTTACAAGGTTTCACCGCCCAAAACGACACCTTCCGAAAAATAGAAACAGACACCGTACAACCCGACGCCATGCTTCATGCAAGCGAAGGACTCGATATGCTGCTCCGCAACCAAAGCACCATGGCTGGGATGGCCATTTACCTGCAACGTGGACTACATTCAGGACTGGACATTCTGATGAATCCCTCGTTCACCGTGTACGACAGTCTGCTTCATGCCCGTCTGCTCGAAATGAATATTCCCATCCGTTACCGGTTGCAATACCTCCATGAGGGATACGACATCCACGACCGCTGGCAGTACACCGATACTGTGGCTACAGGCGGGACATCTGGCTATGTGCCTACCTCCGATGCCGTCAGCTACCAATATGAGTTTTCTGCCTCCAAACACGAAATCTACCGACTTACTACCGAACCATTAGGCGGTATCGTCCTCCGGCAAATGGCGGGTATATTAACCACCTCACTGATTATCCTGCTGATTCTGGGCTTCTCTTTCTGGTACCTCATCCGTACCATTCTCCGTCAAAAGACACTGGAAGAAATGAAAAGCGATTTCACCAACAACATCACCCATGAACTGAAGACTCCCATTGCCGTGGCATACGCGGCTACCGATGCCTTGCTCAATTTTCACCAGGCCGATAACCCGACGAAACGCGAACGTTACCTGCGTATCTGCCAGGAACAGCTTCAACACCTCAGCGGACTGGTGGAACAGATTCTGTCCATGAGCATGGAACGCCGTAAAACCTTCCGGCTTCACTTGGAAGAAGTCCGACTGAAAGAGATATTGCCTCCCCTCATCGAACAGCACAAACTGAAAGCCGACAAACCGGTCCGTATTTCCTTGCAGATAACTCCTGAAGAATTGACCGTCACAGCCGACCGTACCCACCTGACAAACATGCTCAGCAACCTGCTGGATAATGCTGTGAAATATTCCCTTGAACACGCAGACATCGCTGTGTCCTGCCGGCTCTGTCAGGAAAATGAAGAAACATACACCGAAATCTGTGTCAGCGACTGCGGTATTGGAATCGCCCGTGAGTGCCTGCCACACATCTTTGATAAATTCTACCGGGTACCTACAGGAAACCGGCACGAAGTGAAAGGTTATGGACTGGGCCTGTTTTATGTAAAGACGATGATTGAAAAGCACGGAGGCACAATCCGTGTAACCAGTGAACCGGGAAAAGGCAGCCGGTTTATCCTACGACTCAAAAAGACATGACTATGGAACGAATCAATGTATTACTGGTAGAAGATGAAACCAACCTCGCCCTCATCATCAAAGATACCTTGGAGGGACAAGACTTCAATATTCACACAGCTTCCAACGGGGAAGAAGGACTTCGCCTTTTCTTCGACATCCGTCCGGACGTACTGGTGGCCGATGTGATGATGCCGCGTATGGACGGATTCGAGATGGTACGACGTATCCGACAGACCGACCGACGGACACCCGTTCTTTTCCTGACAGCCCGTTCAGCCGTTAACGATGTAGTGGAAGGATTCGAGTTGGGTGCCAACGACTACCTGAAGAAACCCTTCGGCATGCAGGAACTGATTGTGCGCATCAAAGCCCTAGTAGGTCGTGCCTGTTCGTATACCTCTCCCGTTCAGGAGGAGCAATCCCTCTATGAAATCGGGAACTATCAACTGGATGTCCGCCGACAAGTACTCCTGTACAACGGCATTACCCAGGAACTCTCCTACCGGGAAACCGCCATCCTCCACCGTCTCTGTCAGAACCGGAACTGTGTGGTGAATACCCAAGACATCCTGCTCGACCTTTGGGGAGACGATTCCTTCTTCAACCAGCGCAGCCTCCATGTATTCATTACCAAACTGCGCCATAAACTGGCAAAAGATGAAAGTATCCGCATCGTCAACGTAAGAGGTATCGGTTATAAACTGATAGGCTGAGCCGTAGCCTCACCAAAGATTTCTACCCAAAAGTTTGGCACACTCCCCATTTCATTCTACATTTGCAATCAGCAGGCATCTTTGTACTTTTCCCAGCGGAAAAAGCTATCAGGCAACAGCTTATTCCTGCGGAAAGGAACAAACATGTCAGGCAAATGAGACAAAATAAAACAACTAATCATTTTTAATCATTTACAACGTATGAAAAAAACTTGGATTATCATCCTTGCCATTGTAGCCGTATTGGTGATTTGGTGTGTATCAACTTATAACTCACTGGTAACACAGGAAGAAACGGTAGGAAATGCCTGGAGTAACGTGGAAAACCAGTATCAACGCCGTTCTGATTTGATTCCGAACCTGGTAAATACTGTGAAAGGTTACGCCGCACACGAAAAGGAAACTTTCCAGGCTGTAGTAGATGCACGTGCCAAAGCTACACAGACTACCATCAGTATCGATGACCTGACCCCGGAAAAGATGCAGGCTTACCAGCGGGCGCAGGGTGAAGTGGGCAGTGCCTTGAGCCGTCTGCTGGCTGTCACCGAAAACTATCCGGACTTGAAAGCCAACGAAAACTTCAAGGAGCTGCAGGCTCAGCTGGAAGGTACAGAAAACCGCATCAGTGTAGAACGCCGTAACTTCAACGAGGCTGCCCGTACTTATAACACGAAGATCCGCCGTTTCCCGGGCTCAATTGTAGCCGGTATGTTCGGATTCGAAAAACGTCCGTACTTCGAAGCACAGGAAGGTGCCGAAAAAGCTCCGGAAGTAAAATTCTAAGGCTCCATGAGACGAATCTTATCCCTTTGTCTGCTACTGGGCTGTCTGTTGACCGTTTCCTTGCAGGCAAAGGAATACCAGGTAAAAGACATTCCATTGGTCCATCTGCAGGATGCCAGAAGGTATGTCAGCAATCCGGACGGTATCTTGTCGCCCGAAGCGGTAGCTGTCATGGATACCACCCTCTTTGCCCTCGAAAAACAGACCGGTATCCAGACATTGGTAGTCGCTGTGGAACAGATTGAAGGAGGCGACTGTTTCGACTTCGCCTTCCGGTTGGGACAGGAAAACGGTGTCGGCCAAAAAGGTCGTGACAACGGACTGGTCATTCTGCTGGTCACCGGCGAACGGTGCATTCAGTTCGCGACCGGTTACGGATTGGAAGGAAGCCTGCCTGATGCCATCTGCAAACGCATCCAGGAACGGTACATGAATCCGTATTTCCGTGAAAACAACTGGAATGAAGGGATGGTAGCCGGTGTAGAAGCCGTACGCCGACAACTGGACGGTTCCATGCAGAACGAAGAAAACACATCCAATGCAGAAACAATTGCCATCATTGTGACGTTGGTTATCTGTTTCATCGTCATACCTTTCTCTGTATGGTTTTATTACTGGAAACAGGCTCAGTGCCCCAAATGCCACAAACATACCATGAAAACTTTGTCTACCCGTATCGTATCGCGGATAGGCAACACCCGCACAGAAGAAATCGTAGACTGCTGCACCAACTGCGGGCATACCCGC
>ENA-OPAL01001385-OPAL01001385.1-human-gut-metagenome-genome-assembly--contig:-NODE-1385-length-14414-cov-3.085869_pt1 | contig 14414 bp, 10 predicted proteins | sample MGYA00241057_ERZ501430 | MGnify/ENA primary metagenome ERZ501430 (study PRJEB25962, sample SAMEA2042506) | human gut metagenome | biome: human gut; feature: human-associated habitat; material: faeces...
AAGCTTAGCTGATTCTTCCCTTTACTCCAGTGGCTCTGCCAGTTTTGCCAGCTCCCCCGCAAACTTCATCAGCTCTTCGATCAGCCTTCCCTGTGGTGTCAGGATAAATTTCGGCTCATGATCAGCCTTAAACTGCAAACCTCTCCGGTACTGCGCCATAATAGCCGGGATACCTGCGGGATCCAGCTTGGCCTTTTCATAGAGCGTGATCCGGACATCTTTTCCAAGCTGCTTGATCTCCGTCACATATCCCTGATGGGCAAGAGCCTTCAGCCTTGCAATGGCAAGAAGATTCAACACAGCTTTTGTCGGCTCACCAAAACGGTCGATCAGCTCCTCCAGCATGTCATCATACTCCTGCTGGCTTTCAATACCGGCAATACGCTTATAAATATCCAGCTTCTGGAACTCGTTGCCGATATAGGAATCCGGGATAAATGCATCAATATTGAGATCAATGGTCGTCTCAAAATCATCCATAGTCCGGATTCCCTTTGCCTCCTTGACAGCCTCACTGAGCATCTTGCAGTAAAGGTCATAACCAACTGCGTTCATATGCCCATGCTGCTGCGCACCGAGAAGATTTCCTGCTCCACGAAGCTCCAGATCCTTCATAGCTATCTTAAAACCGCTTCCAAGGTCTGAATACTCCCGCATGGCGCTGAGCCGTTTCTCCGCGGTCTCCTGGAGCATCTTGTTTTTGGTATACATCAGGAATGCATAAGCAGTCCTGTTGGAACGTCCTACACGCCCACGGAGCTGATAAAGCTGGGAAAGGCCATATCTGTCCGAATCATGGATGATCATGGTGTTTACGTTGGAAATATCCAGTCCTGTCTCAATAATAGTGGTGGAAACCAGTACATCCACATCTCCATTGATAAAATCATACATTACCTGCTCCAGTTCCCTCTGACTCATCTGTCCATGTGCAAAATCCACTCTGGCCTCCGGCACAAGCGATGCGATCTTATTTGCCGTCTCTACGATCGTGTTGACACGATTATAGACATAGTAGACCTGTCCGCCCCGTGCCAGTTCCCGGCTGATCGCTTCCCGCACCATCTCTTCGTTGTATTCCATGACATATGTCTGGATCGGCACACGCTCCATCGGTGCTTCCTCCAGAACGCTCATATCGCGGATCCCAACCAGGCTCATATGCAGCGTCCGTGGGATCGGCGTTGCCGTCAGGGTCAGTACATCGATGTTTTCCCGCAGCTTTTTGATCTTTTCTTTGTGCGTGACACCGAAACGCTGCTCCTCGTCGATGATCAGAAGACCGAGATCTTTGAACTGCACATCTTTTGAGAGCACCCGATGCGTGCCAATCACAATGTCAACCAGTCCTTTTTTGAGGTCTTCCAGCGTTTTTTTCTGTTCTGCTGCCGTGCGGAAACGGCAGAGCAGATCCACACGCACCGGATAATCTTTCATCCTCTGGACGAAATTATTATAATGCTGCTGGGCAAGGATGGTCGTCGGCACCAGAAATACCACCTGTTTGCTCTCCTGTGCCGCCTTGAACGCCGCACGGATCGCCACTTCCGTCTTGCCATATCCGACATCGCCGCAGATCAGGCGATCCATGATCTTATTGCTCTCCATATCGTGTTTCACCGCTTCGATCGCCTCCAGCTGATCGTCCGTCTCATCAAACGGAAACGTCTCTTCGAACTCTTTCTGCCAGATCGTGTCCTCTCCATAGCAGAATCCCTCTTCCCGCTGTCTCGCCGCATAAAGCTGCACCAGATCTTTTGCAATGTTTTTGACCGCACTGCGTACTTTTGTCTTGGTACGCCCCCACTCCTGCGTCCCCAGTTTATTCAGTTTCGGGCGTTTTGCCTGCGAATCTGCATATTTCTGGATGACATCGAGCTGCGTTGCCGGCACATAAAGGTTGCTTCCGCCGGCATACTCCACCTTCATGTAATCTTTTGTGACTTTATCGACTTCTATTTTTTCAATCCCGCGGTAAATGCCGAGTCCGTGGTTTTCATGCACCACGTAATCGCCAACAGAAAGCTCTGAAAAACTGTGGATCGTCTTACCTTCGTAATGTCTGATCTTTTTGCGTTTTTTCTTTTCTTTGCCGAAAATATCGCTCTCCGAGATCACCAGGAACTTGATCAGCGGATATTCATATCCGCGGTGGGCACTTCCGTAAAGCAGCATGATCTCGCCTCGCTGTACGATGCGGTCGGCATCTTCCGAATAAAATGCCCGCAGTTCATGATCACGAAGGTCCTCTGCCAGACGTTTCGCCCTGGTTCTGGATGCACACAGCAGGATCACGCGTTCTCCCTTTTTCTTCCACTGCTGCAGATCCTTCACCAGAAGTTCAAAGCTGTTGTTGTAGGTGTTGACACTGCGTACATCGATGCTGAAATGCTCCGCAAAATGCCACTGTGGTCCTGCCGCCTCCAGCATACACAGCCCCATGCAGCGATGTTTCTGCAATTTTTCGGATGCCATCTGGCTCTCACAGAGCAGGTTCATCTGTCCCGGCAGCACATACCCTTTTTCCAGTCGGTTTGTCATGCTCTCCCGGAACTCCTTTTCGATCGCCTGTGCTTCCTCCCAGAGGCGGTTCGGCTCATCTAACACTACCAGTGCCTCTTTCGGAAAATATTCCGCAAACGAAACCATCCGGTCATAAAAATAAGGAGCCAGACCATCGAGCACAGACATCTGCTTCCACTGCGTCAGACTCTGTTTTACTTCTTCTGCAAAAGCTTTCAGGCGTGCCGATTCTTCTGTTTTCCGTTCCTGAAAGAACTGATCTGCAAGCCTTTTCGCCTCTTTTTCCAGCACCGCAAGCCCTTTTTTGATCCGCCCGTCATCAGCAATAAATTCGCCCGCCGGATAAATGCGGATTCGGTCCAGATTTTCAATGGAACGCTGGCTTTCCACATCAAAACTGCGGATGGAGTCAATCTCATCGCCCCACAGCTCGATGCGGACCGGATTTTCTTCGGTCAGCGGAAAAATGTCGAGAATACCGCCTCGCACGGCAAACTGCCCGCTTCCTTCCACCTGTCCCACTCGTTCGTAGCCCATGGCTGTCAGTTTCTTTTTCCAGAGCTCCATGTCAAATTCCGAATCGCTCTCTACCGTCTCGATCTGCTTTTGAAAAACTTCCGGCGGCAGAAGATGATCCATGATACCGCCCATGGTCGTGACGATGGTCACTTCCTCTTCTTCCATCAGTTTCTGCAGTACACGGATCCGCTGCTGTACCAGAAGATTGCTCTGTACATCGGCACTGTAAAAGATCAGATCTTTTGCCGGGTAAAACAGCACATTTTTATCAAACAGGCGATAATTTTCACACAGTTCTTTTGCACGCAGTTCACTGTATGTGACGATCAGTTTCTTTTTTGCCGCCCCTGCTGCATAGATAAAGTGTGCTTTCTGGGCATCGATACATCCTGTCACCTGGATTGACTGCTTTTTCAGTGCCTGCTGTATTTTCTGAAATTCTTCAAGCTCCTGAAGCGGTTCTGTAAAAGCTCTCATCCGTCTGCTACCTCCCATTCAAACCCCTGTCTATTTCTCTGTCTTCTTGTTAAACTGGTTCATCGCATGTTCCATGGTGTCATTCATCATGCAGACGGCTGCTTCTCCGGCCCGCTCAAAGGCTTCCTCCATCAGCACTCTTTCATCCTTTGGAAAACGACTCAGCACATAATCTGCCAGATCATATCCTTTTGGTTTCTCACCGACTCCGACCTTCACCCGTTTAAAAACCTGGGTGCCAAGATGTGCGATGATGTTTTTGATGCCATTGTGGCCGCCGGCACTTCCTTTTGGACGGATGCGGAGCTGTCCCGGCTCCAGGCTGATGTCATCGTAAATGACGATCAGTTCTTCTTCCGGATCGATCTTATAGAAATCAACCAGTTCCCGCACACTCTCGCCGCTCAAGTTCATAAAAGTCTGCGGTTTGGCAAGCACCACTTTCTGACCTTCGATCATGCCTTTTCCGCAGAGTGCTTTGTGTTTTTTTGTATCCACGCTGATATTATACTTGTCTGCTAATATATCTATCGTGTCAAACCCGACATTATGTCTGGTCTGTGCATACTGTTTGCCAGGATTTCCAAGTCCTGCGATTATATACATATCCTTACCTCCAACGACAATTTTGCCCGCCTTTTTCTGTGGGGGTATCCCACTTTCAAAAGCCGGGCTTTTTACCTGTTTTGTTTCTTTTCTTTTTACCAGCACATCATACTCTAAATCTGCTCTTTTTTCAAGTCTGTCTTCGGATTTCACATTTTTTACACAAGTGGGAAGGAAAACCAGAACCTTACCCCTGTTTTCTCATTCTCCACACCATATTCTCCGCCCTGCATCGTGATCACAGTCTTTACAATATGAAGTCCGAGTCCGCTGTGCCCTGCCTGTTCTTCTCCCTGGTAATATTTTTCCCAGATTTTTCTTTTCTCTTCGTCTGTGAGCGGTTCACTGTCGTTGTAAACACCAAAAACCGCTTTTCCGTCTTTCTTTGCCAGAGAAATTTTCATGTGCCTTCCCTCGCCGCAATGTGCAAAAGCATTCATGATATAGTTTCCCGCTGCCTGCTCAATGTATTCACGGTTTCCGAGGATCCTGCAGTCCTTTTCGATCTCGCTTGCGATCTTCAGATTCTTTTTGTGAAACAGTGCATCGTATTTCAACATCATATATTCTACTGTTTCTGATAAATTCAGACGTTGCTTCTCCACATTTTCCAATTCATGCTCCATAGAAGAAATATTCAGCAGATTTCCAACCATATCACTCATCTTCTTCACGGATCGACGAGAAATAATAATCCTGATCCACCTTATCTCCCATCGCCTGCAAAAGCTCGATCTGTCCGGAAATGACCGCCAGCGGTGTCTTCAGCTCATGTGTGACATTTGCCGTGAAATCGTTCCGCATTTTATTGAAACGTTCCAGTGCATCCTTGCTGCTTTCCAGTTTCTGGATATAATCCTGCATCTCATCTGCCATCGTATTGAAATTATGTGCCAGAACACTGATCTCCTGATACGTTCCGTAATTTTTTGCCCGCACGGAAAAATCACGCTCAGTCAGTTTCTGCGAAACACCGGAAAGTTCTTCGATTGGCTTTGCAATCCTTCGCGACTGCCAGTACATAAATGCACAACCGCTCAGAAGGGAAAAAACAACCACGAACAGCAAAAATTTTTCGGTATAGAACAGGGCACTGTAGACTTTCTGTACATTTTCTTTCACACACACATAATAACGCTCATCGCCCTGTTTCAGCCTTCCAAATAACCATAACGTTTCTTTTCCTCTTGCATTCCAGAACTGTACTTTTGGATCTTTTTCGAAAAATTTGCGGTATACAACAATATTGCGGTGCACCTGTCTTTCTTCCTGATATAAATTATCCTGTGAAGATCCGGTTGTATAAACCGGATCCATCTCTTTATTTGCTATGGTAAATGTCAGATTCTGCCCTTCATAGCTTTTGAATGTTTCCATCTCTTCATCGCCGATCCCTGACAGATCCATGCGTTTTACTTCTTCGTATGCTTTTTCGATCACCCGGCTCTTCTGATGCCGGTAATAAGCCGATGCAAACATATTATAAAGAAGCACACTTCCTCCGACCACGATCAGAAGAAACATCAGCTCCATCAATAGCATACTTGCCCTAAGCTTCTGCTGTTTCATTTTCCTCTCCTTCAAATATATAACCGACACCATACACCGAACGTATATAACTTCCATACGGTGCAATCTTCCTGCGAAGCTGTTTTACCAGAGTATCCACCGTACGCGTATCTCCGCTGTAATCATATCCCCATACCGATTCCAGGATGCTGTCCCTTGTCATAACGACATTTTTATTCTTGATCAGATAACTTAAAAGTTCATACTCTTTCGGTGTTGTCTCGATCGCCTTTTCATCCACATACACTCTCCAGGTATCCGGCTCCACCGCGATGTGTCCGACTTCCACCCTCTCTTTCTGTTTTCCGGCACGTTTCAGGATTGCCTCAATATGAACCTTGACGATCGCCAGTGCATAAGGTTTCGTGATATAATCATCCGCCCCGTTTGCAAAGTTCAGAAGCTGATCGTGGATCGAGTCCCTTGCTGTCACCATGATCACCGGTGCATTGGATTTTTTGCGAATCTCCTTGAGGATCTCACTGCCATCCATACCCGGCAGCATGATATCCAGCAGGATCAGATCCACTTCATGCATATGGTCATAAAACATCGACAGCCCTTCCAGTCCGTTCAGTGCCCGCAGTACACGGTATCCGTTCAACTCCAGATATTCTGCAAGTGTCCTGGATAATTTTTCTTCATCTTCGATCAATAATATGACATTTTTGTTCACGGATATACTCCCCTTTCCTGATTTCAGATTTTTCCCTGTTCCCCCTGTTTTCGTCATTTTTGCATCTTTTATTTTTTTCAAGTTTACGCAAGAATTGTGATATAATTGTGAAAAAAATGCTTCCATCCGGTATCAGCTATCGGATAAAAGCACTTTTCGTCCCCATTTTATTATATCGTGTTTAAACCGGATATCCGGTCCCCACACCTGTTTTTGCTAAACTAAAGAATACCTTACAGCACATATCTCTCGTTTTTCTCGATCACGATCTTGACGCCGTCCTCGCCGACATGGTAAGAATTGGCACGGATCGTATCACGGCTCTCTACGATACAGTTCTCGATGTGTGTGTTGTCTCCAAGATAGACATCGTTCAAAATAATCGAATTCTTGATCACGCAGTTTTCTCCGACGAAAACTTTCTTAAACAGAACAGAATTCTCCACATAACCATTGATAATACAGCCGTTTGAAACAAGGCTGTTTTTCACTTCACAACCCGGGTTGTATTTTGCCGGCGGATTGTCATCTACTTTTGAATAAATATTCGGATACTGATGGAAGAAATAATCACGTACTTCCGGTTTCAGGAAATCCATATTTGTTTTATAATAAGAGTCTACGGATGCAATATTGCTCCAGTAATCTTTGATCTTATATCCATAGATACGTTTCAGATTTTTGTAACGGATCAGGATGTCTTTTACAAAATCGTGGCGGTCTTCCAGTGCACACCGCTCGATCAGCTCGATCAGCTGTCTTCTTCGAATCACATAGATACCGGTAGAAATGCAGTTGGAATTGCTTACCATCGGTTTCTCTTCGAATTCTTCGATCCGGCTGTCTTCATTCATTTTGATAACACCGAATCTTGTTGCGTCTTCTCCTCTTGGAAGGTCTTTACATACCACGGTGATATCTGCTTTTTTCTCGATATGATATTCCAGCACTTTGTTGTAATCCAGCTTGTATACACCATCACCAGAAGCAATGATCACATACGGCTCATGGCATTTCTTCAGGAAATCCAGATTCTGTGCGATCGCATCTGCCGTACCGCGGTACCAGAAACTGTTGTCTGCAGTTGTGGTCGGTGTAAATACAAACAGACCTCCCTGTTTACGTCCGAAATCCCACCATTTGGAAGAACTCAGATGCTCGTTTAAGGATCTTGCATTGTACTGTGTCAGCACTGCAACTTTCTGGATGGAAGAATTCGTCATGTTGCTCAGTGCAAAGTCGATTGCACGGAAACCACCCGCGATCGGCATGGCAGCAATCGCACGCTTCTGGGATAACTCTCTCATCCGGTGGTTATTTCCGCCTACTAAAATAATACCTACTGCTCTCATGCCATATCACCTTCCTTTATAATAGATTCACCGCTCTCCAAAATACCATTTGGATAATCTTCTGCTGTGGTAATTCCTGAAATCGCTGTATTCTTTCCTATCTTAACACCGGCAGGGATGACGGATTTCTCGCCGATAACAGCCAGTCCGAAGGCATATACAGCAGGTTTGAACTTGTTCGGTGCTTCTTCTCCGATACCGATCTCTACGTCATTGCCAACCGTAACACCTTCTGCAATAATGCTTCGGTCTACCGTTACGTTCTCGCCGATCGTCGTGCCTCGCATAATAATAGAATCACGCACAACCGCACCTTTTTTGATCGTAACGCCAGGTCCGATCACAGAATTATGTACTTCACCGTAAATCTCGGTACCGTCTCCGACGATACATTTATCCACTTTTGCATCTGCTGAAATATACTGCGGTGCAATGATCTCGCTGGATGTATAAATCTTCCAGAACTCTTCGTAAAGATTGAACTCCGGAATGATATCAATCAGTTCCATATTTGCTTCCCAGTAAGAACCAAGTGTTCCAACGTCTTTCCAGTAACCGTTGAACTCGTAGGCAGCCATGCGGTCTCCACGCTCTTTGAGCCATGGGATGATGTGCTTGCCGAAGTCACAGTTGCTCTGGTCTTTCAGTGCGATCAAAGATTCTCTCAATGCTTTCCATGAGAAAATATAGATACCCATGGATGCAAGATTACTCTTTGGCTCTGCCGGTTTTTCCTGGAAATCTGTAATGACGTTGTTTTCGTCTGTGACAACGATACCAAAACGGCTTGCTTCTTCCATAGGAACAGGCATAACTGCAATCGTTACATCTGCGTTGGTTGCTTTATGGAAATCAAGCATTACTTCGTAGTCCATCTTATAAATTTGGTCACCTGACAGGATCAGGACATACTCCGGATTGTAAGTTTCCATATAATTCAAGTTCTGGTAAATGGCATTTGCTGTACCTGTGTACCATTCTGTCTTTGAACTCTTTTCATAAGGCGGAAGTACGGTAACGCCGCCGACATTGCGGTCAAGATCCCACGGAATACCGATCCCGATATGAGTGTTCAGTCTCAGCGGCTGATACTGTGTCAGGACTCCGACTGTGTCCACACCGGAATTGATACAGTTACTCAACGGAAAATCAATAATACGATATTTGCCGCCGAATGCTACCGCCGGCTTTGCCACTTTTGAAGTCAGGACACCGAGACGGCTTCCCTGTCCTCCGGCAAGCAGCATGGCTATCATTTCTTTTTTAATCACGCTATCACCTCTTAATATTATTTTCACATCAGGAACCATTTTCCCGTTCCCATGATGCCTGAAATGCATCATCTATGTTGTATTTTTTATTATATCACAGGTTTCTTAAATAGTGAACATTTTTTACAAATTTTTGAAAAAATTTTCCTGTTTTTTATTATAATTGCATTATGTCGATTTTTCTGCGAAAACTCTTTGAATTATCTGCCTAAAAACACGGTAAAAGTTATGCCGGATTTCCAATAAGCTCTTTCTTTTTTCCAAAAAAAAGTTTATACTAAAATCAGACTTTAACAACAAAGGAGACTACAACTATGTATCAGATAGATTTCAAGAAACCAATGCATATACATTTCATCGGCATCGGCGGCATCAGCATGAGCGGGCTTGCTTCTATATTATTGAAGCAGCATTTCAAAGTATCCGGCTCCGATGCCCACGAATCCGAGCTCACAAAGCAGCTGGAAGCCGAAGGAGCCATTCTCTACTACGGTCAGCGTGCTTCCAACCTGGATGACACACCGGATCTGGTGGTCTACACAGCCGCCATCCACCCGGACAATCCGGAATATGCCGCTGCGGTCGCAAAACAGATCCCGATGCTCTCCCGTGCCGAACTGCTCGGCCAGATGATGCACAACTTCAAAACGCCGGTTGCCATTTCCGGAACGCACGGCAAAACGACAACCACCTCCATGGCTTCCTACATTTTCCTGGAAGCAGATATGGACCCGACCATCTCGGTCGGCGGTATCCTCGATGCGATCGGCGGCAATATCCGTGTCGGCGGCCATGACACGTTTCTGACCGAGGCCTGTGAGTACACGAACAGTTTTCTTCATTTCTTCCCGAAGATCAGCGTGATCTTAAATATCGATGCGGATCATCTGGATTTCTTCAAGGATCTTGATGATATCCGCCATTCTTTCCGCAAATTTGCCCAGCTGCTGCCGGACGACGGCACGTTGATCGTCAACAGTGAGATTGAACACCTGGATCAGCTGACAGAAGGACTGACCTGCAAGATCGTAACCTACGGTATGGACGCTTCCAGCGATTATTATGCTTCCAATATTACGTTTGACGAATTCGCACATCCGTCCTTTGACTGCTATAAAGGAGATACCCTGCTCGGTCATTTTGTGCTGCACGTTCCTGGTATCCACAATGTCAGCAATGCTCTGGCTTCCATCGCCCTGGCCGATCAGATGGGCGTTTCCATGGAACATACCCGTATCGGTCTTGAGAAATTCGGCGGCACCAAACGTCGTTTCGAGAAAAAAGGCGAGATCGGCGGCGTAACGATTATCGATGACTATGCTCACCATCCGACTGAGATCGAAGCTACACTCCACGCTGCACACAACTATCCGCACAAAAAGCTGTGGTGCGTATTCCAGCCGCATACTTATACAAGGACAAAAGCTCTGATGGATGACTTTGCAAAAGCTCTGACCCTTGCCGACCATGTCGTTCTGGCTGATATCTATGCTGCCAGAGAAACGGATACCCTCGGCATCAGCTCATCCATGCTGGCAGAGAAAGTGAACGCTCTTGGCGGCTGTGCGGATTATTTCGACTCCTTCGACAAGATTGAAACCTGTCTGCTCGAAAACTGCAAGCCGGGTGATGTCCTGATCACCATGGGTGCCGGCGATGTTGTCAAGATCGGTGAGAAACTGCTCGGAAAATAAAATCTGCACACGGTTTTCCGGTCTTGATTCCTTTGATCCACATGTTTCTGCACATTCTTTTTTTGCAGAACATGTGGATTTTTCTGCCCTTATTTCCCTTATTCTCAATGCATCTCTTTTATGCTATACTAGTGGACAGAAATGTCGGGGAAAAGCCTTTTTTCCTCAACCGATGCCTGCGAATTGCTCCACAGGAGGGGAGTTACCTTATGAAAAATATACGTTTACATCATCCGTTTTCCAACAACATGACTGCCGTATCCAACTATTTTATCGATTACTATATGCCACAGGCCGGCGGAGAATATGTCAAGCTCTATCTCTGTCTGCTGCGTCATGCGGCGGACTATGGCAGTATTCCTCTGGAATCCATTGCGGAACTTTTTGATTATACCGAGCGGGACATCTACCGCGGCCTGCAGTACTGGGCAGACCAGGGACTGATCGACCTGGCATTTGACCAGGACGGCAGCATCAGCGATCTGGTCTTTCTGGAAGTTCGAAAGCCGGAGAGCGTGCAGCAGGCTGCTGCTTCTGTCTCTTCCGGAGTGCTCCCTGCATCTGCAAAGGCACCCGTTTCCAAAAATGCAGCAAAAAAAGCAGCTTCCGAACCGAATGATTCCACGGAAGCAAAGGACCTTTCTCCAAAATTGAAGATTTCCAGAGACCGTATGGCTGCCCTTCAGGGAGAACAGGATATCAAGCAACTCCTGCTGATCGCAGAATCTTACCTCGGGCACAGTCTTTCGCCGACTGAAATGTCTTCTATTTTATATTATTATGACTCGCTGCATTTTAATTTTGAGCTGATCGAATATCTGATCGAGTACTGTATTTCACGGGGAACGAAAAGTTTTCATTACATAGATAAAGTAGCTCTGGCATGGGCAGAGGAAGGCATCACAAATGCCGGGCAGGCAAAGGAACGCCAGTCTCAGTACAGCCAGAAATATTATTCTGTGTTAAATGCTTTCGGCATCCGCGACCGGGGTCCCGGCAAACCGGAAGTGCAGATGATCGACCACTGGTTTGATGACCTGCATTTTACTTCGGATATCATTCTGGAGGCGTGCAGCCGCACACTGACCCAGACGCAGAACCCAAGTTTCCAGTATGCCAACAAAATCCTGGAGAGCTGGCACGCAAGCGGTATCCACCATCTGAATGAAATCCGGGAACTTGACCAGAAACATCAGAAGACGGGAAAAGCGGCATCGAAACAGCGTCCTGCCGTGACTTCCGGAAGCAAATTCAACAATTTCTCGCAGCGTGACTATGATTTTGATCATCTGGAATCGCTGCTGAACCAGTAGGAGGACTGCCATGGCACTGACGAACACACAATACGATACGATCATCCGCGAATACAACAAAAAGCAGCTTCAGAACCGCCGGGATCAGGAGGCACGCATCGCCCTTGCAGAAAAGGAACTGCCGGAGCTTTCACAGATCAATGGAGAAATCGCTTCTTTAAGCATGAAATGTGCCCGCCGCCTTCTGGAAGGGGAGGCTGCTTCGATCGATGACCTGAAAACAGAGATTGCCGCATACGGTACCCACCGCAAAGCTTTACTGAAAAATGCCGGATTCCCGGAAGATTTTCTGGAAATGCATTATTCCTGCCCGGACTGCAAAGACACCGGCTATATCGGAAATGAGAAATGTCACTGTTTCCGCCAGGCAGCGATCAACCTGCTTTACACCCAGTCAAACCTGACTTCAATCCTGGAAACGGAAAATTTTGACCATTTCTGCTTCCATTATTATCCAGAAACGATGAAAGACCGCGTGACCGGCAGAAATGCCCGCGAGAACATCCAGAAAATCGTCGATGAATGCCTGCACTTTGTACAGAATTTTGATATGGAACACGACAATCTGCTCTTTTACGGTGCGACAGGCGTCGGCAAAACCTTTCTGACGCACTGCATTGCCAAGGAACTGCTTGAAAGTGCACATTCTGTCATTTATTTTACGTCTTTTGACCTGTTTGAAGTGCTCTCAACGGCCACGTTCGGCAAAAAATATGCCGAAGATGAAGTTTTGCAGCAGCACAGTGCCATTTTTGATTGCGATCTGCTGATCATCGACGACCTCGGAACGGAAATGACGAATACATTCGTCGCTTCTCAGCTGTTCCTTTGTATTAACGAGCGTCTGATGAACAAGAAATCCACGATCATTTCCACCAATCTCTCTCTGGAATCTCTGCGGGATCTGTATTCTGAGCGTGTCTTTTCGCGGATTTCCAGTAATTTCAAAATGCGGAAACTGATCGGCAAAGATATCCGCTTAATGAAAAAGCTTGGTGAACAGGGCTGAAAATGGCTTGACTTTGCTTTACTTTATGTTAAAGTAGGTATGTATAAGATTGGGTTTTCATTTAAAATGTAGTAAGTATGCGTAGGAGGACAACAACAAAATGCAGACAACAAAAGAACGATGTATAGAAACCATCCCGGTAGGACCACTGGGGCTGATCGCACTGGACAGCCATAAAGAGCTGGGCAAAAAAGTCAATGACTACCTGGTTTCATGGAGACAGGAGCGGAACCATGAACACAAGAACAGCCTTTCTTTCCAGGGTTACGAACGGGATTCTTATTTGATCAACGCAGAAGTGCCAAGATTTGGCTCAGGTGAAGCAAAGGGCGTGATCCGTCAGTCCGTCCGCGGAGCAGATCTTTATCTTCTGGTAGATGTATGTAACTACAGCATGACCTACAATCTCTGCGGATATACAAACCATATGTCACCGGATGACCATTTCCAGGATCTGAAGCGTATCATCGCAGCAGTAGGCGGAAAAGCAAGACGTATCAATGTCATCATGCCGTTCCTTTACGAGAGCCGTCAGCACAAACGTACCGGAAGAGAATCTCTGGACTGTGCACTGGCACTGAACGAACTGGTTCGCATGGGCGTTGACAATATCATTACCTTTGATGCTCACGACCCGCGTGTGCAGAATGCAATCCCTCTGAAAGGTTTTGAGACCGTTCAGCCGGTTTACCAGTTTATCAAAGGTCTGTTCCGTGCAGTTCCGGATCTTCATCCGAACAAAGACACCATGATGGTCATCAGCCCGGACGAAGGCGGTATGGGACGTGCTATCTACATGGCAAACGTTCTGGGAACCGACATGGGTATGTTCTACAAACGTCGTGATTATGCTACCATCATAAACGGTACAAATCCGATCGTTGCACATGAGTTCCTGGGTTCTGATGTGAAAGGCAAGGATATGATCGTGATCGACGATATGATCTCTTCCGGCGGAAGTGTTCTGGAAGTCGCTGCAGAACTGAAAAAACGCAAAGCAAACCGTGTATTTATCTGCTCTACGTTTGGTCTGTTCACAAACGGCATGGAGAAATTTGACAAGGCTTATGAAGCCGGCATGTTTGATTTCATTCTGACAACCAACCTGGTATACCAGACACCGGAGCTGCTCCAGAAACCATATTATATCAACTGCGACCTCAGCAAGTATATCGCTTACATCATTGATACGCTGAATCATGATGCATCCATCAGCAGTCTGTTAAACCCATTAGACCGGATCAATAAATTCTTAAAAGAACACAATTCATAATGTTTGTCCTGTGCAAATAAATTGAATTAAAGATGTTTTTGTAAAAATAAGACGCCATAATGTTCGAAAACAATCTTCTGACACGCTTCGTTTCCTGTTCGGTTCGCTCGTGTGTTAGCCGCCCTTCGCCTA
>ENA-OPAL01001390-OPAL01001390.1-human-gut-metagenome-genome-assembly--contig:-NODE-1390-length-14381-cov-10.778305_pt1 | contig 14381 bp, 14 predicted proteins | sample MGYA00241057_ERZ501430 | MGnify/ENA primary metagenome ERZ501430 (study PRJEB25962, sample SAMEA2042506) | human gut metagenome | biome: human gut; feature: human-associated habitat; material: faeces...
CAATTGTTGCTTTTCTAAGATTTCTTTTTCTCTTTGTAGATTTCTTAGTTAAGATATGGCTCTTGTAAGCTTTATTTCTTTTTAATTTTCCTGTACCTGTCTTTTTGAAGCGCTTTGCAGCTGCTCTATTAGTTTTAATTTTTGGCATGATATGCTCCTCCTTCAACTTGTATTGTATTTTTAACGTTTTTCAGTTAAAACCATGCTCATGCTTCTGCCTTCCATCTTAGCCGGTTTTTCAATGACTGCGATGTCACCAAGCATCTGAGCGAAATCGTCCAGAATGTGTTTGCTCTGCTGAACATGTGCCATCTCACGACCTCTGAAACGCAGTGTAACCTTTACCTTGTTACCTTTGCTGATGAACTTCTTAGCATTATTCACTTTGGTATTAAGATCGTTTGTCTCAATATTTGGTGAAAGACGCACTTCTTTTACTTCAACGGTCTTCTGTTTCTTTTTAGCCTCTTTTTCCTTTCTTGCAAGTTCATATCTGTACTTACCGTAATCAATAATCTTACAAACAGGTGGCTGAGCCTTTGGAGCAATCTTCACAAGATCCAGATCTGCTTCCTGAGCAAGCTTCATAGCTTCTCTTGGACTCATGATACCTAACTGATCTCCATTCTCTCCAATCACTCGAATTTCTTTGTCTCTAATCTGCCCGTTAATCATTAAATCGCTAATTGTCGTGCACCTCCATCATAAAATAAAATAAGTGAATAGTTCGAGACTATCCACTTGCATATCTGTATCATCAGATCTATAATCAAATCTGTATTATACTCAATATCAAACCATTAGTCACCCGATTGTGCTAAGGTGAGAGTGGATACTCTACTTTCTTTTTGCCTTACGCAACATATAATTTACCATATGTATCTGCATCTGTCAATATCTTTTTTCAAGTTTTTTATTATCAAGTTTTTTATTATCTCAGTTTTTATATGCTGCATTCTGAAATTTTATTATCTGTGCACTCCCATGCAGACTACCGCAACCATTCCCGGCCCCGTATGACCGCCGATCACAGTACCGATATCATTCATCATGATATTCGTTACTCCCATTTTCTTACGCACCAGCTCCGCTACATACTCTGCATCCTTCGGACAGTTGCCGTGCGGAATCATCACCATGTCCGGCATCTTTCCTTCGCATGCATCGATTGCCATATCCACGATCTTATTCATTGCTTTCTTTCTGCCACGTTCTTTCTTGATGATCTGAAGTTTTCCTTCATTATCCAGATAAATGATCGGCTTGATCTGCACCATCGTTCCAAGAACTGCTGCCGTCTTCGAGATACGTCCGCCTTTCTGTAAATGATTCAGATCTTCTACCATAAAGAAATGGCAGATTTTTAATTTATTCTCTTCCACCCACTGTGCAACTTCTTCCAGACTCTTTCCTTCTTTCTGAAGTTCCAGTGCTTTATAATCAATCAGTCCTTCCCCCAGACTTGCACAGAGCGTATCGATCACAACGATCTTTCTTTCCGGATATTTTTCCTGCAGTTCCTCTGCTGCTATACACATGCTGTTATATGTACCGCTAAGTCCTGATGAAAAACTAAGATGCAGGATATCTTTTCCTTCTTTCAGGATTGGTTCCAACATATCGATTGCTGCCTGCGGACTTGGCTGCGATGTCACTGCCATCTCCCCGGCCCTTAACATGCCGTAGAATTCATCTGCGGACAGATCATACATATCACGGTAAGTATTCCCGCCGATCGTACAGTTCAGAGGAACTACCGGGATTTTTCTTTCCCACACCCACTCTTTTGGCAGATCGGATGTACTGTTGATGGTTATTACATATTCACTCATATTGAAAACCTCCTCATCCTCAAGTCTCTTTCATCTTACCACTGTCTTACATATTACGCAAAACTTTTTTCATCGTATAGATAAATACAACACTTGTCGTCACAACAGAGATTACATCTGCGATTGGCTCCGCACGGTAGATTCCCATCACCCCCATGAATTTTGGCAAAATAATGGCAAGCGGGATCAGCAGAATAATCTTTCTGAGAAGCGCAATGAACAGCGACACCTTTGCCTGTCCCAGTGAAATGAACGATGTCTGGCACGCACACTGGATTCCAAAAATAGAGATTCCCAGAAAATAAACCGGCATAACCTGGCATGTCAGTTTCAACAGTTCCTGATTACTCGTAAATAATCCGGTATAAATCTGCGGTGCAAGGATTGCAACGCCTGCAAGTAAAAGCGTTCCTGTCAGACATACCAGGATCATCCGTTTCATCGTATCCTTCACACGTTCCTTATTTCCTGCGCCGTAATTATAACTGATGATCGGCTGGATTCCCTGTGTAATCCCCTGCACCGGAATTGTGATCAACTGCATGATACTCATCAGGATCGACATCGAACCAACATACAGGTCTCCACCGTATCTCTGAAGTCCTGTATTCAACGTGATCGTCACAAGACTTTCCGTACTCTGCATGATGAACGGCGAGATTCCAAGTCCGGCGATCATCTTGATCACATCCGCTCTCAGGCGCATATTCTTTAGCGACAGGTGCATCACAGTCTTTTCTGAAGTCAGGAAATGTACCACCCATGCCGCGCTGACCGCCTGCGACAAAATGGTTGCGATTGCCGCCCCTCGCACACCCAGATGCAGCACGAAGATAAACACCGGATCCAGACAGATATTCAAGACCGCTCCGATCAGTACCGACAACATCGCCGTCTTCGCTTCTCCCTGTCCACTGATGTAGGCATTCAACCCAAGTGCCAGCTGTACAAAGATCGTTCCGATCAGATAGATAGATATGTAATCTCTTGCATAGACAATCGTTGCATCACTTGCTCCGAATGCATAAAGGATTGGTGTCTTACATATCAAAAAGAACGCCGTCAGAATCACAGAAAAAAGGATCAGCAGTCCTGCCGAATTGCCAAGGATCTGCTCCGCTCCCTGTTTATTCTTTTTTCCAAGCTGGATTGACGCAAGCGGTGCGCCTCCCATTCCGGCAAATGCACTGAATGCCGAGATCATCGTAAGGATGGGAAATGTTACCCCAACGCCGGTCAGTGCCACATCTCCATATCCCGGAATATGACCGATGTAAATTCTGTCTACTATATTATAAAGCACATTGATAAGCTGTGCCGCCACAGAAGGAACCGCCAGAGAAAACATCAGTTTCCCCAGCGGTGCACTTCCGAGTCTTTCGTCTCTGTGATTCATTTGTATCGCTGCCTTTCTCTTGCATATTCTTTTGTATACTTGTTCTCTTATATACTCACTTTAGTATAAAAATTATTATATCATTTTCTTATTTTTGTGTACACATTCATTGCCACTTTTCACATTACACTATTTCAGGCTCACATGCAGATAACTTCTTCCGGAAAGCGTCTTATTAAAGCAGATACTGCACACCACCAGAATACAGCCCAGTGCGAATCCCCACCAATTAAATAATGCGGTCAATACCAGTAATGCCAGACGCATGAATTTTAACGCATAACCAAGTTCAAAATTCGGCTGTGTATAATTGGCTACTGCCACAAAGGCCATGTATAACATGACTTCGCTGTTAAACCACCCCGATGCTACCGAAAATTCTCCCATAACCAGACCTGCGATCACACTGAGCGGAGTGCTTAACATACTTGGCGTATTCAGTGCCGCAAGCCTCAGACCGTCGATCGCTACTTCCAGCATCAAAAGCTGATAGATCAACGGTATATTCACTGTATCCTTCACCGCCACAAAGGCAAATACTTTCGGCAGCCAGTTCAGGTTCTGCATAAAAAGCAGAAAGACCGGCGTCAGAAATATCGTCATCAGATTGATCAGTGTTCTGGATATTTTCAGATAGACACTGGTCAGTGTCGGAAAATAATAATCATTGGCCTCTTCGATCATGTCGAAGATCGATGTCGGAAGTATCATCGCAGATGGTGAATTGTCTACCAGAATTACGACTTTTCCCTCCAGAAGACATGCCGATGCCGTGTCCGGACGCTCGGTGAACTTGAACTTCGGGAATGGATTGTACCATTTCCGTCTGAACAGACATTCCGCCAGACTCTGCTGATTCATCCGCAGATCATCCGTATCCACACTCCGGATCTTGTCACGTACATTTTTCAACAGTTCCTTGTCTACCCTGTCTCCCATGTAGCAGAGTGCCACATCCGTTCTGGAACTGTCCCCGACTTCCATCATCTCCATGATCAGCGCCGGATGACGGATTCTTCTTCTCATCATTGCCGTATTATATACGAGTGTCTCTACGAAACCGTCTCTGGAACCTCGGAGGGACTTATCTTTATCCGGTTCTTCCACACTTCTTACCGGATATGTCCTGCAGTCGATCACAATACATGCCCGGTATCCATCAATGAACACACACGTTTCACCAGACAGCAGGCTTTTCAGTATCTGATCAAAATCAAACAACACTTCAACCTCAACGTATGGAATGCATGCGTTGGCAAACTCCCACACATCCTCTGGCATCTCTTCTTCCTTCACCTTCAGAAGTGCATCCATGATCTTCAACATCGTCTCTTCGCTCGTAAAACCATTTACAAAATAAAAAGAAAAAACCCTTCCTCCGATCAGCAGATCTCTTTGAATGAGGTCAAAGCTTTCCTGGATTGGAAGTGTTTCATTCATATATGCTACATTTTCTTCTCTTGTCTTAAAAACCGGGATTTCCTGGCGCGTCATGTCCTTCTCACCTCTTATATACATAGACTATACTTTCCAGTATGCCCCGGTTCTTAATATTTCATGCAGAATCCGTCATTTCCGGCTATTTTGTCGTGCTGCCAAATCCACCGTTCCTTATCTCTTCCACTTCATCATCTACCGTAATTCCATATTCCATGAAGATTCCCTGCATAAATCCCGTTCCTGCCGGAATTTCCACTGTTTTCCCTTCATTTGTATCATTGGTGATCTTTGCGAAAATATGCCCCTCATTATCTGAATAATAATAATCGCTGTCGATGATTCCTACTGTATTATTCAACTGCAGGCGGAATTTGAATCCCAGACCGCTTCTTGGATAGCACTGAAGCACCCAGTTATCTTCCATCTTCGCACGGATTCCGGTTGGAATCTTCGCCGTTTCTCCCGGTTTTAAAGTGATGGCTGCCGGCGCATAAAAATCATATCCTGCGGATCCTTTTGTTGCGCGTTTTGGAAGTTTTAAGGAATCATAGACTTCCCTGATCTGCTCATCGGAAGCTTCTCCGATCGCATCTGTGTATCCTCCTTTAAACTGTTCAAAACTTACCTTTTCAAATTTCGCAATTCTTTTTGCCATGTGTATGTCCTCTTTCTTATATTCTTTGTATTTTTATACATTTCTTTTTTATCACCGGATCCTTCTCTTTTGTATCCGGCAGCCACAAAAGAAAGCACAGCCTTTAAAGCTGTGCTTTTTACTGGCATATTCAGTATAACATCTTTTAGTTGCCACACTCAATACTGATTTCATTAAATAACGCCAGGATATCATCTACCGACATCTTGTCTTTTTCTTCTCCTTTTTTATCCAGGATCGCATTTCCCTGATGCATCATCACAAGACGGTTGCCATATTCGATCGCATATCTTAAGTTATGTGTAACCATGATCGTTGTAAGATTCTTTTCTTTTACGATCTTATCGGTCAGCTCCATGATCAGTTCAGCGGTCTTCGGATCCAGTGCTGCCGTATGTTCATCCAAGATCAGGAACTCGATCGGTGTCATGGTAGACATCAGAAGTGCCATTGCCTGACGCTGTCCGCCGGATAATGCACCGACTTTGACGTCCATCTTATCTTCCAGACCGAGTCCAAGCTGGCTTAACTGTTCTCTGTAATACTCAATTCTTGCCTTGTTCGTTCCTCTGGAAAGGCCGAATACCTTTCCTTTATTGTCTGCCAGCGACATATTTTCCAGAATGGTCATGCTCGGGCAGGTTCCCATTGCGGGATTCTGATAGACACGGCCGATTCTCTGGTTCCTTTTAAATTCTTTCTGCTTTGTAATATCCGATCCGTTGATCAGGATCTGTCCGCCTTCTACCGGAATACTTCCACAGATAATATTTAACATCGATGTCTTTCCGGAACCGTTACTTCCTACAACAGATACGAACTCCCCTTTGTCGATCGTCAGGTTGAAATTCTGGAACAGACACATCTCATTTACGGTTCCCGGATTGTAATATTTATGAATTCCTTTTAACTCAAGCATTGGTGTTCACCTTCTTCTTTCTCTCCATACTGATGATAAGTACAATCAGAAACAGAACTGCTGTTACCAGTTTCATTGCCTGCGGATCAAAATTACGGAGTGCAATTGCCACACAGGCTTTATAAATGATTGAACCGATCAGTACCGCTGTTGTCGTACGCAGCAGCGTCAGTTTACGGAAAATGCTGGTTCCAATGATCACACTTGCAAGGCCGATGACCATTGCTCCGGTTCCCATTGAAATTTCAAATACTCGCTCCTCCTGTGTAAACACACATCCGGCCAACGCTACCAGGCCGTTTGAGATTGCAAGTCCAAGGATCTTGATATTGCCTTTATCTTTTGCAAGAGACACTACCAGTACGTCATTGTCACCAACGGCTCTTAACAGAAATCCGGACTTTGTATTCAGATAAAGGTCCAGCAATACTTTACAGATCACTGCCAGCACCAGGATAATGATCAATGTTGAATACAGTACAAGTGCATCCGGGATGATCTTATCCATCAGGTCATTTTTGAAAATAGTCTTCTGTGAAAACAACGGCACATTGGCCGTTCCCGCTATGTAAAGATTGATCGTCCACAGTGCTGTCATCATAATGATTCCCGAGAGAAGATCTCTGACCTTACATTTCACATGGATCAGTCCGGTGCAGATTCCTGCGACTGCCCCTGCAAGAAACGAAAGGATCAGTGTGATGTATGGATTCATTCCTCTTGTAAGAAGGGCAGCCGTGATTGCTGCCCCCAGAGGGAAACTTCCATCCACCGTAAGATCCGGAAAGTCCAATATTTTGTATGTGATATAAATCCCCAGTGCCAGGATCCCATAGATCAGACCCTGTTCTAATATCGATATGATGAAATTCATGAAAAAATGCCTCCCAATTTTTGTCTGTCTCAGACGTTTCTCTTTTTGTACTTTGCCCTTTCCGGCTTATTCTGCTGTAATCTCGTCAAAACTTTCTACTGCGTTATTTGCAAGATCATCCGGAACCGTAATTCCAAGATTCTCTGCTACTTTGTTATTTACATAGAATCCAGGCTCTGTGATCGTCTCAAAGTTCTGTTCAGAAGCCTTTGCTTCGCCTTTTAATACTTTTGCTGCCATCTTACCTGTCTGTTTTCCAAGAGCAATATAATCTATTCCTTCTGCTGCAAGACATCCGATCTTTACCTGTTCAATTTCACTTCCGAATACCGGGATTTTCTTTTCATTTGCCTTATCCAGGATAGTCGGAAGAGATGCAACTACGGTGTTGTCTGTCAGGTTGGTGATGCAGTCTACTTTGCTTAACAGATCATCTGCCGCAAGGGATACATCTGCCGTTGTTGTGATTCCTTTTTCTACAAGTTCGAAATCATATTTCTTAACCAGACTCTTATATTCTTCGATTGCTGATACAGAGTTTGCTTCGCTTGTTGTGTACATGATACCAATCTTCTTTGCATCCGGAAGCATCTCGCGGATCATCTTAAGCTGTTCTTCTACCGGAAGTTTGTCAGATGTTCCGGTTACTTCTCCTACTGGCTTTCCATCTTTATCTGCAAGCTCTGCTGCTACAGGATCTGTAACTGCAGTGTAGATAACCGGGATATCTGCTTTCATTGCTGCATTGTATGCACTCTGTGCACTTGGTGTTGCGATCGCACATACCAGATCTACTTTATCAGATACCAGACTGTCGGAAATCTGTTTTGCAGTTCCCATATCTGCCGCTGCATTTTTATATTTTACTGTCAGGTTGTCGCCTTCTTTGATTCCTTCGTCCTCCAGACCTTTTAAGAAACCTTCTCTGCAGTTATCAAGAGAACCATGCTCTGCAAACTGCTCAATTCCGATGGTATAAGACTCTTTCTTGTCACTTCCGGAATCGGATGATTTGCCACATCCTGCTGCCATTGCTGTTACCATTGCTGCTGTTAATAATACTGTTACCATTTTCTTTTTCATAATCTTTTTTCTCCTTTTCCTGTATGAAATATTGTTGTTGTCTACAGATTGCAATTGCCAGCCCTCTGTAACTGTTAGGAGAGAAAAGCTTTCATCGATAACGTCCGTCATACCTTTTTTTGATAAAAAGAAAACCGCCCCAAACCAAAAGGTTTGAGGCGGTAATAAAATCTATTATTATCGCGGTACCACTCAAATTGACGAATCGTCCACTTTCTCATGTACTAACATACACTCCTGATTGATAACGGGTTCGGTTCCCGACAAGCCATACTCTCTTGAATTACATATATTCATAAATTCTTGATTTCAGACTGCCCTCGAAAGTCCATTCACTTATCAACTTCATACAGCAATCACACCACCTGCTGCTCTCTTGGATGTCATTGTATAAGCTACTCCTCTTTCTCAACGGTTTTGCTTTGTTATGGTTATACTTTACTGTATCAAAGTTGTTTTGTCAAGAAGTTTTTTACTTGTTTATCATTTCACTACCGGTACCGGTGTGTCATCTTTTGCATCCAGATTATGAATATATTTCTTCGTATCTTTTTCCACAGACAGTCTGATTCCTTTTGTAATGGTAAAACGCTGGATAAATCCTGTCTTGGCTGTCATATAAATATGTGTACCAAGCAGCAGAATGATCATTGGCCATCCCCAGACGACTCCATTTACGGTTGTGACGATTGCATTCAATAACTCCATACCCTCTTTTCCTCCTTATTCCTTTATATGCAAAAAGACTCCGGGGATATTCCATCCTCGGAGTCTTTTGCCTACAATATTTTTTTGATATTATAACACTCTGTGTAATGAACTTCAAGTTAATCTTGGTTCCTGCCTTGGTATTTTCTGCTTTCTGGCTAATCCTTATTTAATACCGTCTGCTGTCATTTCATTTCTTCAACCTGACTCATAATTCCCTGAAAATGCCCTATTTCCAAGTAAAATCCGGTGTTCCTTCAAGGTCATATGGCGTAGCCTGATACACGTAATAATTTAACCAATTAGTATATAAATTATTAGCTGTTGCTCTCCATGTAAGTAATGGCCCATTCTCCGGATCATCGTCCTGATAATAATTCCTCGGAAGTTCAATCGGCAGTCCCTTGCTCTTATCGCGCTTATACTCTCCATCCAGTGTCACACGATCATATTCCGGATGTCCCATCACGAATATCTGGCGTCCATTCTGTGCCATCGCAAGGAAGAGACCCACTTCATCCGATTCTGCCAGAATCGTGATTCTCTTATCTGCGCGCACTTTATCCAGTGGAGTCTCTGTGTGACGGGAATGTGGTGCCAGGAATACATCATCAAACCCACGTACCAATGGAATCTTACGGTTTAGCACTTTGTGCCAGAACAGACCGAACGCCTTCTTATCCAGCTGGACTTTATCGATTCCATAATGATAATACATTCCTGCCTGAGCTCCCCAGCAAAGATGCAATGTTGATACGACATTTGTCTTTGTCCAATCCATAATGCGTGTCAGTTCGTCCCAGTAATCCACTTCTTCGAACGGCATCTGTTCTACCGGTGCCCCGGTGATGATGAATCCGTCGAATTTCCGGTCTTTGATTTCATCAAACGTCTGATAGAATTTGTTCAAATGACTCTTTGACGTATTCTTTGACTGATGTGAAGCTACTACAACAAATGTCACATCTACCTGAAGTGGTGTATTAGACAGTGAACGTAATATCTGCAGTTCTGTCTCTTCTTTTAACGGCATCAGGTTCAAAAGTCCAATTTTGATCGGACGGATATCCTGATGTGTTGCACGGTGTTCATCCATTACAAATATATTTTCACTCTCTAAGATCTCCTTGACCGGGAGATCATTCTGCACTCTGATCGGCATAATCTTATTCCCCTTTTTCTTCTTTATTTTTTTCTATTTTCTGTTCTTCTGTTTCTGCCCCGTCATCTCTTTTTTGAAAATATGTACCGTCATTGTCTACATAACTGTCCCCGTTATAGCAGTCCGAATCTGTCGGCAGTTTCTTTTTCTCCAGCTGGTTATCCAGAAGGAGTTTTATAATATAATAGACAACCGCAAACGTCGGTACTCCAAATAACATACCAAGAATTCCGAACAATCCGCCCCCAAGAAGGATTGATACGATTACCCAGAATGCAGACAGTCCCGTAGAATTGCCAAGGATCTTTGGTCCCAGGATATTTCCGTCAAACTGCTGTAACAACAGTATAAATATCAGGAAATATATCCCTTTCATCGGATCTGCCAGCGCAATCAGGACAGCACTCGGGATTGCTCCAATATACGGTCCGAAGAACGGAATCACATTGGTCACCCCTACAATTACACTGACAAGCATTGCATACGGCATCTTTAAGATCGATGTACCAATAAAGCATAAAATTCCGATAATGATCGAATCTATCATCTTTCCAATGATAAATCCACCGAATATCTCATTCGTCTTTACTGCGATATGAATCAACAGGTTTGCACGTTCTGCAGGAAAAATCGCATAAGCTGCTTTTTTACTCTGATTAATGAACGTCTCTTTTCCAAATAAAATGTACACCGATACGATCACTCCGATCACCGCATGGAACATTTCCATAATCAATGTATACAGACCAACCGTCAGATGCGTCATCACTTCATTCACCTTATCCAACAGATCCGTACGCATCCACTTCTGAAGACTTGCCGAAGCTTCGTTCATTGCATTTTTCAATACTGCTGTCGTGGTCGAATCATCCAACTGTATATTATTGATCTCTTTTACCAGCTGATTGATCTGCGCCGGCAGTGTAAATATCAGATTACGGATACTTGTGATCAGTTCCGGTATCAGCATATTGATCAATGTCGATACAACCGTAATCAATACAAGCAGCGCCACGATCACTCCTATACTTCTGGAAACCTTCTTCGCTTTTTCTTTCTTCATGTGCTTTTCCAGCACTGGCACCAGATATGCATCTACGCTCTTCACGATTGGATTCAGAAGATACGCAATCCCGCATCCATACAATACAGGCTTTAAAATCGACAGGATCTTTGACAGTGTATTTGAAATCGCTTCTACCCTCAGCATGGCAAAATAAACCAGAATACAGGCAACAATTACCAGGAAATAGGTCATTCCACGGTTAAATTGCTGTCTTAATTTGGACGGTCCTTTTCTGCCAAACTTGGGACTGTTTTTATAGTATGTATTCTCTTCTTTGTTCATGAAATCCTCTTCTTCCCTGCCAGTTTTGGCATATAAAGCTATTATACCCTCACTGTAAATCTACGTCAACATACTTTGATACGACAAAAACCGGAGTAAAAACTTATTCTTAAGCTTTATTCCGGTTTTTCACACTTTTTTCTTTATCTGTACCTTTTATTCACTGATCGTATACATATGACCTGCGCATCTTTTCTTCCAAAGATTACACACATCCACATTTGAACGTCGCGCATTCCGTCTCTTGACAGTGACAGGCATTCCCGCCTTCTACACTGATCTTTCCTGCATGACACTGACATTCTTTGTTATACATACAGTCTGTTGCCTTACAATCCACGTCACTCTTGGCAGATGCTTCTTTTCCCGCCATGTCCGAGTATGCATTCGAATAGGAGTTTCCACCTTTTCGCTCTTCAAAACTGTCACAGCTTGTCTCATCTGCTTTTTTTGCGGAATTTCCTCCTACTACGATACTGTCAAGATTACAGTAATAATTCTGGTTGTGTGTACAAGTCTGTACGGTACATCTTAAATCTGGCATAATATATCCTCCTTTCAAACTTCAAGATATATTATGCCAGTTCTCTTTATTTTTTATACATTTGTAAAACTAAATTAGTTTTCTTCTTTTACGACTTCACGTCTTGCTCTTGTTGCAATCTCTTCTGTAACAGATGCTACGAACTCATCCAGGCTCTTCTGTCCTTCGTCTCCTGCGAATCTGCTTCTTACAGATACCAGATTTTCTTCCTCTTCTTTTGCTCCTACTACAAGCATATAAGGAATCTTCTGCATCTGAGCCTCACGGATCTTATATCCGATCTTCTCTGCACGTGTATCGATTTCTGCACGGATACCTGCCGCATTCAATGTATCCAGTACTTTCTGTCCATATTCCAGATGTTTATCTGAGATTGGAAGTACCTTAACCTGTACCGGTGCAAGCCATGTAGGGAATGCTCCTGCGAAATGCTCGATCAGGATTCCGATAAATCTCTCGATAGATCCAAATGCTACACGGTGGATCATGATCGGACGGTGTTTCTCACCATCTGCTCCTGTGTATTCCAGTTCGAATCTCTGTGGAAGCTGCATATCCAGCTGGATAGTTCCGCACTGCCATGTTCTTCCGATAGAGTCTGTCAGATGGAAGTCGATCTTCGGTCCGTAGAATGCTCCGTCTCCTTCATTTACCACATAGTCAAGACCAAGATCATTAAGCGCACCACGAAGACCTTCTGTTGCAAGTTCCCAGTCTTCATCACTTCCCATGCTGTCTTCCGGACGTGTGGAAAGTTCTACGTGATATTTGAATCCGAACAGCTGATATACCTCATCGATCAGAGCTACAACACCTTTGATCTCGTCACGGATCTGTTCCGGCATCATGAAGATATGTGCATCATCCTGTGTGAAGCAGCGTACACGCATCAGACCATGTAACTGTCCTGATTTTTCATGACGGTGAACCAATCCGAGTTCTCCGACACGAAGCGGAAGATCTTTATATGAACGCGGTTCTGCTTTGTATACAAGCATTCCACCCGGACAGTTCATTGGCTTAATTGCAAAGTCCTCTCCATCGATCTGTGTTGTGTACATATTCTCTTTATAGTGATCCCAGTGTCCGGATGTCTCCCAGAGGTGTCTGCTTAAGATAATTGGTGTAGATACTTCTACATAACCTGCTTTTTTGTGAAGTTCTCTCCAGTAGTCAAGCAGTGTATTCTTAAGAACCATTCCCTTTGGAAGGAAGAACGGGAATCCAGGACCTTCTTCGCACATCATGAAAAGTCCAAGTTCTTTACCAAGTTTTCTGTGGTCACGTCTTTTTGCTTCTTCAAGCATGGTCAGATATTCGTCTAACAGTGCTTTCTTCGGATAAGAGATACCGTAGATTCTTGTAAGCATCTTGTTCTTTTCGCTGCCTCTCCAGTAAGCACCTGCAAGGCTTGTAAGCTTGAATGCTTTTACAGGCTTTGTTGTCATCAGGTGTGGTCCTGCACATAAATCAACAAATTCTCCCTGCTGATAAAAGCTGATCTCTTCTCCTTCCGGGAGATCTTCGATCAACTCTACTTTATATGGTTCGTCTTTTTCTTTGAAATATGCGATTGCTTCTTCTCTGGACTTTGTGAAACGTGTGATCGGCAGAGCTTCTTTTACAATCTTTTTCATTTCTGCTTCGATCTTCACCAGATCTTCTGCTGTCAGCGGTGTTTCACTGTCCACATCATAGTAGAATCCGTCTGCTACGGAAGGTCCGATCGCAAGTTTTACATCCGGGTACAGTCTCTTGATCGCCTGTGCCATGATGTGAGAAGTGGTGTGATGGAATGCCCATGCACCACCTTCGCTCTCAAAAGTCAGAATGTTTAAATTGCAGTCCTTATCTACAACAGTACGCAGATCGACTAATTCGCCGTCTACTTCACCGGCACATGCCACTCTTGCCAGACCTTCGCTGATATCTTTTGCGATATCCAGTACACTCATTGCCTGATCATATTCTTTTGTTGATCCGTCTTTTAATGTAATAATCATCGTTTTATCTTCCTTTCTTTTATTTAAAACGAAAGCCCCCTGCAATGCACATCCGCAATGCAAGGGGCGAGTTTTCTTACCCGCGGTTCCACCCTGTTTGTCTCGTCTGTCTCTTGATTTAAAAATATTTCAGGCAGACTGTAAAACCACTTATTTGACGATAACGGAGTCACCGGACCGGATTGGGGCCACTCAGAGGTAGTTTTCAGATGTTTCCCGCTGAAGTGTTCACACCATACGCACTTCTCTCTGAAGCTTTCCGCATCCTACTCGTCTCTTCGACGTGTTCTGATATTCTATCGGTATCTTACCAACCTTACCGACATTTGTCAAGCTGTCTTAAAACTATTTTCAAGTCATCTGTTTTTCAGGTTCCATATTGTGAACTACCCATTGTCTAAAGCCAATGGGCTTCCT
>ENA-OPAL01001406-OPAL01001406.1-human-gut-metagenome-genome-assembly--contig:-NODE-1406-length-14238-cov-7.405203_pt1 | contig 14238 bp, 9 predicted proteins | sample MGYA00241057_ERZ501430 | MGnify/ENA primary metagenome ERZ501430 (study PRJEB25962, sample SAMEA2042506) | human gut metagenome | biome: human gut; feature: human-associated habitat; material: faeces...
GCACGTTCATACTCTTCCTTGGCCGCACGATAGGCGATTTCGGCTTTCCGGGCAGGGTCGCCTTCCTGCAGGTGTTCGCCGGTCAGATAAACCAGGGCGGTTCCTTTCCCTACCTGCATCCCTTCCGTCAGCTTCCGTGCGAAAGATACCACTCCGGAAGCGGTGGCCACCACCGTAGCGTCGTCGCCCTGAGCCGCCAGAATCTGTCCGCTCACCGGAATCACCTGGCGGAACGGAGCCGGATTGACCGTTTCGGCCACCACCCCGGCGGCCTTCGCCTTGGCGGCCGGCAGGCTGATTTCATCGGAATGTCCGGCCGGTTCATTTCCGTGTTCATGTTCATCGTGTCCGTGCGGTGCTTCCGCTTCGTGGTCGTGACCTTCTGCCTCATGGTCGTGATTGTGTCCGGCGTGGCTGTTACAAGAGCCTAGTATAAACAGCAACAAGGCTCCTCCTATAAAAAATTTCTTCATGGTTGATAATAAAAGTTTTCCTTCGTGACAAAATTAATGAACTAACCCTGCAACCAGGTTTCTTTCATCCGATGCCCGACGGCATTCGTAACCTGGTTGTTTTTCAAGAGCGAAGGAAAACAGGAGGCGCACGAAGCCCCCATGCAGCCATCCACTGACGGCTGTGCAGCTTTTCTATATAAATGGAATCAGAATTACCGATTCGAATAACGCCTGTCTGAAAATATTCCAGCAGACTCAACATCGGATAAATCAGAAAAGAAAAGGTAAAATCAGGAGAAACATCGGAACGCGAGAGTTGCTGATGACCGAATGCGAAATGGGTGGCGCACGAAATCGTACACTCGTGATTATCTGTATTGGGGGAATGTGTACAATGCCCCTCGCAGGAAGCATCGGACGTACAGGTACACCAATCAGACTTCAGACACAGACGTTCCGCATGATGGTGATGGGGAAAAACCGCTACGGCCAACATCAGGATGCTGGCTACCAACAAGCAGTATGTCTGAAAGATACGTCCCAATTCCGTTTCGTTTTAATTTCCGCAAAGATAGGACATATCGGACAAACCGACAAAAGAATCGGGAAAAACAGACACAAAAAAACTCCGGAACCGGTGGAAACTCTCTGATGTAGAAAGATTTTCACCGGCATCCGGAGCCAGCTTATTTTGCTTCGCAAAGAAAAATTCTATTCTTCCTGTAGCGCCCGGCTACGGTCGTCAGGTCCTATCGGGTGAATCACCTTCTCCAGTTTCAGGTCGAATATCAGCGTAGAGTATGCCGGAATGGAAGTCTTGCTTTGTGAGCCATAGCCCAAATTGGCCGGGATATACAGACGGACCCGCATACCTTCTTTCATTTGTTGCAAAGCCGTTACCCAACCGACAATCAGTCCGTCGGTCAGACCGTTGGTCGTTGTAGCCTGTAAGGCGAACGTCGTCGGTTCATGCACCTCTGTATCCAGGTCGCCCGTATAGCTTTGGTCGAAGACTTCACCGTTGATAAGTTCTCCCCGGTAATAGACCGATACGCTATCCGTAAACAGAGGAGCGATACCGCCTTCCTCCGCCGGTTCCAGCACTTCCATATAGACATACTGGTTCACGTCAAAGTCTCCCCCCAGGCTAGTCCCCTGATTCTGGGACTGAAGCTTGTAGTTCAACACGCGTTCCCAGTTTCCGGAAGCGTTGGTAGTAGCTACGGCCGCTATCGAATCGATGTAATGCTCGTTGCGTGCCTGCCAGTTTTCATACGGGTCGGCCGTGGGCGTGTCTTCCGCGCAGGAGCTGAACCCGACAGAGAAAGTGAGCAGGAGGGCAACCAGCCAAAGAATCTGTTTACTCATATATTATTACTGCAATGTTTTCAGCAGACTGGTAATGCTTACCTTGTCGGCAATGATGTTATTCAACTCTGAGATAGCCACACGTTCCTGTTCCATGGTGTCACGGTTACGCAGGGTTACACAGTTGTCTTCCAAGGTCTGGTGGTCGATGGTGATACAGTACGGAGTACCGATGGCATCCTGACGGCGGTAACGCTTACCGATACTGTCTTTTTCATCATACTGGCAGTGGAAGTGGAACTTCAGATCGTCCATGATTTCACGAGCCTTTTCAGGCAGACCGTCTTTCTTTACCAGCGGCATGATAGCCAGTTTTACTGGAGCCAGTGCAGCAGGCAATTTCAGTACGACACGAGTCTCTCCGTTTTCCAGCGTTTCTTCGTGGTAAGCAGCGCTCATGATACTCAGGAACATACGGTCTACACCGATAGATGTTTCGATAACGTACGGAGTATATGATTCGTTGATTTCCGGATCGAAGTACTTGATGCTCTTGCCAGAATATTTTTCATGCTGGCTCAAGTCGAAGTTAGTACGGCTGTGAATACCTTCTACTTCCTTGAATCCGAATGGCATCAGGAATTCGATATCGGTAGCGGCATTAGCGTAGTGAGCCAGTTTTTCGTGGTCGTGGTAACGGTAGTGGTCGTCGCCGAATCCCAGTGCCTTGTGCCATTTCAAACGAGTTTCTTTCCATTTCTGGAACCATTCAAGTTCAGTTCCCGGTTTTACAAAGAACTGCATTTCCATCTGTTCGAACTCACGCATACGGAAGATGAACTGACGTGCAACGATTTCGTTACGGAAAGCCTTACCAATCTGAGCGATACCGAAAGGAACTTTCATACGTCCTGTTTTCTGAACATTCAGGTAGTTTACGAAAATACCCTGAGCAGTTTCCGGACGCAGATATACTTTCATAGCACCGTCGGCAGTAGATCCCATTTCGGTAGAGAACATCAGGTTGAACTGACGTACTTCAGTCCAGTTTTTAGTTCCTGAAATCGGGCAAACGATTTCTTCGTCCAGGATGATCTGACGCAATTCGTTCAAGTCTGGTCCTGCATTCATAGCCTTTGAGTAGCGTTCGTGCAAAGCATCACGTTTAGCCTGATGTTCCAGTACACGTGCGTTAGTGCTGCGGAACTGAGCTTCATCGAATGCATCACCGAATTTCTTTGCGGCTTTTGCAACTTCTTTATTGATCTTTTCGTCGTATTTAGCAATCTGGTCTTCAATCAGCACATCGGCACGATAACGTTTCTTCGAGTCGCGGTTATCGATCAAAGGATCGTTGAACGCATCCACGTGTCCCGAAGCCTTCCAGATAGTAGGATGCATGAAGATAGCCGAATCAATACCTACGATATTTTCATGCAGCAATACCATGCTCTGCCACCAGTACTGTTTGATGTTGTTTTTCAGTTCCACACCCATTTGTCCGTAGTCATATACGGCTCCCAGTCCATCGTAAATTTCACTTGAAGGAAATACGAAACCATATTCTTTACAGTGTGAAACAAGTTTCTTGAAAACGTCTTCTTGTGCCATTTTTCTTTCTTATTTTTTTTGATGTATGTTATTTTCATTACATAGTAGGTCACAAAGATAGGTATTTATAAGCAAAAAAGAAGAATAGCTGTCTTAATTTATCTTATGAATGGAGGGAATCTGTAAGGAAAGGTGGTTATTTTTTTCTACTTTTGCAGAAACATCCGTGAAAAAACAATGAGTACGAAAGATAAATATACACTTATGACCACAGCTCCGATTCCCCGTCTTATCGGTTCACTGGCTGTGCCTACCATCATCAGCATGCTGGTTACTTCTTTTTATGTCATGGCTGATACTTATTTTGTGGGGCAGATTAACACACAGTCGACGGCTGCGGTCGGAATTTCGTTCTCTGTTATGGCTATCATTCAGGCTTTTGGATTCTTTTTCGGGCATGGGTCGGGTAATTATATTTCTCGTAAACTGGGAGCCAAAGATTACGAAAGTGCAGAAAAAATGGCATCTACAGGCTTTTTCTATGCTTTCATGTCGGGAGCCATCATAGCCTTGTTCGGGCATTTGTATCTTTCTCAAATCTGTGTTGCTCTGGGATCTACGCCTACTATCCTCCCTTATGCAGAGGAGTATTTGGGGACTATTTTGCTGGGTGCACCTTTTATGGCTTCTTCGCTGGTGCTGAATAACCAGATGCGTTTTCAGGGGAATGCGGTATACGCCATGGTGGGTATCATTGTAGGAGCGGTTCTGAATATCGGGCTCGATCCGCTGTTGATCTTTGTATTCGATATGGGTATTTCGGGAGCTGCGTGGGCTACCTTGCTGAGCCAGATATGCAGTTTTCTGGTGTTGCTCGTAATGGACAGCCGAGGTACAAATATCCGCATCCGTTTCAAAAATTTTACCTTGAAACCGGCATATTTGAAAGAAATCGTATTCGGTGGAAGCCCTTCGCTTTGTCGTCAGGGACTTGCCAGCCTTTCTACCATTCTGCTGAACGTGGCAGCCGGAGCTTATGGAGATGCAGCCATTGCCGGAATGTCTATCGTTACCCGTATCTGTATGTTTATCAACTCTTTTGTGATTGGTTTCGGACAAGGTTTCCAGCCGGTATGCGGATTCAATTACGGAGCAGGCATTTACCGTCGTGTACGCGAAGGCTTCTGGTTCTGTGTCAAGACAGGAGTTGTGTTTTTAGCTGTCTGTTCGGTTATCGGTTACATTTTCTCTCCCGAGATCGTATCGTGGTTCCGCGATGATCCGCATGTTATCGAAACCGGAACACGTGCCTTACGCTGGCAGCTCATTACTTTACCTTTAGGAGCATGGGTCATTTTGTGTAACATGATGTTGCAGACTATCCGCAAGCCTGTACGTGCCGTCACCTTGTCTTCTGCGCGGCAGGGACTGTTTTTCATCCCTTTCATCCTGATTCTCCCTCATTTCTTCGGTTTGCAGGGGGTGGAAATGTGTCAGGCGGTGTCCGATCTTTGTTCGTTCCTGCTTGCTATTCCGCTTACCATTCCTGTTTTGAATGAGATGAAAAAATAAAATTCTCATTGCCGGATGGTGCAGTGAAGCCTTTGCGGCCCACTGTCCGTACACTGATTTTCTGTACAAATTTTCCTGAAAATATGCTGATGTTTTTAGGAAAAGAAGCTGATATTTTCTTGAAAACAATAGCATCCGTATGAAAGATTCGTTCGACTAAATACAGGTTTATTTTCAGCAATATATATAATAGGAATATTTTTTTTCGTATTTTTGTCTGTTGTTTTTCCACTAAATCACTTATATGAGCGAAGATATTTTCGATAAAAACGATATCCAATCAAGCGATAAAGAAGCACATTCTGACTATAAGCCTGTCGACCAGGGCGACGAAACTGTAAAACACCAATTGAGCGGTATGTACCAGAACTGGTTTCTGGACTATGCTTCGTATGTTATTCTGGAACGTGCGGTTCCTCATATCAACGATGGACTGAAGCCTGTTCAGCGACGTATCCTGCACTCTATGAAGCGCCTGGACGACGGACGCTACAACAAGGTGGCAAATATCGTAGGACATACCATGCAGTTCCATCCTCATGGTGATGCGTCCATCGGCGATGCACTGGTACAGCTGGGACAGAAAGATCTGCTTATCGACTGTCAGGGAAACTGGGGAAATATTCTTACCGGTGATGATGCCGCTGCTCCCCGATACATTGAAGCACGTCTTTCGAAGTTTGCGCTCGATGTGGTGTTCAATCCGAAGACAACCGAATGGCAGGCTTCTTACGACGGACGAAACCGTGAACCGGTGACGCTTCCTGTCAAGTTTCCGCTGCTGCTGGCTCAGGGAGTGGAAGGTATTGCCGTAGGTCTTTCATCGAAAATATTGCCGCACAACTTCAATGAGCTGTGTGATGCGGCCATTGCTTACCTGCACGGAGAGGAGTTTCATCTGTATCCCGATTTCCAGACAGGAGGTTCCATCGATGTGTCGCGCTATAACGACGGTGAGCGTGGGGGAGTAGTGCGTGTACGTGCCAAAATCTCCAAGATAGATAATAAAACTCTTTGCATCAGTGAAATACCGTACGGAAAAACAACTTCTTCACTGATTGATTCTATCCTGAAAGCTATCGAAAAGGGTAAGATCAAGGTACGGAAGGTGGACGACAATACCGCCGACAAGGTGGAGATTCTGGTACATCTGGCTCCGGGCGTTTCGTCGGACAAGACACTCGACGCCCTGTATGCCTTTACCGACTGTGAGGTGAATATTTCGCCCAACTGTTGTGTCATCGACAACAAGAAGCCGCATTTCCTTTCTGTCAGTGCGGTACTCCGTAAGTCGGTAGACAATACACTTTCGCTGCTTCGTCAGGAACTGAACATCCAGCGCAACGAAACGCTGGAAACCTTGCATTTCGCTTCGCTGGAGAAAATCTTCATCGAAGAGCGTATCTACAAGGACAAGCAGTTCGAACAGGCTGAGAATATGGATGCCGCATGCGAACATATCGACGAACGGCTGACACCTTTCTATCCGCAGTTTGTACGCGAAGTGACTAAGGAGGATATCCTCAAGCTTATGGAGATAAAGATGGCGCGTATCCTGAAGTTCAACAAGGATAAGGCGGACGAGTTTATTGCCAAGCTGAAAGCGGATATCGAAGAAATAGACAATCATCTGGCTCATATTACTGAATATACCATCGACTGGTATACACGCATCAAGGAGAAATACGGAAAGAATTTTCCGCGGCGTACGGAGATACGAAACTTCGATACGATTGTGGCAACCAAGGTGGCCGAGGCCAACGAGAAACTGTATATCAACCGCGAGGAAGGATTTATCGGTACGGGACTGAAGAAAGACGAGTATATCTGCAACTGTTCCGATATCGACGATGTGATTATCTTCTATAAAGATGGAAAATATAAAATCGTACGTGTTTCCGACAAGCTGTTCGTAGGCAAGAACATTCTCTACGTGAATATCTTCAAGAAGAACGACAAGCGTACGATCTATAACGTGATTTATCGTGACGGGAAAGACGGATTCCACTATATCAAGCGTTTCAATGTAACGTCGATGATACGCGACCGTGAATACGATGTGACACAGGGAACTCCCGGATCGAAAATTGTATATTTCACAGCCAATCCGAACGGGGAAGCTGAGGTTATCAAGGTGACACTCCGCCCGAATCCGCGTATCAAGAAGCTGATATTCGAAAAAGACTTCAGTACCATTAACATCAAGGGACGACAGTCGATGGGTAATCTGCTGACCAAATATGAAGTGCATAAAATCAGTCTGAAACAGCGTGGAGGCTCTACACTGGGAGGTAGAAAGGTATGGTTCGACCATGATGTGCTTCGTCTGAATTACGACGGTCGCGGACAGTATCTCGGAGAATTCCAGAGTGGGGAAAGCATTCTGGTTGTGCATAAGAACGGTGAATTCTATACAACCGATTTCGACTTGAATAACCACTACGACGCCGATATACAGTTTATTGAGAAATTTGATGCTGAGAAGGTCTGGACAGCAGTGCTCTATGATGCCGACCAGCAGAATTATCCATATCTGAAACGCTTTACGTTCGAGCAGACAGCCAAACGGTTGAACTATCTGGGCGAAAACAAACACAACCAGTTGATTCTGCTTTCGGGTGAAGTTTATCCCCGTTTGCAGGTTGTGTTCGGCGGACACGACAGCTTCAGGGAAGCGTTGATTATAGAGGCAAGCGACTTTGTAGGTGTCAAGAGCTTCAAGGCAAAAGGCAAGCGTCTGACTACATTTACGGTAGACCGCATCGAGGAGCTGGAGCCTACCCGTCGTCCGGAACCACAGGAAGATATGGAAGATGCAGATACACCAGAAACGGAAAATGATAATGTTGCGGAAGAAGACAATGAACAAATGACATTATTTTAAAACCGGAACAATGAAACGAAAGCTTATTACGCTGTTCATCGCACTCGGGACCGTTTTTTCTTTGTATGCGCAGGAAGACAGCTTGCGGGCCACGCGTTACGTAATGCGCTCTACAATGGTAGGAGTGGGACACAGCAACGTATTCGAAACATATCTTTCTCCGCTGGAATATAGCGGAACGGAAGTCAGGTTTATGCACGAAAGCATGCGTATGACACGTATGCTGGGAGGAAACGTATCCGGGCAAAGTCTGTTTCAGATCAATGCCTCGTATAACAAGAATATTTCTCAGACTGCTGAGATGTATGCCGGACTGGTAAACTGGAGCTATGCCCTGCATTATCAGTTCCGCATGAACGATGATAAGCTGAAGATTCTTGTAGGACCGATGCTCGACCTGAACGGCGGTGTGGTTTATAACCGGCGTAATTCCAACAATCCGGCTCAGGCTAAGGCATACGGAGGGTTGGGAGCATCGGGTATGGTTATCTACAAATTTCACATCGCACGCTATCCGCTGACGGTGCGTTATCAGGCAAATCTTCCGCTGCTGGGCGTTATGTTCTCGCCCGAATACGGTGAGTCGTATTATGAAATCTTTTCGTTAGGCAATGGAGGACGGAATGTGCTGTTTACTTCGCTGCACAATAATCCTTCACTGCGACAGATGGTTACGCTGGACTTTCCGGTACGCAATGTCGTGATGCGTGTAGGATATGTGTGCGACATTCAGCAGGCAAAGGTCAACAACCTGAAAAGCCATACCTATTCACACGATTTTATGATAGGCTTCGTGCGCAACCTGTATTTGCTTCGCGGGAAGAAACGTATCAGCATGCCACTTAAAGTAACTCCCTTTTAGCTTATGAAACGATTTGCGTGTATTGTATATATTGCTTTGTCCGGACTTCTGATTTTTAATTCCTGTATACGGGAAGATATTTCCGGCAATACGCCTGAAGATAATTTTGAGGCACTGTGGAAGATTATAGATGAACAGTATTGCTTTCTCGACTATAAGAACCAGGAGTATGGACTCGACTGGAATGAAGTGCACGAACGGTATGCCCGTCGTATCACGTCGGATATGACTTGGGAAAACCTGTTCGAGGTCTTGTCGGATATGGTAAACGAGTTACGCGACGGCCATGTGAATCTTTCCAGTTCACTTGCTACGTCACAGTATCGGGAATGGTTCGACAGTTATCCGCGCAATTTCAGCGACAGTATTCAGAGTATTTATCTGGGAAAAGACTATACGAATTCTTCCGGACTAACTTACAGCATTTTGGAGAACAACATCGGGTATATTTATTGCTCCAGTTTCTCCAATGGGATAGGCGATGGTAATCTGGACCAGACGCTGAACAAGCTTGCTATTTGCGACGGGCTGATTATTGATGTGAGGAATAACGGAGGAGGTAACCTGACGACAGCACAGAAGTTGGCTGCACGGTTTACAAACGAGAAGGTGCTTGTGGGATACATGTGTCACAAGACAGGTCCCGGACACAGTGACTTTTCCGAACCAAAGCCTGTTTATATAGAACCGTCCTACGGTATACGCTGGCAGAAAAAGGTAGTAGTGCTCACCAACCGGCGCTCTTATAGTGCGACAAACGATTTTGTCAACAGCATGAACCAGTTTCCGAATGTCACAATCGTAGGCGATAAGACCGGAGGAGGCTCAGGGTTGCCGTTCAGTTCTGAAATACCTAACGGCTGGTCTATCCGCTTTTCTGCTAGTCCGATGTTCGATCCGGAAATGAATCAGCTGGAGTTTGGCATCGATCCGGACGTGAAAGTAGACATGACAAGCGAAGATGTGCAGCAAGGAAAAGATACTATTATAGAAACAGCATGTAAAATATTAAAGAATTAGCTCTAATATTTTGCAAATTCAAAAATATAGTCTATCTTTGCAACCGCAAAAAGGAAATATATACTGATTTAAGTTATATTTTACTTCGCGCCTGTGGCGTAATTGGTAGCCGCGCCAGACTTAGGATCTGGTGCCGTGAGGCGTGTAGGTTCGAGTCCTATCAGGCGCACGAAAAATGGATTTAATAGATTTCTCTAAGCAGAATTTATTAAATCCATTTTTTTTGTGCATTGGGGAATTGATTCTGCAAGATTGAATCAAATTCAACGTTTTACTGGCTCATAGAAAGGGGTAAAATTTCTTATTGGATTAATCTGAAAATCAGGTGAGTATAATTATACTTCGTGTTTTACTCATTTAATCATTTATTTAAATTACTTTTGTCATGTAGTTTTATTAAAGGAGAAAATGCTATGGGACAGCTAAAACCAAGTCAAGTATTAAGTAAGGCATATCGACAGGTTTCAATTGAAACTGAGGATTTTAATCATTTTAAAGATGCTCTTCGTACATTGTTACTTACTGTTTCAGACGGTCAAAGAGAAGAAACACAAAAGGGACATTTGAGGAATTTTTTAAGTGATACTTTTTACAAACCATACTATATGGCTCCAGAAGAAGACATTGATTTGGCTGTAAGATTAGATAAAACAAGTAAGTCGAATATTGGTTTATTAATTGAGGTAAAGAGTACAACCAACAAAAATGAAATGATTTCTGTTGGTAACTTAAACAGGAAAGCTCTTCAGGAACTTTTGCTTTATTATTTAAGAGAAAGAATATCCAAGAAAAATTCAGATATTAAATATCTGATAGCTACCAATGTATATGAATATTTTATCTTTGATGCCCAAGAGTTTGAGCAAAAATTCTATCAAAATAAGAAACTGAAAAAAGAGTTCCAGGATTTTGAGGATGGTAGAAAAACAAGTCGTAAAACAGACTTCTTTTATTCTGAGATAGCTTCTTCATTTATCGAAGAAGTTGCAGATAGTCTTGACTATACCTATTTTGACATCCGTTCTTACGCTAAATATTTAGGTGAGAATACAGCTTCAAAAAAACTTATCGAATTGTATAAGGTATTCAGTGATGTGCATTTATTGAAATTACCGTTTCAGAATGATAGTAACTCTTTAAATAAGAGGTTTTATGCAGAATTATTACATATCATTGGCATTGAAGAGAAGAAAGAAAATAATAAGATTGTAATTGTACGTAAAGCCGTTGGACGGCGTAATGAAGCTTCTTTGTTGGAAAATACAATCAATCAACTTGATGCAGAAGACTGCTTGCGAAAAGTTCCCAATATAGCAATTTATGGAAGTACCCAAGAAGAACGTTTGTTCAATGTGGCTATGGAATTATGTATTACTTGGATTAATCGAATCTTGTTCTTGAAGTTGTTGGAAGCTCAAATGTTGAAATACCACAATGGAGAGCAATGTTACAAATTTCTTTCTATACAGAAAATACGTGATTTCGATGATTTGAACACTTTATTTTTTCAAGTTCTGGCACGAAATGTTCATCAAAGGACAGCTTCTATATTGAAAGATTTTGAGTTTGTTCCTTATTTGAATAGCTCACTCTTTGAAGTTACTGAACTGGAAAGTAATACAATAAAGATAAATAGTTTATCGCAGCGGTCTGAATTACCACTATTTACTAATAGTGTATTAATTAATCGTAAAGAAAAACAACAGTTCAATAGCCTTCCAACTTTGAATTATTTATTTGCTTTTTTGGATGCATATAATTTTGCAAGCGAAGGCAGTGAGGAAGTTCAAGAAGAAGCCAAGACTTTGATTAACGCTTCTGTTTTAGGACTTATATTTGAAAAAATCAACGGACATAAAGATGGTTCGGTGTTTACTCCCGGATTTATTACAATGTATATGTGTCGTGAAGCCGTTGCTAATTCGGTCTTGACTAAATTCAATAATTTTTATAACTGGAATTGTACGTCTGTTACAGATTTGTATAATAAAATAGATGATATATTACAAGCTAACCAGCTTATAAACAGTATCACAATTTGTGATCCGGCTGTGGGGTCAGGGCACTTTTTGGTATCTGCTTTAAACGAGTTAATACGTTTGAAATATGAACTAGGAATTTTAGTGGATTCCGAAGGTAAACGTATTAAAAAATCAGATTACACACTGTCTATCGAAAACGATGAACTGATTGTAACGGATGCAGAAAACAATTTGTTTGAGTATAATCCATTGAATGAGGAAAGCCGACGCATTCAAGAAACATTGTTCAAAGAGAAAAAGATAATTATTGAGAATTGTTTGTTTGGCGTAGATATTAATCCAAACTCTGTGAAAATATGTAGGTTACGTTTGTGGATTGAATTGCTTAAAAATGCTTACTATACAGCAGAGAGTGATTATAAACAATTGGAAACCTTACCCAATATTGATATAAATATCAAATGCGGAAACTCTCTTTTGCATCGTTTTGATTTAACGGATAGCATTAAGTCTGTATTAAAAGAAACTGGTATTTCTATTGGCCAATATAGAAATGCTGTGAACAAGTATAAGAATGCTCAAGATAAAGCTGAAAAGTGGGAGCTGGATTCAATAATAGCAGAAATTAAATCTAAGCTTACCACTGAAATCGGAGCAAAAGACCCTAAAAAACTCAGATTAAATAAGCGTAGGGCAGAACTGGTGAATTTGCTTGCGCCTCAGCTGTTTGAAATGAGTAAAAAAGAACAAAAGGATTGGCAGAAACGAGTGGATGCTGTTAAAAAGGAAATAGCAGAACTTGAAAGTTATTTTGAGGAAATCAATTCCAACAAGATTTATTTGGGGGCTTTTGAATGGCGTATAGAGTTTCCAGAAGTATTGGATGCGGATGGAAATTTTATAGGATTTGATTGTGTTATTGGCAACCCTCCTTATATTCAACTGCAATCTATGGGTACGGATGCTGATGTCTTAGAACGAATGAAGTATAAAACTTATGTTCGTACTGGAGATATTTATTGTTTATTCTACGAGCAAGGGATGAATTTGCTTAAGCCCAATGGTTGCCTATGTTATATTACTTCCAATAAGTGGATGAGAGCCGGATATGGAAAAGAATTACGCCAATATTTTATTGCAAAAACAAATCCTGTTTTGTTAATTGATTTTGCAGGGATAAAGATATTTGATGCAGCAACTGTTGAAACTAATATTTTGATAGCAAAAAAGGAAAGTTATACTCAAAATACATTAGCTTGTATTATTTCTAATACAGATGACCTAAATAAACTGAGCGTTTTAGTGCAGCAACAGGCTGTGGAGTATAACTTCGCTGAGAATGATAGCTGGATTATATTATCTGCGATTGAACAAAGTATTAAGCGTAAAATAGAAGCAGTTGGCACTCCACTTAAAGATTGGGATATTCGAATTAACTACGGAATAAAAACAGGCTTTAATGAAGCGTTTGTTATCACTACCGACAAGCGTAATGAAATATTGGCAAATTGTCAAACAGAAGACGAACGTACCAGAACAGCTGAATTAATACGACCGATTTTAAGAGGACGTGATATTAAACGTTATGCTTATAATTGGGCTGGTTTATATCTTATTGCGACTTTCCCTTCCCGCCACTATGACATAGAAATGTATCCAGCGGTTAAACAGTATCTTTTGACATTTGGTATTGAAAAGCTTGAACAGACTGGAAAGGCCTATATCGTTAATGGTGAAAAAATTAAGGCTCGTAAAAAGACTAATAACAAGTGGTTTGAAATTCAAGATAGTATCAGCTATTGGGAGGATTTTTCTAAGCCAAAAATAGTATGGGGTGAAATCTCTGATAAATCAAAATTTGCTTTTGACTTTTTAGGTGAATATATACCAGAAGCTACTACATTTTATCTTAATGGAGAATATATAGAATATTTATTAACAGCCTTAAACTCATCTGTTTCAGAATGGTTGTTCTCTAAAACAGGAACAACTACAGGTGTTGGTACAATTCGATGGAAAAAATATACAATAGAACAATTAATTGTAGCAAAACCCAACTATGAGCAACAGAAAGAACACCTTGCCGCCTTTGAAAATTTAAAGGCTGGCAAGATGTCTATCTCTGATTTTAAAGATTTTAGCAATAAATTGATGTACAAGATTTATGAATTAACTAATGAAGAAATACGTGCTATAGAGAATTTATATAATTAATTTCGTCTTGTGTTAAGCCATATAAATTATATACGATATATTCAATTTCCGTATAATTATTATTATCGATTAACCGTTCAATTTGAGCCAGCTCCTTATTCTCGATTTTTAATTGTGGAATAGGAAGCTGCTCAATAAACATTGGTTTATATTCAAAATATCCCCCATTACGAGTAACTCCAAGTAGCTTAATATAAAAATCTGCTATTTTGGAATTAAGAATAGCCAATAAATATTTACTTGCTGGAACAATCATGGAAGATGGTGCGTTAATAAAACTATTATTTTCTACTAAAGCATAATTAGGAGTCAAGTTCAGATTTCCCCATACGATTTGTAACCATTCTATTTTCCGCCTTGACACGCATGTTCCCTAAACCTACCTTTGCG